>Ga0126339_10003488_pt1 | contig 11467 bp, 6 predicted proteins | sample OrbTmetagenome_2_FD_92532 | JGI IMG/M metagenome (GOLD analysis project Ga0126339, IMG submission 92532) | Coral microbial communities from Petempiche,Puerto Morelos, Mexico - Orbicella T R C metagenome | ecosystem: Host-associated > Invertebrates > Cnidaria > Coral | place: Petempiche,Puerto...
ATAGTTTGATAGCCAGCTCCATAAGCTTTAATTTGATATAGGGGTTTAGGTATCTACAGCTTAAACTGCACGTGCTACATCGCTTGCGCGCGAGACACCCCTGAAGGTATACTGTAACCTTAACTAATCTAATCTCGACTAATAATCGTAGTATATTACGTCTGTTGCTGAGTATAGAGTACAGAAAGAAAACTACCCATAACGTAATAAATGCGTTAGCGTGTGAAACCATACTTAAACTGATTATCGCGCCCATCTCCTCCAAAATAGCCTTACAAAATCGCGTATTTGACCATATTTAATTCAAGAATCACGCAAGCTTATCATCTGTCATGTGATCATGATGGAAGACATGATCAGGAAAGTTTTAGAAGTGGTCCTTAGGTAGGCTGAAAAGCACTTCCTAACAACGTAACAACTGCTAGCATTCATTCTTGTGAAGACTGCATTGAGTGTTTCTTCCTCAGAGCACTTTCACACCCAAGCCACACATTGCAACGAGGGTTGAAAACCACGCCAAGTTGGAGCCAAATGTGACTCCACCAGCTTGGAAGCCACATTCAGTGTACTGTGCACACTGGATGAAGAGCGCCAGCTGGGCCCGGCTGTGGAATGGGTGCCCTGTGTCCCAATCCTCGTCAGAAGTCATATTTAGTTCCTTAAGCATTTGATTGCAGCGAGCAGTCACTGAAGCGGCACAGTAGCTTGGGTAGACAAACGCATACAGGTATACCACATTTACAAGGGCGTCCTGATACAAATCGTACCACTCGCTGGCATTTTGTTGAAAAAAATCCACCATATCTGCAATATAAATGACGGTCGTTATCGCCAAAACAAACCAGTGAATTACAAACCATGGTTTCAGAGACTCGGAAGTACAAGAAATCTGTTTACAAAGGCGCTTATGAATGCGTATGACGTCATTTAAGCTGCTGTTGGTGGTGATTCGGATTTCCGCGTGACATGATGTCACGCAGTCTTTCATTGCGTTGGTGATGACTGAAAACATCCAGCAACTTGTAAGGATACTCCAGCGTGGAATGATGGTCAGAGAAACTGACACGTAATTAACGAGCGGCGCATTGATGGTCAAGTTGAACCATAAAACCTTAATCACAAGGCAGGAGCCAAAAATAAGCATGGTGAGGTTTAGCGTGACCCAGAGCGAGCGTCCGGCTGCGGAATAGGACTGATCTAGTGTCACGCAATGATCCGATCGTCGTTTCAGATTCCACATACACCAAACGAATGCTGCATTGGACATGAGCACAGCAAAGCAGGAGACCAGATATAAAATGTTGATCAGCTCAACTCCGTGTAGAAGTTCAGGTAAAGTTGCCTTACTTGTACATGATGAGTTTGTAGTGGAGACGTTCACACACATCCAAGGGTCGAGGGGTGTGTCAAAATGGCCACACACGAAAGCATAATAAACGGCTTCAAAGAGGTAATATACATCCAGTAATAATACGATCGCTGCCATTATACCACGGAATCCTTTGCTGGGGTTCCAGAATCCGACAGCGTATGCAGAGGCCTTCAAAAACACACCGGAAGAAAACAGGCGTTTTGTCCTCTCGAACAAATATCTGCATGGGTCTCTGAAAGAAATGCTGCGGGTCAAGAAATTATCAATTGGTCTCCCCGAGGAGATTAAATCAACAAACTCTTCGTTCTTTCCTGTTTCTGCCTCCATCACAAAAAAAGCGATTTCAATTTCTGGTTTTGATCGATCGTTTCACTGCTAGTCACGCGATGGGCCCGTCACACGGTATCATTATCTTCCCATAAATCCTTGCTTGCCTGGATGGCAACGAGGAAATGTAAGTGAAATGGCGGATACTTTGAACCGGTGGGAAAGCTCATTTTCAATTTCAACGTGATGTTCAGAGTTTTCTTGTTACTGGATTATAGTTAAGAAGAGCACGCAGAGAACAGGTTATCTGATCAAAAGTTGAGCTTGACTGGCATCAAGGTTCTCTGTTAATTGTTGTGATAACTCCAGGAAAAAGTGGGTCATTTCAAATCAAGGCCAGCTCGCTCCAGTAATCACCGGAATTTCTGTTGTTCAAGCATTTGCATCTCTGGATTCTTCACCACTGCGGGCAGTGAAGCTGAAGAAAAGACTAAGCTGCCGTGAAGGATTTATAACCAATTGGATTGATTAATTTATTGACTGATTAATTTATTGACTGTTCTAAAGTAAACAACTGCAGGAATTGTGATGGTTACAACAAAACATAACATCGTAAGCTTATGGTTGCCTTTACGAATCTCTGAGTTTCTTTTATTGGTTTGTCACTAAGACTTTGCAATTAAAAACCTGTGAAGAATTAGACAACGTCCGAGGTTGACGTTAGTTGATTGTCAGACCAGAATGCCCAAACCACAGACTCGCGAAAAATATTCTGACACAGACTCTGCAGTGACAGAAAACGATGAATGTGGAGAAGAAAATGAAATTCCTATAACATCCCATGTAGAGGAACCTTGTGAAGAGTCAGATGGCAAAACCAGGTAGCACTATTCCTATATAAATTATCCCATATTGCTAAAACGTTTCTTTAAAGCTAAGTTCACACCATTAACAATGACATATAGCAACATGGAAGCTGATATATTAAGCTTTTAAGCTTGTAAAACAACGTTTTGTAAATATTGGCTCATCCCATAATCTTCTTTTTCAGCATCATCAAGTGGAGTGGTCCTAATAAGAAATTTCCCCTGATCCATTTTTCTCCTCATGTGCTTTTGCTGGCCTTGCCCCCAGAATCAAAATCTGAAGCAGGTAGGAAACAAAACAGTAAATAAAAACTCCAAAATTATGATCATACTTATCTTACAACTGAGCATAAGGATTCTGCTGGGAGAATATCAGCTTTAGGTTTTGAACCCATTGTCTTGAAAGTACAGGTCTTCTAAGTGCAGTGAGGTCCATACAAGAATAATATTACAAAGTGCTGATATTCTTCCAATCTGGTTCCATGCAAGGTGTTTAGATGTACTGCATGACATAATAAGGGATTGAAAAAAGTGCAGTTCAATCATCTGGGACAGGTAGATTCTCCTGCTGGGCGAGTAACTTTTCATTCTCATTTAGCCGATGGGTAGGGGCCTTGGCAAGTCATTTACCTGCCCAGGGTCAGGAAAATTTGAGACATGCTGGTCCGAAGGCAAGCTTGAATTAAAAGTTTTTTGAGCCCTGATAATGATTGAAAAAGACGTGCAGAAACTTTACCAGGTCCAACACTTAGAAAATATTAACCATCAATAAAGTATTCTGAGTTATAATGGCCCTGTTGGCTGTCATAGTCATGTAATAATTTAAGCTAAGGAAAATAAATAGCAAACATGCTTTCTGATTTTTACAGATAATATGTTTCTAGTGTTAATCTGAAAATTGGACAATTTGTAGGACTAATGACCTGGCTGTATCAGCACTAAAGGTTCTTTTATAACAAGGTGCTACCTTTTTATTGCATCATAGAACTGCTAATGTTTACAAGTCCACTTTGTGTGGATGATGTCAAAGAAATAAAAGGGAATTTTACAGCCTTATAGTCCAAGAGGCTGTTACTAACCCATGACTTGATGTCCACAGTAGGCTTCTCCCCTGCCCGCTCCCTGTTGGGTCCCAACATTGTTCTCAAATCACCCTTATTTTATTTGTCCGTTGTTATCTTTACATACTTTTGGTTGGGGATAAGTGCTATGCGAGAAGTGACCTCCACACTAGTATTTTTTGTGTGTAGCATTAATGTAACAATGCTTTACCTGTGCAGTTTATCAAACGAGGTCTAGATACAAATTTTGCGTATGTTCTCTTGACAGAAAAGTACCATTTGACATACAAATTTATGAAGACTGAATGTAAACTTGTACGAAGCATCCTGAGTGTCCACTGCTTTAGAGAGGTGAACAATTTTGATTCTAGCTGACATGCTCAAAAAGAAAGCAGAATACTAATTTAGTTGAAAACAGCTGTACAGCAACTATGGATTGAACCCCTTCACCAATGGCTTATGTTTCTACAGCTTTGATTCCTCATTCTCACAAACATTAATCATTTTGTTCCTTTATACTAGAAATTTACAAAATATTTGCAAGTACTTGTTATGAATGCGAATTAAAATTAAAAAAAGAATAATCATATTGTAGTTCTACAGATTGGTTAGTTTGTTTTCAAATATTATTGTTCATTAACAACAAGGTGGAAAACCTTTTTTTTTCTACAGGTTCATCCTAACAGTTCAAACTTTAATTTGATGTGGACGGGGTCACATGTCAAGCCTCATACTCTGAGAGGCCTTCAAGACTTTCAAAAGATAAATCATTTCCCAAGGTACAGTGTAAGCACACCTTACAGGCTCATGGAACAGACCTTTCCCACATTCTAACAAACAATGGTGCCAAGTCAAGGTCAGGGTGGACAAAAGTACAGGAAATGTATGAAAGTATTCACCCCATCCCCATACCATTGTTCGTATGTACTGAAGTGCAATGTGGGAAGTTCTATTAACCCTAGATTCCAAAGAGTTGGGTACTTCTCTTCAAGTTATGACTATGAATACATGTATCAGACAAAGGAAATAGAAATCAACTAGTTCATAAAAACTATTAAACTAAACAACAGTTTCAAACCATGACATCTATAGGTTCCCAAACAATAGCCAAGATATTTTTGCATAAGAGACTTCTCATTTCCTTACGGATAAAGTTAAATTTTTTACACTGAGTACACCAACCATTACACTGCCAGTATGTGAAAAACCTTTAGATACTACTGTCACAGTGGTCTTTCATTTTAACCCATTGATTATCTTACCTAAGTACAGAGACATTATATTTGAACCAAGTGAGTAATCATATGGACCTGAACTGTTGCAACTGGCTCACTCTTGCAAAAAAGAGGGTGATGAAAAGAAAACATTTTATGGGGATGCTGGCCATAGGTATTTACAGGGTGTTAAGACATTTATAAACACTTTAGATGTTTGTTTTAATATTCAATGGAGCGTTCAGAACACCAAGTTATGTTTTAGTTACAACATAAATATAAAATGGCATATTGTAATCCTGTAGTCTCGAGAAATAGTTTCAATGCATTTTTAACAGTCATCTACTGTATATAATTTTACTACTTAATTTTTCTTTCAAACAGATCGTATGAACTTACCAGGAAGGACAAATTATACAAGAATATCCAACGAATGCAACACTCCAAGGTATAATATGTACTCGGCTTTGGGTTTGGGGTAATTATGGCTGGTGAGCCAGTCAGAACATGAATTTTTAAACTACAAATTTATATTCTTTCTTTTTCAGGGTGTGAAACATTTTGATTTTATTCCGGAAAGCTACATCATACCAGAGGAGTTTAATGAGTTTAATGGTAAGTGTTTTGACATTTAACATGCATACATTGGCTTGGTTTTGTTGTTCGAATGTTCATATTCTGCATGTTGTACTATTTAGCGGCATTCCTGAAGGATAGAAAACCATGGATTGTAAAACCTGTTGCTTCATCACGAGGTCGAGGAATTTATCTTGTCAATCATGTGAGTACTGATATGTGGGCTGTATGCTTGTCATTCTCACTTGGCAATAATCAGATCTGCTAACGACAGAAATCAAAATCTCCAGGTTATCTCTGTTAGCCAAACTGATGAGACAATTCTTCCTGGTTGATGATTTTTTACATTTTCCTCACCTGCTTGCTCAACATGATTATCTTAAGGCTATAAAGAGGATTTGTACATCTTGATTGATAATTTATATGATCAATTGCTCTTGAAATCTTTTTGCAGCCTAGTCAAGTACCTCTTGATGACAATCTTTTGGTTTGCAAGTACATCAGTAACCCACTGCTTGTTGATGGTATGTTCATTAAACATCTCTTTGGAGAACAACATACATTTTCAAAAAGAATGCATTTGCAGTTCAAAAATTTCACCAGATGGACTTTGCAGTGTATGAGACAACAATTAAAAAGTTGTCAAAACTTTAAACTCAACCTCTGGAGAACATTAATTTGTAAATCAGTTACCACAAACAAATCAAGCTTCCGGGTTTTTTCCTAAAAATTTTATGGAGGCTACCCCTATCCCTACAAGTTACAGGGGATTGCTATGAGGCGGGGAAGTTAACTTCAATGCTCCATGTACAAGATCAACGTCTAGAATTTTAGTTGTAATTTACTTAATGATCTTAAATTTTATGATATATCTGAGATGTTGTTCTAACCACAGGATTCAAGTTTGACCTCAGATTGTATGTTGGTGTGACATGTTTTGATCCTGTCAGAGTTTACCTCTATGAAGAGGGATTAACAAGGTGGGTTGGCATTTAGCTGAAATGCAGTGAAGGAGAAGAAAACACTTTTGCCTAAGTTTGCCTTTTGCCATTCAGAATCAAAGTGCAAAAATGTGAATCTGCATACATACAAGGTAGTTTGATTATCATAAATGCAACCACAGACACTCCCTGTAAACAAATGTTACTCCTCAGCATGGCCTCAGAGTTATTTGTCTGTGGAAATGGTGACTACATACAAAGGTGTGTACATTTGTAATATTGAATTATCATTTTTTGTATGTCGTTGTCTTGAACAGGATCATTACTATTATTTTGTAGATTTGCCACTGTTAAATATGACAGAACTGGTAAAAACATCAAGAATGTTTGTATGCATTTGACAAACTATAGCGTCAACAAGAAAAATTCTGACTTTGTTAGGTATGTGAAGTTTCATATTGTTTTGCTCACCTCACTGAATGAATAATTGGTTGCTGTGAAACTGTGAAGTAGCGACTGTTTTATGTCTTATTCTGTGACGTTTTTAAGGTTGGTAGTTTTTAAACTAGTATGAACCTTAATGTAAACAAGGTGGGCCAGAGTGACCCTGAATTCTTTTAATGCTCTCCAGCATTATTTTTAGTTCATAAACAAATAAACAAACAGGAATACACATTAGTAAAGGAAACAGCAGGCCCCAGTTGTTTGAAGGCTGGATAACGCCATCCACTGGATAACTTGCTATCTGCTGGATAGTGATTTGTCCAGTGCATAGGGTTATCTACCATTTAAACAACCTGGGCCAGGTTTTTAACATATTTGAGCTGTATGGCCATGTACTCCAGGTGTCCTGACCCTGAAGTTGAAGATTTTGGGAACAAGTGGAGCATGAGTGCTATGTTAAGATATCTCAAGCAACTTGGAAAAGACACCACAGGTAAGCTTACATGCAGAAATAAAATGAAACAGGAATTGATAGTCACAAAGCCCATAGAGAGGCCTTTGTGTCCAGATCTCTGTCCCCCCCACACCCCCCAGGATTTTGCGTGGCTTTTCATTTCTCACAGTTTTCTTTTGCATCGCGCACAACGGACTAAGCAAAAGAGGGATTACTTGTAGTCTAACTAAATTTAGAAGTGTTGGTTTTTGTGGTAGGAGGAAAACCAGAGAATCTGGATTAGAAGTAGCCCCCGTGAAGGTTTGGGGTAACCTTAAAGGAAGGACAAGGAAGTTGGGACAAGAACCATCTATGAACTCAATCCACTTATGATTTGAACCCTTGCCACATCGTTGGCATGTCAGTGCTCCCAACACTGTGCCATCCCTGCTTCTTGATATAAAACTTGGAATGAAATATGTCAAGTGACCTTGGATTTGATTGCCATGCCTGCTAATGCTGTAACAATGTTGTGCTTGTGGTACAACAAACTGTTCTAAAGCTTAAGTTTTGTATGACTTCAGGATAACTAATTTTTGCTCAAATTTATTACTTTCTTGCAGCTCTGATGATGAGAATAGAAGATGTAGTGATAAAGACAATTTTAGCTGGGGAGTTACACATTGCATCTGCCTGTAAAATGTTTATGCCTTATTCAGGAAACTGCTTTGGTAAGCAAAGCCTTCTCTAGCTCCATGTAAGCTCTCTGTGTTGTACTCTTATGTATGTTCTCCCTCCTTCTTCTTGCCACCAAAAACTGACACAATGCAACTCCAACCGTTAGCTGCCAGTAGAATAAACATAGCAGGCAATTTAAAAAAAATAAAAATAAATAAAATAAATGGTATTTAATGTGTGAAGTTCCGGAGGTGTCAGTGGTGGTCCTTGGATTGAGTGATCCAGGTTCAAGCCCTGGCTGAGGTCATTGTGTTATGTTCTTAGGAAAGACACTTTACTCCCACAGTGCCTCTCTTCACCCGGGTGTATAAATACGTACCAACGAATATGCTGGTGATAACCCTTATGATAGACCAGCATCCCATCCAGGGGGGAGTAGAAATACTCCTAGTCATTTCATGCTATAGAAACAGGGATAAGCCCCAGCTGTATGGGCAACTGGCTTGACACAGACTTAGCTCAATACGTGACGTTCAAGTAGAAGCAAAGGCTGGCCAGCTCAGTTGGTGTTTCGGTTTTCCTATTTTCACAGAAATATACGGCTTTGACATTCTAGTCGATGAAAATCTGCGTCCTTGGTTGTTGGAGGTTAACTTATCTCCCTCACTTGCTTGGTAAGTTCAGATGATTGTACTTCAATGGCTAACTCTTTATTGTTGCTGTTTGTTGAGTGTAGTTACAAGGACTACATGGCTTCCACCAAGGTTTAGTGAGCGTTTGGGATATCTTGTTTGTTTTCACCATTCAATAACAAACTTTCTGTTTTGTCCATAGAGCGGTTTTCATTTGAGTGTCAAAAAGTGATTGGTTTTGCACCTACTACGTAACACGATTTGCTTAAAAAACTCGCGCCACTTTTTCATCCAATTAACCAAAAATGACTCGCTCGCACACGCTTTCCCGCGCTTGGCGTCAGTGACATGTAATTTCTTTGAGTTTTGATGTGTTCACTGTATTGTCTATGTCCTTTGTGATTGGCTAGAATGATTACTTTAGTTTTGGTTTTACGATTTTCAATATTAGAGAGATTAAGCATGACGTAACGTCGAACGGCAAAAATGAAACTTTTGCCGTCTGTCTTCAGCTGTCTGTACAGCAGAGTGAAAATATTTGTATTTGCGGTGAATAGTAGAAGACGTTTTTCTATTTTTGTGTGATTTATTTAAGGATTACAAGAAAAGAATAAAAAAATCAGAGGTAATCTTTGTCGTTTCCCGTCTGCCGTAAACGTTATGCTTAAACTCTCTAATATTCAACTGAAAACCGCACTATTTAGCCTTTTTAATGTGTTGAGTTGCTTTCCCTTTATTTGTTTAGTGACTCTCCTTTGGACCTGAAGATCAAATCTCATCTGGTGTCCGACATGTTTAATTTAATTGGTGAGTGAAGCTCGGTGTATCAGTCTTACAGTTCAAGGTATCTCAAGTACTCACAATCTGTTCGTATGGGTAACGTAGACACGGAAATTTAATAATAGGTAACCCAAGCATAATATGTAATATAACAGTTTGTATGGAATTTAGAACTGAGACTTTGTCTCATAAATAATGTCGAAATCACGAAATATGTTCACGAAACCGTATCCGGTATTGCTTTCTATCCTAACGTCGTGTTTCAAGGTAATCTGAGCGATTTTTGGTCAGCATATGCTGCCATATATTACAAGAATCAAGATAAGAAAGACGGCGAGTCGACACGAGGTTCCAGCGTTCGCAGATTGCTCGAGTTTTAGCACAAAACGGCTTCCGCAGCCATTCTTCTTCGTCGTCCTTAAAGGACAAGGGTCTAACAAAATTTCTGTAAAATAAAATTGCACATACCTTATTTTTTTTACGGAATTAGCAGCTCAATAAAAATCAAATACCATTTTGAACTTGCCGCCATGAATGCGTGAGACACAAGATCAGCAGTCAGCATTCGCGGTCAGTCGCGGTCAGCATTTGGTGTGAGGTTAAAAAGATTTGTTACACCTCCCAACTCAAATACGTTTCGTGATTGGAGGAGAATGTGTCACGTGTCGTGGGTAAAAACTCACAAACTTCCTAGGGCGAATAAAACTCACTAACTCCCTAGGGAAACAACAACTTGAACTTTCCGCTCACACGTGATCAGGACGGGCTCCTTGAAACCGCGGCAAATTTGTGCGCCAGCCGGCGTCAAGCAAAAGATTTCTTCGCAGTTTTTTCTATTTTTGAGGGAGGTGTAACAAACTCTTAATGACTGGCTCCGCGCGAAAAAAATGAGTTTTGTTTCCCCTTGACCTCAATGTTCCCCTCAGCTTCGCCTCGCGGAACATTGAGGGTATCGGGGGAACAAAACTCCCTGTTTCCGTAGGGGCCACTCATGAAGTGCTTAATACTCCCCGTCCAGGGTACGCTGGAGAACTTTGAAAGCGCAGCTTTATTTCTATGGTTAGGCCTACCGTCCACACTAATCCGTCATGAAAACGGATTTGTTTAAGTGTGAACGAAAAACATTTTGGAAAAAGAGCTTTACGAAAACAATGACGTCACGATCAGGTGATTTCCCTGCCCGAGATTTCCTCAAACACAAATAGCGGTAAATCCAAAATGACCGGTGATTGGTGCGTTTTCAAATGTCTCCGGGGTGGTGTGGACGGAAAACATTTGATGCGTTTTCAGAGCGAAAACATCGTTTTCAAATTTCTCTGGCGTAGCGTGTACGGGGCCTTACATTTTCAAAATACCTATTAAAAATACCTATCATAGGTAAACTTTGGTTACCTATGATTAAATAGGAACTACTATCTTGTTTTTGAACGACTCTTTTTCTTGGCAGGTTTTGTGGCTCATGATCCGATGGTTCGTAAGCTTCCTACCCGACGTTTTGTGGATTATCCACAGAAGAACCGATATCAGGTAACAATGTAATGGACTTGGCCTCCTTTGCAACTGTCTTTTGTTTGGCTGTTGTTTCCCTAGGTGTGGGAAATTAAAAGTCACGGAAACGAAAACCGCAGAAGAAGTTTCGCGCTTGGTTTAGAAAATCGGACGCCGAGTCCAGTTGACGGAAAACGACCTCGGTGTAAAGCCCTGGCCAAACGGACTCCCAAGTAGACGCAAGTTGAAAACTTGGGTCTACTTGCGAGTCCGTTTGGCCAGAGCTTAAAGACGCTTTTTATATATGACTGAGAAAATTAATTCATTGTGATTGGCTGAAAGCAGACCAATTTATCGTTAATTCTTAAGTTGCACTGCAGTGCAAATTAACACACGCGCTTTCGTACTTTTCTCAGTCATATAATAAAAAAGTAATCGTTTAAAAACTCGAGCAATTAAGGATTTACACTACTCGTGATATTTGAAAATTCTTTCAAATTGCACTCGTCTATAGGCTCGTGCAATTTTGAGAGAATTTTCAAATATCACTCGTAATGTAAATCCTCACTCGTATTTGTACGATTACCTATACATATATAGAGGATATTACACGGTGGCGAGAAGATATGAATTTTATGTTCGAGTGGCAAGAACAATATCTCACTCGTTCGCTTCGCTCACTCGTGAGATATTGTTCTTGCCACGAGAACATAAA
>Ga0126339_10003489_pt1 | contig 11467 bp, 10 predicted proteins | sample OrbTmetagenome_2_FD_92532 | JGI IMG/M metagenome (GOLD analysis project Ga0126339, IMG submission 92532) | Coral microbial communities from Petempiche,Puerto Morelos, Mexico - Orbicella T R C metagenome | ecosystem: Host-associated > Invertebrates > Cnidaria > Coral | place: Petempiche,Puerto...
AAAAAAAATCAGGGCTTCAACGGGATTCTAACCTGTGACCTCTGCGATACCGGTGCGATGCTCTACCAACTGAGCTATGAAGCCACACATTGGGAGGGAGGCCACTTAATTGAGTTCATATCTTCCCGTGAGAAGTGGCCTAGCTCCCAATGTGTGGCTTCATAGCTCAGTTGGTAGAGCATCGCACCGGTATCGTGGAGGTCACGGGTTCCAATCCCGTTGAAGCCCTGATTTTTTTTTCAGGCTTCTTCTTTCCAATTGCTTAAATCAGAAAATTTACTGCGAATGTATGGACTGTCCACTGGGACAAAAAATGTGTCTGTTGTAGAGAGGAGTCTGCTGTGGAGAGGTGACCATTAGTGGAGGTTCAACCGTATAGTCTATATAGTTTTAAAAAAGAAAATAACGAGTGAATATGTACGTAAATTCTCAACACGTACCCATTTAAGACTAGTGCCTCCTAGGCCTCCTTTTTTCCATCCCAGTCATGTCCCCAGTGCATTTCTATACCAAAAGCACAAACAATATACGTGTGTTTTAAAGTTGAATAGGAAGGGTGTGGTTTTTTATTAACGGTAATAAAGTTGAAATTTTCTCCAATGGTCACATTGGGAACAGAGGAAAGTGGAGAAAGAAAAAGAGAAAGCATCATGGAGACTAGCAATTTTTTCCATGGAGTAGCCATGTGTAGTCACAGAAAATGTTGCTCTGAGTTTTTCACTCACATTTCTGAGCATTTTAGTGCATATTTCAGGCTCCATTTCAGGCTCCATTTCAGGCTCCATTGAGCCGATCACTCTGATCTGGGTATCATTGGAAAGATCTTTTCCTCCTGCAGAAGTTGAGGGTAAATGATGCCAATTTTGGTCAAAGCTGATGACGCCAGGAGTGGAACAAAGGCCTAGGCTTGTCACGGCTGATTACGGGCGGCATGGAAGTCAATGGGTTCAGTTGTGTGCACAACAGCGTTGATCAATCCTGTCTTCTTAAAAACTGTTTTGAAAATTAAAATGCCGCCATTGTAGTTATCTTTGAGTTTAAGGTCTTCAAGTATCAATTGTTTTGAAAAAAATATAATGATGTCTGTCTTCCACGTGCCAACAAGTTGTCTACTCCAGTGTCTCGATTCTAGGGATACAGTATTGTGCAAAAGAAATCTGACAAAATTTGTCCTTTGTACTCGCAAATTTTTCGCAAAAAGTCGTTGCAATTTCAGAAGGTAAGGTAACTTTAAGGTTGTTTGGTAGCATTCTAAACAAAAACTCAAGAAGCAGTGAATTTTTCTGACATGAACCAGCATGAACAACATTGTCGGACATACTTATATAAATTAACCAAACTCATATCAAAAATAGATTCAATGATCCTACAGTTAAATTGGCTGTTTCTGACCCAAAAAGTGACTACCTCACAAGTATTACCCCAAACGCAAAGCTGTAGCAACTTTGATTCTCGAACCTGTTTATCAGTGAAAATGGCCAATGTTCAAGTAGGTCAAACTGGGCAAATATAATAGCCAGTCTCGCACTTCCTTAATTCTCACTTGTGCAGACAAACAACAAATCGTCCTGTGAGCAGGGCTACAATTGCACAACACATGTTAGGAAGTTTGTTACTGATGTGACTAAACTGTGGTTCTAAAGTGTCACCTTTTCATTGTGTGTTGGTTACCTCAGCAAAGATGGACAGATGGCTCTGGGAAGGAGAATGCTTTAATGGCTGATAATGTACTGTAGCTCAGGCAATCTGAGTTTGCACATCTGCATTTGTATACTAGTAGAATTCAACTAGAACTCAATATAAACCCAAAATTTCATCTGAGAAGACAACACTAAAGCTGCCACTTACAGGAGTTACTAATTCACATCAATGCCAGTGAAGTGCAGGTTCATCCTATTGTTTTCTTCACTGATGAGGTCATAAGGGTCAATTCATTAAGGCCTTCTTCTGACTATATTTTGCAAGTCTGATAAACCTGGTTGAAATCTTTATGTCTTCAAATTTAGTGTGCTTCCTTTTAGTGTTAAAAATTTTTCTTTATGTTTTGGTAGAGAGGATTTATGATTTCCAATTAATTTCACCCATTTTGCAGAAAATTCACAGCTTATGACAGTCTAGATTCCAAAAGAACTTGTAATATAATCAAACCCTTTTGTTATCTGTCACCATCTTTGACACAGTTTCACTTTCATTTAAGCATATGTAGAGCATTTTAGATGAAATCATGCTGCCAACAGGAGTTTACACAATAAGAGAAAAGGATAGATCTGCTCTTTCTGAGGTTGTTTGGGAAAATTCAACAAAGCTATAACCTAGATATCCAGGTTATTGTGCCTGTGAGACTGAATTGGGCCACTAGAATGTAAAAACTTTGGGCATGCTTGAAAGTTTGTCATAACAGAGAAATAATTACAATTAAAGGTGTTCATGTTATCAGCATTGCGCTTTATGTATAACAGGGACACGACATAATTATCTTGCCATAACAACGCAATGGAATACCCCACAAAAGATATAGATACAGGTACATGAGTAACAGTGTCCTTACTTGGGTATCCTATATGTTTTAGGGATTGGTGAAACACCATTGGCAGAACACTTGAAAAGGCAAACAAAATTCTCCAAGAAAAAGTCCAGGAAACAATTACCTCTCCAGATATTTAGCACACCAATCACGCCAAGATCAGAACGATCAAAGCCAATGGAGCAAGGTAGTACAGTTTATGCTCATATTGTTAGACACTTACAAAAGGAGACTGGTACTTGCCTAGGTGCTGGAGTGAGGCAACTCATATAGGTTATTATGGAGGTGGACAAAACCTGGGCCCAGGCCCATGGGCTACCCTGTGGGCCCCTATGGGCCACCCTCCAAAAAAAGAATAGCTATATTAATTATTAATTAGTTTTTTTCTAGTTTACTCGCCACATTGGTAACTACATTTCTCTGTGATGATGATCAGTAACAGTTACTTTGCTTCTAAAGGAAATAAAAATGTTCATGCAATAAAAGTAAAGTAATTATATTAAAAAAATGAGACCATACGGAAATTTGAAATAATTCTTTGAGGAAGAAAAACACTTCTCAAGTGAAACCCTCACACATGATTTTTGGCAAGTTTTGCTTAAAAGCCACTGTCAAAGCTATCGATGAATCGGTCAGTGTAAAACGCAGACTGCGGACTGCAGACCAGGGGTAAAATACAGTCTGAGGGTAAAATAGAATAGTAATAATTAAAAAAAACATGACAATCAAAATCCGGATAAAATGAAGACTTGGGAGTGTTCATACACGTACCTGTAATTTTTTTTCCAACATCCCGAAAACTTAAACAAAAGGCATTTCCTAGCCTTAGTCAAACATTATATTATCAACCTCAAGTTCTTGAGCTCCTCATTTTGTTGAACCATGTTTCCCACAAGGGCACGAACTAATCGTTATTCTATGCATCTTACCTTTGTTTACATGTCGGCCATTTTGAATTTTGTTTACGCGATTAGGTCTGGGACCGACCAACTCTTGCAGTGCATTCCCTTCATCCTGTTTTCATTGACAAAGTCTTAATAACATTCAAACCACTGCATCTCTTAGTTGCTTCAAATGGCCTTGGGATTGTTAAGAACACAAGGCAAGCAAAACACGACAGCACAACAACAGGGCAAGCTAAACTTCTAGGTATCGTGCCTAGTTTGTGTGTTTTGTGAGTCCTCACGTGACAGTTTATGGGTACGAACACTCTTTATTTCATCCTTATGACTCGTTTTTCATTATTATTATTTTATTTTACCATCAGTCTGCATTTTAACCCTGGTCTGCAGTCTGCAGTCTGCTTTTTACACTGACCGTCAATGGATCGAATTATACAACCACCTTTGTTGCACAGCAAATAGTCTTTAATTTGCTGACAACGTAATATCACTAAAGCTAGCAACACCTATACACTACAAATCAAGCAATAGTCGCATTTACTCAAAAACAATTACGCATAATACTAGTACCCGGTCTACCTCTCAGACTACTCATGCTGCCAAAGCTCTGTCACATGACATCATGTCCTCAAACCCACAAGATTTTGATAGCTTATTGGGCTTATGCAAACCCACAAAAACTCCTGATTAGTTCTAAATAGGTCGCTTTCCACCACTCACTCGATTTAGGGGGAGGAGTGCCTTTCTCGAACAGTGGCTATTTATCGGGCCTACAAGTCAAAGTCATGTCCTTTAATTTTTGTTTCAAAAATTAATAGCTAGTAATTAATAATTAGCTATTGATAATTAATCTAGTTATTCCTTTTTGGGAGGGGGGCCATAGGGTAGCCCTTGGGCCTGGGCCCAGGTTTTGCCCACCCCCATTGAAAGGGTAGCCAACACTTATCCATCAGATAAAATTTAAAATGATAAGAATATGGATGTTATTGTTAATTAGGACTTAACCCTGGATATAATTTACTCAAGCACTTCTGGGGCCCATGTTTATATAGACCCTTTCATAAAAGGGGGTCAATTTAAAAGTGTTTTGTATACACTTAAATCAGTCTCACGGAACTTGTTTTAGAGTAAAAATTCTTTTGATTCACCAACTCAAACAGAGTAGTCAATACTTACAGTGTACATGTAAAAAGGAATTTGCAATTGATAACCAATAAATGAAAAGGGTCTATATCATTAGACAACTTGCAGATTCTATAGGCAATATGTCGCAAGCTACAGTTGTGGACTAAAGTCTTTGGGACACTTATGTAATGTAACTAATTATCTGTGTTTTAAACCTGAAGTTCCTGTTCCCCTCCCCACCTAATACAATGTTGAAAATGAGGAGAAATTGCTGGTACTAGTTTTCAACATGTGCGATGGTGGGCAAGCTTAGGCAGGTGAAGTTGTATTTGCATCTGGCGTGTTTGCTAATGTGCCAAGAGTACAAAATTTTTCCAATGACTTCTGTCCATGATTGTAGATGTAAGATAATTTGTATTGTACTTTGATTCACTTGTCCAGAGGTTGCTTTCACTGCACTTTAATACACACTCATCAAATGTGTTACTCTATTGGACCATAGTTAATAGAGGCAATGGTTGTAAAAACTGACAAAGTTCTTTGTTGTTTGATTTTGTTCGTTTTTTTGGCCTTGACTGAGCACAAAGCACAATTTTTGTGACTGAGCAATGTAAGCATTTTGGTTACATAATCATAATAGTGTATAAGCAGTCTTGGAAATAACCACTTGCCTGCTGGCCATATGGAAGTGTGAAAAGTGTCGGGTGAGTACAAATCATTGCTTACTTGCCCATTTTGCAAATGCGTGGGAGTTAAGTGTCTTGCCCAAGAACATAACACAGTGTCCCCAGCCAGGGCTCGAATCCAGACTGCTCAATCTGGAGACAAGCACACTAACCATGAGGCCACTGTGCCTCCTCTAGTTTATCTACAGTCTAAATACCTTTTGCTCACCACCAGAAACTAGTCACTTATTGTATAGGCTTGCCACTTCCATTTCATAACAAAAAATGTAGGGGTAAACACACATTTTTTAAAGTTGTTGATCTTTTTTGAAAACTTTTATGGTGCCTGTTACTTTTTTCCTGTCACCTCCCCAGTAAAACATTTGCATATCTTGCACTTGTTTTGCATGTGCATTACGCCTTCCAAGGGTACAAGTTTACAGTAGGATTTCAGTATAATTTTTGACAGATAACAGCTAGTTTGTCAGCTGGAAGATGTTAACAGTTAGTGGTTAGTGATATGCTGCTATTCTGGTGTTCCTGGTTTATTAAACTTGATTTGGTCACAGTAGGGAAATTTAACTTTCATTTTAGTTGTGTACTTGGTAGTGCAGTTGATTGCGTCAATATCACTCCCAGCGCACATGGTGCTTAAACTATGCCTTCCGTGATGCAAAGGACACAGTATGCACCTGCCATAAACATTGATAGCACTCCTTTTTATTTTCCCTTTTGACAAGAATACCCTCTGAACAAGAACCTACCAGTGCTTTTTTACCTTTGTTTTTTCTCAAGTTGAGCCAGCATTAGTTAGGTCAGATGGCATACCAGAGGGACAAGGTTGTTTCCTTGCTAAGAAACAAGTCTCATGAAGATTTATCTTGCAATAGAAACTGCTTCAAAAGTGAAGTGCCTGTGTTGTAGTTATCTTTGGGTTTAAGTCTTTTAGTATAATTTTTCATGCAAGGAAAAAACGTCAGTCTTCCTCATGTGGACAAATTGACTACTTCGAAATGTCTCAATTCTAGGAATATATGTGAATTCGGTAGTGCCAGCTGTTTGTTTAGTTAAAACTACAAAAAGCATTAATGTAAAAAAATATCGATCCATGATCCTAAGAAGGCGTCTCATTAATGGACCAGATAATGAAAAACGTGTGATTTGTGAATCATTACACCAGGCGAGTGGATTTTGAGAGTTACTTAGTTTGCAACACTGTATAAGCAAAAAAACAAAAGATTGCTCACGGTCATGGATTTTCCAACATAAATCTTCAGGTCTTTGTTTGGTCCTTTGATGTCTGCCACTCTCTTCTGTTGACTATGGTTGGGCTTACAAAGTTGATAGATATTCTAGCATTAGGTTATTAAATTTGTTGTTACAAGCTAATTCTAAACCCCTCTGGAGAAATCTTGTGTGAATTGCTAACAGTAATCCAACAGTGAGTGACACAAATTTCAATATCCTCTTCAATGATGTTTTGGCAGATAAAATTTTTTGAAGGATGAATGGTAATTTTTTTTTATTTGTGGCAAGACATGTGGCTTGTTTCAGTATTTTCATATGTAATATAAATATTTGTTAACTTTCTGCTGGCAGCAGAAGGTTGATAAACAATGTTGCACCTGACTCCACTTTTTTTAATGAATGTTTTTTCTTTTATCTGTACAGATGTGGAATATTCTGCAGATACAGAGGTCAGTAGCCTAACACAGTTCCAGTATTTTGTGCTTATCACACCAATGTGGTAGTATCCATTGTATTACTTGGCATGCAAAATCTGTATGATTCATAATTGAGGTGTTCTGGTTATACTGAGTAGCTGCCCCTGTAGAACTATGTGTAGTTGAATTCCACACACTAAGTTTATTTGCGCTTAAACAAGCAATTCACTGAAAGAAATGGAATTCAACAACTGCTTGAACAGCTGCTTTTTTCGAATGGATAACCTCAGCCATTTGAACAGTGGATTTTTTTTGAACACAGGAATAATTTTCTGAATGGATCTAACTCCAACTGTTCGAAGAGCATCCTATCAATCTTAAGTGGATGATAAACAGATTTCAAATTGCAAGCAAACAGTTTTTAGATTTCCAAACAGATACCCATTAGTGGACATTTTCTCAAGGGAGGACACATCCACATGTATCTGGTGACGGTCGATCACTTCTCTGACTAGATAAAACATTTCTTTGTCTCCATTGATATGTTATTTGTTTCAACACAAAATGCAATATCTTTGTGCTGTCAGTTTCAGGTGTTTTTGCTTTAACAAGACTGTCTGATTACTGTAGAATATGAAGATATGATTGATCATCACAGTTATACACTTACACACAACTTAAGCAGTTGTGAAATTAAAGCCTGAAAGAAAATCAGGCCTGGACGGGATACGAACCCATGACCTCTGTAATACCAATGCAGTGCTCTACCAACTGAGCTATCAAGCCAACTGGGAGCTGGTCACGTTGTGAGTTTGTAATATACCTGTAGATGGTGAAGTTAATATATATGAAAGACCATATATTTGAACTGCAGAGAAAGATATGAAGATATGATTGATCTTTGCAGTTATACACACAACTTAAGCACTTGTGAAATTAAAGCCTTAAAAAAAAAAATCAGACCTGTGAACTCACAATGTGACCAGTTCCCAGTTGGCTTGAGAGCTCAGTTGTTTAAGAGCACTGCACCGGTATCGCAGAGGTCATGGGTTTGAATCCCGTTCAGGCCTGATTTTTTTTGTTTGCATGCTTTAATTCCACAACTGCTTAAGTTGTGTGTACAACTCCGATGATCAATCATATATTCATATCTTTCTCCACAGTTCAAATATATGGTCTTTCATATATTAACTTGTATTCCTCACCATCTACGGGTATATTGCGAACTCACAATATGACCAGCTCCCAGTTGGCTTGATAGCTCAGTTGGTAGAGCACTGCACCGGTATTGCATAGGTCATGGGTTCGAATCCTGTTCAGGTCTGATTTTTTTTCAGGCTTTAATTTCACAACTACTTAAGTTGTGTGTATAACTGTGATGATCAATCATATCTTCATATCTTCATATCTTTCTCCGCAGTTCAAATATGTGACCCTCCACGAGAAAACAGGGATAAAGGTGATAGCATGCTCACAACACGCTAACACAGCACACTTAGTGTGTCCCAAGACATGCTATGTGTGCATATTTAATTCGTAGCACAATGAAGGACACACAGTGATTTGTTTCGAAGATGTTAACATGCTAAACCTTTTGTTTTGATTAGCGTGCTAACCGTAACACGCTTAGTGTGTGAGTTAGCACGCTAGAACACACTAGAACATGCTAGAGCTAAAAGGAACATGGCAGAAAGTTTGTAATCTTGCTTTCCAAAAAGTTGGAATTTTATAATTTTACTCTGAAAGCTTCTAAATTAGCGACAATTAATAAATAGTGACAAAGAATGGGAGAAAAACTTGGCATCCGTGTTGGACAACGAACAAAAGATACTATTATTCTGAATAACCTCAAACACAAGTAGAACATTTTTAAACAAACTGATCACCTTCCTTCCTTTGGAAACAAATACAGCAGAGGAAGAAGTTGCTGTCTCTGATTCTCATCAGTGTTGAAGAACAACAAATTGTTGTGTTACTGTATGCATAGAGCTTTGGTTACATGTGTTGGGAAGTTTAATGATGAGACTAAAGTTCAGTTTTACAATGTAAAGTGTAAGCCACAAAAAAACTAAACCCTGTTGTAGTCATATTTGGAGAGAGTTTTGTTCAGTTTGTTCGCAAAGAACAATTTTACCACTGCTAGTGGCAAGTGATTTTGGTCACGTGCTAGGCAACAAGTTGGGAATGTATCAAATTTCATTTGTGAGCAAAATAACTTTACAGACACGGATGCCTATGACTTTTTGTTGGTTTATAATTATTTTCATCCATTTTGTAATGGTAACTTTTTTCGGTTAGTTCTGAATTCATAGATACTGGGTTCAAGATGGAAATGAAGCAGAGTGCAAAACGGCGTGTATTGATGTCCGGGAGTCCCAAAGTGCATAAAAGCAAGTTGTTTTGTTTTGACGTCTTGTTCGTCAATTTCTGTGTAGCAAATGTGAAAGAAACAACAAACATTTTGACATCTGCCAAGCAATAACTCCAACAAAGAAAGGTTCTGTGACAAAATTGTGACCTTCGTATGTGGAATTGTTTGTTTTGAACATTATGCAAATTTAAAGCATCACGTAAAGCTGAATCTGATTGGATTCCCCTTATTGTTTGAACGGCTGATTTCTTGTCACGAACAGATAGCAGCAACCGTACAAACTGCATCCTATCTTGAACAGATAACAAACAGCAAGCAAATGATTTTTCTCATGAGAGGTTGGATTTACTACTCAATGTTTATAACTTTCTTTAATTTAAGCAGCAGCAAGAATGGTGCTTCCCCAAGACAGATAAACATTACAACTGAATCTCACCTTCTGTCGAAACGAAAACGCAACAACAAATACAAGGACAAGTTACAATCAAATCCGGGAAATTACAGTACTGCTATTTTTCACACACACTTGATCGACACACTTCATTTCAATCGCGAGTGTAGTAAATAAATGGTAAGTAGTTGTGTTGAGTGATGAGCAACCGCAATGTTCGTCAATGTTCTCCTTGCCCAAAACTCTTTCAGCACAGTATTTGAAAGTATCACACTTTAAGCGTGTTGTGCTATGTCACACACTAAAGCGTGTTGTGGCACGCTATCTTTTGTTTTCGAAGTTTAACACGTTTCTTTGTTTGACTGCATTGTTAGTGTGTGCACACTTATTGTTCTTAGTGTGTCCAACCAAACAAAAGAGTTTACTAATGAAGTGTGCTCCTGAACACGCTTTAAGCTTGCTTAAGTCAAATTCTTTTATTTCCAAGTGGAAGCGTGTTGTGAGCATGCTATCACGTTTATCCCTGTTTTCCCGGCCTGGAGGGTCACATGTATGGTCTTTCATATATTAACTTGCACTGTAGAATATGTTGCTATACTCTAGATGTAAATTTTTTACTTCCAAAATTTCCCTAATATCCATAATTTTAGGTGCAACAATGCCTCATCTCCTCAAGCTGTCTTACATATCAGCCTCAAGTTTTGCCTCTGTACTCAATTCCAGTATTAGTCTATAAAAAAGTTTACTCATCACCCCCTTCCCCCCCCCCTCCTTCATTAGTTGTTGAGGGTTGACACTTCAGCAGTGGCTATGTTTTGATCATCTGCCATTTGCTATTTGGAGGCCACTTATAAAATGATTCACTTCAAAAGGTTGTGTCTTGTATACCAATACCTGTATTTTTTGCTAGTCTAGCTCCCTGCATGTCGTTTAGTATTGAATCACTCATGTTAACTGTGCTACTGTTCAATTTAGAGTGATGAAGAGTCTCTGTTGTCCCATGGTTCACAAAAGCAGATTGTGGTTAGTGTGATGAATAAGTTCATATGCCCTGTGATACTGAGATTCCCTTCTCTTACTGCTCAGACAGTGACAAGAGGGAACCTCTGCTTGCCCCACTCAATCATTTGAACAACTGCAGTCCACAGTCAGGGAAGAGGAAATTAAAAAATACCTGTTTTAACAGGTTCAAAACTTATGCTTGTGAGAGAGAGTATTTAAAATGCTAATGAGGTTCACGATACAGTTAGAAACTGTGTAGTGTCACTGTAATGAATTCAGCTCATCGATGTAAAATTGAGTGAATCAGGGCAAAAAACATTTTCATTTCACTTGTCTATCAGACGGGTACTTTTTTCCAGATTTTGGGCATCCAAACATGAAATCCACTTGTCCAAAAACAGAAAACAAACAAATTATATATATTGGAATAAAAATGTTCTCTGGTTAAAAATATATTAAAAACATAAGCTTTCGGCTATCAGTCTATAGCCTTTAACGAATGAAAAATGTGGTGCGCAAGGGAAAATATATACGAATGGGGTGCGAAAAATTGAGAATAAAAATAAGCGTGAAAAAAGCAAGAAGATAAAAATGTAAATGAAGCCTGATTACAATAAAATTGAGTATTGCCTAGGCAACGGTTTTCAGTTGTTTTCCGCGTCGACGGTTTTTGCTGTGTGCCAAGATTCTAGTGTTTTTTGAACGCGGTAATTGCCTTTGTCAATGACACAAGCATTGTCGAAATCAATGGAGTGATTGTTTTGCCACGCATGGTTGGCAACATTAGAGCCATTTGAATAGTTCTTCAAGTTTCGTTGATGTT
>Ga0126339_10003490_pt1 | contig 11464 bp, 9 predicted proteins | sample OrbTmetagenome_2_FD_92532 | JGI IMG/M metagenome (GOLD analysis project Ga0126339, IMG submission 92532) | Coral microbial communities from Petempiche,Puerto Morelos, Mexico - Orbicella T R C metagenome | ecosystem: Host-associated > Invertebrates > Cnidaria > Coral | place: Petempiche,Puerto...
CCAATTGAAAACTAGAAAAATAGAATTATCTTGAGCAAGAGCTTTCCTTGGATCTGTCTAGAGGAGGTACTAGCCAAGCTCGCAAGAACTACACAAACATGTATATAGGAGAACTTCCGAAAGATATTAAAGTTCTAAAATGAAACTTTTCCATACCAAACGGAAGAGGCGTTCAAGAATTGAGTGTGACACATGTGTGAGTTAACTTTGGCTTGCCAGCACTACGCTTTCTTAAAAACAGATTTTAATATGTTTTAAAGAAAGCTTAGCGTTGGCAAGCCCTGTCATTGTGTAAATCATTCACTGGCTCCTCTGGTTCGGCGGAAGGTGGAGCTGCTGCTACTGTTGGTGTTTCCTTAAGACGTCTTTGCTTAAATAAATAAATAAATAAATAAATAAATAAATAAATAAATAAATAAATAAATAAATAAATAAATAACCGTTATTTACCCTAGGCAGTGTTATAGCACAAGTGCTAGTGGGGCCGAGCAAACAACTGAAACAAATAATTCAAATTGAACATAACATTGTTAAGAATCCCAACTGGCCGGAGGTAAACCAGTTGGCTATTTACAAGCATGGCCGAGGATTTGAACTTGGGGCTACCGAGAAACAAATCCAGGTAGTGGTCAGAGCGGGACTCGAACCCGGCACTGCTGGATTGCGAGTCCGACACGCTGACCACTCGGCCACGCTGCCTCCAGCCTCCTGTGAAGGTGTTTGCTGCATACTTGACAGGAAAAGCCGGCAGATTGCCGACGAGTGGACTCTTGGTCCCTCTTCATAGTTCTCTTGAAAGAGAAACTCTAGTCACAAAGGTTGCACAAATACAATTCTGGTTCTCAAAGGTGAACGGAGCATTTTTATATAATCTAGCGATAACGTCATGAGGGGGTGTCTCCCCAACTGACGTGTAACAGTTTATGACAAGTTCTGACAGCCAACTGGCAGTGGTCATTCTTTTTTCTTTACCAAAGACTAAAAAATGTAAAGAATTATAAAATATGAATGTGAAAGTAAGGATGATCTACATAATTGATAATTAGCCACTTTCTGTTTCATCTGTTATGTAAAACTGAGTTTTTCCATTATGAGGTATCCCCCCCTTTCATGTCGTCAGCCCATGGACGGGGGAGAGGTATCCGGCAAGGGGTATCTCCCTTTCCATGTCATCAGCTCATGGAGGGACAGGGGGTATCCGATAGGGGGTATCTCTCTTTCCAAAATGTCATCCGATAGGGGTGGTTGCTCAAATTTACTTCTTCATTTAATTGTGTGACAGGCTCAATTCTGTCATCAAGAGTAACAGCCTGGGAAATGCTGATCAGGGTGTAAGGTGGGTTTGGCCTAGTTTGCTCTTAAGAAGGGAAGATCTGATCTGACAGAAAGAGAGAACTTTTAGTCATTTTTTTCCTCTTGAATTAGCCTTCGTCAAACCAAAATGGCGGTTCCAGAACATGTCCTCAAGAGATGAGACCTCAATCGACTAATGCCAACTTCATTAGATCTGAATACTGTCCAACAGAGATGGCTCATTGACAAACACGCCAAGCACAGTGATAGTGAATTCTATAAAACTAATTACATGTTGCAAGATTCTTCTCTTGCACGCTGTTGATCTACTCGTGCCACAAAGCCTGCTGGGAAGTGAGATATGAAGAGCGTGAGGAATTATGGGCTTCCTAAAGTGTAGGCATGATGTTTAGCTCCAGTAATGTTCTATTGATTGCTTTGGTTTTACAACACTTGAATGAAAAGCGCTCTAAAAGCACATGTAAACAAAACGAAATAAAAAATTAACCTTTCATGAAATTCCAGTGAAACAACCATGCCAACTCCAAAACTCAACTCATTTTAATCACAATCAAATGACTCTTACTATTACAGGATGAACAGAGGAAAAGGTGAATAACAAAATGGAAAAACATGACAGTTGTGTAAACTATTCAAGTTGGATATGCTGTGAGAAATGTCCTTGGGAGTAAAATCTTTGAACATGAGACGTTTTGAATACGAGTCAACTATTCGCCCCGCAAACGCTGCAAAAATTCTTCCTTGATGTAAACGGAACGTTTAACATGGTCGTAAGGTCCCTCTCTCGCACGCTGTTGGTCTACTCCGCCATCACTATTTCTAGGAAAATCAATATCACCACTGTCATCTTCATCCACATTATCAGAAAGAATCCACTATTAAAGATATTGATCACATTGGCTTAAATTTGATATCGCTTTACGAAGAAATTTCTTCCTTCGCTAACCCGGGTATTGGACTTGATTTCCTCTCAAGGCATCTTGTCAGCTGTGCTGTCAAGATAGATGTTTCTCGCGTATATTTTTAACGAAACCAGCTTTTTTTAATTCTCTCATGAGAGGAGGTATTCGAACGAAGGATGGATGGACCTTGGAAAAATCAAGTTTAAGTCCTTTTGGTTTTTCTTTTTTTGCTTCTTTTCAAATTTCGCCTGGTGTCGCAGAAAACGGGTTTCCTTGTCCTATAACTTAGATATCCCTTTCATTTCCTGTTTGTGGCATGGCGAATCCGCCTTGGTAAGTCGTTCCGATCTTTTCTGACGCCAAATCTATGTCCTATTAATGTGTAAACCAAGGGAAAAAGAGGTCGATTTGTTGGTATCTTGTAATGTTCCTGGGGTTTTTTAACCATTCGATGCTATCCCTGTTTTAACAAGGTTGGGGGGTATTCGATAGGGTATGTCTTTCTCTTGTCAGCTGCACCTTACGAATTGTTATTCCTGCGTTTTTTTTTTTCATCCAGAGGCTTGACAGACGAGGACTACAATTGAGGCTGAAAAAAAGCAAGTCAAGAACTCAGTCACAGGCGAAAGGGTTACGTAACCTTATTGAGTGAGCATTTCCAGCATGACAGAGGAAGTGCTGAGGCGTCACACAAGAGAGTTTGAATAATTTTCTTTATTAGAGAGACATTTATAATGATATCCCTTTAGAACAGAAAGAAAGCAATGAAGTCAAAGTCAATGATATGCAGTCTCCGTCTCTTCCATACTAACGAATAGGATTGTCTGACAATGTTTCAGTATCAATGTTCATGGACTTCATGAAAATCGCAAAAGAAGACTCCACTTTCTGGTGGTCATTCTTTTTCCACTCCTGCCACCCCGCTTTGAAACTTTCATAAAATCTCCTCATGTCCGCTGGTTTGCCTTCCATGTCTTTAAGCTTACTGACCATTCGCTGAGACAAATTTCTTCTGTACTTGACCATTTCGGAGACAAGTTCCAGCTCTTCTTCGAGAAGAATTACTGGTTTTCAGTGTCACGCAATTCAAAATAGATCAAAATAAAAATAAAAATCGGTCAATAGATAAAGTCCAGAATCTGGGAAATGAAAGAAGGTAAATATGCAAGGACACTCGCCAAAATTCTGGTCACAACAATTTATCTTACGCGAGATATGCGGAGAAATTTTTTTCCCAAATTTATAGAGATTAGTATGGAGACGCCATACTGGTGCCCATCCGTATGGGCACCAACATGGCGGCCGGAAACCAACAGAAACATCTGTCACTGAGCTTTGCTACAAAACGGTGAATTTATCCCTCGAGGAACTCTAAAACATTAAAATACTTTTTCTGAGACATGAACAGTTCAGATAGCCAAGTTCCCCGAAATAAGTCAGTTTTTTAACCATCATGACAGCTCTCTACAGTAGGCCGTCATGTAAATGCAGCGTCACGCAAAAGCTTAGAATTTCAAGCGTAGTGTATCACAAAACCAAGAACCCATTCGGAGCGAAAATTTGTATGAATGTTAGTTTTCAGCTGCTCTTATACATCATTAAAGTAAAATCTCAGGAAGATCAATAGTTTTGTAGTTCGAATTTTAGTGACGTCATATGAAAACCAGCTATTGTATTCATCACCAAACGAATCAACTCTGTTACCGGATCCCATGCAGGTGAAAGCTCTTTGTTTTCTGCCTTAACCTCCCTCTGGTCTTGCTCGCCTGAAGCCTTTATACGGAACGTCTAGTGAGTCTATTAACCACCAAAAACAATATGGCATCAGCTTTTTATGCTCGCCTTAGGGGGGTTAGCTACCCCCTCCCCATGACGTCAGCCCACCTCCCCATGACATCAGCCCAACCCAAGATGAGGGGGTTAAGGCCTAGAGGGGACAGCGAGGGGGGTAGCCGCTATCTTAGAACAACTTGGCTCGAAGTTTTCTTGGCCGCTATTTGAATCTATTCATTTCCCACCCACTTGGACCTTATGCCAATGAATCCAGTTTACTCCCCTGCGCCACCTGGCTGACGTCACGCTGACGTCATGTTTTCTCAATCTTTTTTGGCGTTCATTTTGAATTAATTAAAAAGGGGTAATTCGGCTAATATGGCAGCTATACTACTACTATTCAGGTTTGTATTGACATCACAACTGGTATTGCTGATAGTGCATCAGTAAAAGAACGGTAACATATGTAATGTGGAATAAAATATGAAGTATTATACTAACTGTTCATGATTGTAGAAACTGGAAGCGGAAGGAATAATACTTGGCTGTTTCAGTTTTAATTTCGCCTGAAACCGAGGCATCCCAAATGTTTCTCATTCGCCTGCAAATTATATACTCTAAGAACCTCAAGCGTCTTCAAATTTATGAAAGGTTATCAATTCCCAGCATCTCAAGTGCACTTAAGGTGGCTCCCTATAGTTTTACGATCGCACGCGCGCTGAGGACGAAAGCTCAAGTAATCTCCGCGCGCTCGAAAAAAAAAACGTCAGTGTTTTTGGATATTTTCTGACGTCAACATGAGCACAAAAAGCAAAACTGAGAGTGAATTCGCTCGCGTTTTCTTCGGTGAAATTACGTAAAATTTGGCAGATTTGTAGTAAATATTTTACTTTAGTCGGAGCTCGTTTTTCAGGGAAATCTATAAGACAAGATTTTTTGCAGCTGTAAAAGACATAAATTTGAAAAAATGGAAAAAACTGCCTTTACAAACCCTATATTTTTTGTGTTTAAAATTCGTATCCCACTTGAAGCGATGTGTTGTAAAAATTTTGGAAGATTTCACCGAAGAAAACTGAAGAAAATCACAAATAAAGCCACACAAACAGTAAAAAACACATTTGTTTGGGCATTTATGATTCAAGACTAAAGCCCGAAATTATAACAGAGATGATAGCAAAACACTTTTTAATCATTCGCTATTATATGTAATAAGTTTGAAAGGACTGGGTGTGAAAGCGAATGCAAAAACAGCATTCAAAACATAACACTTGTGCGCGCAACGTCATAAATGATTACCCTATGGAGCCACCATAGCACCAGCACCTCAAACGCACTTATTTTAAACCACTCGAGATCTCGTCTGGTATCTAGGCTTTATACTCATGATCAAACTGTAAGTACTTTCTAATGTTTGCAGGGACTATAAGGTGTTTTTACATGACGTCACGGCAGCCATATTGGTGTACCAAAACAATGAAACGGCGGCCATGTTGGTGTACTACAACAATGAAACGGCGGTCATGTTGGTGTACCAAATCAACCCTTTGGAAGTTGAACTCTTTTCTTATGTAAACACTTTCTTTTGTCCCAATAAATTTGTATGGGTACTGGGCACGTGAGTGAAAACACTCTGTAATGATGCCCTCTTGGGTTCTAGTCCCTGGGAAAAAACAATGTTGCAGGCAATGAGTCCTCCAATTTGATTCACAGACCCCCTGTTCTCCCAGTACTTAGGCTGTTCCAGGGAGCGAACGAGCGAGGGGAAAACGAAGGGGAATAAAATATGTTCGTTCGCACTCGACTCTTCGAGAGCCTGGAACAGGCTACCCTGTACGAAGTAAGAGAATGGCAGGGTTTGTGACCCCCTGACTCAGAGGTAATAGGCAGTTTGTTACATTGTTAAGCCTTATTACATTTATGGTTATTCAGTTCATTACATTTATATGGTCAAACTTTATTACATTTGTTATTACATTTGTGGTTAAAAGTTATTACATATATGGTCAATTTTTACTGCATTTATGGTTGGTATTACATTAATGGTTTTTATTACATTTATGGGTGATACCAAGGAGATGGACAGCTACACAATGGACATCATCGGGATGGAATTGAAGTCTTTAGCAACGAACATGACCCGATTCTCAGTTCACCAAGTCTTTCAAAATACCAGTGATGGGGTTGTTTGATCAAGGCCAGTTTCTCGCTACGTGAGTCCTCGACCTTACAACTTCAGACACTTCGGAGTACCAACAGACCTTGCGTATGTGCAAAAATTAATAATTGCTCCTCTGCACAGATATGCCTTTTGATGGGGGAGTGATGAGGTGATAGGTGGGGTTGGGTGGGTGGCAGGTGAGATTATGCAAGCGGATACAGTGGGCGTGGCTAATATCGGTGTGGTCCCTGTGAGTTCTGGCCGAGTTGTATGAGAGTGAAGGAAATGAAGCTTTCCTCGTGACTTTTCTTGGCCCCAACTCGTCTTACACTGTTCTTCCACCATCATCAGCCTTTTTGATGTCACGAACTAGTGAATTACAACTGGGGGGGCATACCGTCTTTCCATGTTGTTACTTTTCACAATCAAGAAAGATATGGTGACCTTGAACCACAACTATAATTAAGAAATGGCATCAAGAGTTCATAAATATAAATCTGTTTACCAGGAGATATCATTCTCCAACAGAAAAAAATAAAAGAGGACATTTTAGAAGCTGATAAAGCTTCTACATGATGTCCACTTTTACATTTTCCGGGAGTGGATGGATAGTAAATTTTAGAAAAAAAAAAGTTAAGTATTATGTAAGGCGTCAATGAATGTTTCAGTCTGCTAGAGGATATGCACGCCTCAGTCTGGTCCAAGGGATCAAAAGACATATCAGGGGTGGACCAGAAAATTCACAAAGAGAGCCAAAGAAATTGTGGCAGAGCATAAGCCGTCCCTTCTCTCCTCCAGCCAGCCCCCACCTCCCCGGCAACCCCACTAAAACACAATGAATGACAAATTCCACTCTTCAGACGTTTGATCAATTTTTCTCTTTCGAAAATATAAGAAAAAAGGCAGGCCGCGGAACCCTCGTAAATCTGCTCCAGTTGGTACGTGTGTTTTTGTCAACGTTGATGCCATACGGGGTTCTCGAATGCTTGCGAACAATTGGGTGTAGCATAACAAAATAATAATTTGTTTCTATACTTCAGTTTGGAAATCCAGTGAATTCACAATTGTTTAAAAATTGCCAGTAGATAAAGTTCCGTCAGGGACTGATTTTGAATACTCAAATAAACCGATTTTTGTCGCTCCTAATACCGGTGTTTGGCGATCCCAAAACCGGTTTTTACCTATCTCAAAGCTGCATTTCACAGACTCAAAACCCGGTTTTTGCGGATTCCGAAGCCTGTTTCTGCCGACTCCAAAACCGATGTTTGCCGATCTCATCGCTGATAAAAGAAGGATCTGGACACACGGTGATACACTCAGGACAAAAGGATAACTAACATGCAGAAGGCGTGGCGATCATCAAAGCAGCGAAGGCATTGATAGAATGGAAGCCATTGAGGGAAAGACTCGTCATGGCTAGATTTAACTCCAGGTACACCAAATTCCCTGTCATTACGTGCTACGCACCCATACAAGATGCTGAGGAAGCGAAGAAAGATGTTTTGCTCTACCAGCTACAGCAAGTCATTCAAGAGGTATCAACGCATGTGTTGTGTGTGATTGGAGATTTCTACGCTTGCGTTGGGAGCGACAGAGAAGGCCATTCTCGAGCAATATACAGCACTTTTAACATGTAAAAACATCTTGCACAATCTTTCAGTTATACGGTGACACTCTGAAAACTGCTATTATGGGAAAGAAGCCTGGTTCAAAAGAGGAAGAATATATGATTATTCAGCATCTTTTGAACCCTCTCCTCTCCCATCGGACAACTTCTGACCTTTTCGACTTTTCAGAGAGGGCTCTGACGTGAAAGTTGTGAAAGTTACCCATCTTATTTCGAGGATAGCGACGCTTTCAAAAATATAATTTAAAAACAATTTCTTTACGAGATGCCCTACAAATAGCTAAAAAAAAGCATTATCTTATTTAAGCCCTTCGCAACGACCCTGATCCGATTCTCAGTTCACCCAGTCCATCAAAATACCAGTAATGGGGTTGTTTAATCAAGGCCTATTTCTTACTGCGTAGGTGCCTTCAGACACATCGGAGCAGCCTGCGTTCAGTATAACTGCACTGAGGCTAATATGGGCGTGATCTATATGAGCTTTGGCCGAGTTGTGGGACAGTGAGGGAAGTGAAGCTTTTTTCGTGACTTTGCTTGGCCCCTACTTATTTTCTCTGCTCTTCCATCCACCACCATCAGCCTTTTTGATGTTACTAACTAGTGAATTACAACTGGCGGATATAAATTTTCTTCACGTTGCTACTTTTCACAATCCAGAAAGATACGGTGACCTTAAACCACAACTATAATTGAGAAATGGTATCAAGAGTTCATAAATATAAATCTACTTACCAGGAGATATCGTTCTCCAATAGAAAAAATAAAAGAGTACATTTTAGAAGCTGTTAAAGTTTCTACATGATGTCCACTTTTACATTTTCTGGGAGTGGATGGATAGTAAATTTTAGAAAGAAAGCTAGGTTAAGTATTATGTAAGGCGTCAATGAGTGTTTGAGTCTGCTGGACGATATGTGCGCCTCAGTTTTGTCCAAACGATAGTAAGACATATATCAGGGCTTGACCAGAAAATTCAGAAAGAGGAGGCCAAAGATGTTGCAGTAGAACGCAAGTTGTCTTTCTCCTTCCCTCCCCAACCCCGTCAAAAAAATCAATGAAAAATTCCGCTAAGATAGTTGGTCAATTTTTTTTTTGAAAATACAAGAAAAAGAAAAAGGGGCGCAGCTCCCTCGTAAATGCGCCCCAGCTGGTCATGTTTTTGTCAAACCCGATTTGCGACTTCTTGCGAACAATTCGGTATAGCATTTCCAAATTTTTTTGTTTCTATATTTCTGCAAATCCAGTGAAGTCACAATTGTTTAAAAAATTGCCAGTAGTAGATAAAGTTTCGTCAGGGACTGATTTTAAATACAGACTGAAATAAACTGCAATGTTCCGCATTAAACTCCCGCCGCGCTCTGTAATGGCCGTAGAACTTGCAAAAACAACGGAAAACACAACGTTTTTCGTAATTAACCATTTTCCCTTTTCGCATTTTGTAGACAGCGAGAATATTTTAAAAGTGACCTAGTAAGCGTGCTACGCTATTAACTCGACAATTTATCCAAGCCAAGCTTACCTTGCCGGTGGGGGACAACTGTCCAATGAAGGAAAAAAATTTTATTTGCTCTTTGTTACGTCACGTTGCCGTGGTAATTAACGCCTCTTCTCTCTACGTCCCCCGCGCGCTTAAGCTTCAAAACTCACTTCCGTTCTCAGAATGTACTTTCCGATTAACATATTCCCAAAGTTGGGTTAATTACTACAAGAATAGTAGATTTGGATCAGTCCCTTTACTCAATCGGCTGGCAGCCATATATCGTTTTCAAATGATTGCAGTTATTAATTACTAATTACCAATTAAGTAAAAACATGCAACCGGTGCCTAACCTCTTCCAGGCGCTAAGTTAGTTGGGGCGCAGCGCGGAAAACAGCGCGCGAAAAAAATCACGTCTCACGACTAATGGCTGCGCAAAAGACCACTATTGAATCCTCGAGAAATATTAACATCACAGATTGCTTATTTCAATATTCTTTATTTTAAATTAAAATCTATTTTAAAATCTAGTCAATATTACATTTAATCTATTTTAGCCGTCACGCAACGATTTTATGAAGGGAAATGTTGTGTGACGATCCAAATAAGGGCCTCGTCGGCCCTTAGTACTTTGACACGGCAGAACGCTAAAGGGTCCTAAAGTTCATGTGAAGTTATACTTCAGCAAGGAATACATTAACATTCATGTAGACTTAAGGACGGTGCCTACTTTTGTTAGCGCACACTTCCTGCGCATCACGCAAGGTTTAAGCGCCACGCGCGCGCTGGGGTTGACCTTGACGCGATCAACTACGCTACCGAGTACACGACTAAAATGAAAGCAAAATTTTCCTACCGTGACCAAATCAAGTTTAATGAACCTGTACTTAAACCAGGAACACCAGAATAGCAGCATATCGCTAACCAGTCGAAAATTATACTGAAATCCAACCGTAAACATGTACCTGCAGATGGCGTAGTGCGCGCGCAAAACACATGCGAGATACGCAAATGTCTTACTTACTGGGGAGGTGACAGGAAAAAATGTAACGGGCACCGTAAAAGTTTTAAAAACAGAACAATAACTTTAAAAAAACGCGTTATGAAATGGAAGTGGCAAGCCTATTCAGCGCGTGATTAGTTTCTGGTTGTGAGCAAAAGGTATTTAGACTGTATTTTAGCTGAACCAGAGGAAGGCTGTCAGAGACGCTAAAAACGCTGTTGCAACGATTTTTTTATTAAAAACAAACCAAAAATGGTTTTTACGTAACCATTTACTATTAAGTTTTAAGATCTTTATAAATATGTTTGCTTTTCTGTATGCAAAGGCGAATTCGAAGAAAATCTGTGAAGAGATATCCTTTCCTTCTTTTTTCAGAAAAATGCTAATGTCAGCATTTTTGTTGAGATTTCAAGGCTAATTATCTCAAAAAAATGCGCGGCTACCCCAGTTTTTCTTTGTGGATTCCAATAGCCCTTGTAAAGATCTATTTTTTCCGCGTGGTCCTAATCTGGCGCAAAAACCTTTGTATTTAGTAGGCACCGCCCTTAAACTAAACTTGTAACAAACTTGTATTGTATTGTATTCAGTATTGTATTGTTTTCAGTATTGTATTGTATTAACTTTTAAAAGCTATTTAACAGAATAGTAACTACAAAAAATACACAAAGAAGCTAAAAGTCGCACCAATAATATAAAGTTCACAGATACGCCTCAAATTTGCAATGAAATAAAAAAAAAATCTTACAAGTGGTTTAAAAACAACTGAGGACTATATGTTTGGTCTTAACTATCGCTTTCTTTGCTTTCTACATTTTTCACAACTATGTGGTTGATTAATTAGTAACTTAAGGTTACTAGCACCTCCTATTTAACATCCACGTCCTTCGCTAGTTTCATGGTCTGTAGATGGTATGTAATACCTAAATTTAACCACTAAATAGATTTTTGTTTTTGTCGCCTGTACTATACAGACAACTACTACTCGGATTATATAGCCTCTATGTACAGAATGGACTCAATATCTTCCTTAGCGATCGATTTCCCCGAACACAACATCGAGAGTACCTGAAGAGACAACAAGAAGATTTCTTATGAAACAGAAAACACTTTTAATCCATCCAGTTATAGACGCAAGAGTTGAAGTTTGCGTGAACGAGAAGTTTAATGGCCGAGCCGCAGGCGAATCTTTCCACGCAGGATATCAGGAGAGTAC
>Ga0126339_10003491_pt1:0-10000 | contig 11463 bp, 4 predicted proteins | sample OrbTmetagenome_2_FD_92532 | JGI IMG/M metagenome (GOLD analysis project Ga0126339, IMG submission 92532) | Coral microbial communities from Petempiche,Puerto Morelos, Mexico - Orbicella T R C metagenome | ecosystem: Host-associated > Invertebrates > Cnidaria > Coral | place...
CCCTTGAAATATATGTCTGGATTTATGAAAACGGTGTTAAAGACTGAATCAGGTGTTTTTTGATTTTTTTTTTTTTTTTTTTTTTCTTTTTTTTTTTTTTTTTTTTTTTTTTTTTTTTTTTTTTTAACAGTTTTTAATTTGAAAGAAAGACGAAAAATTTTCAAAAATTTTGTGTTTTTAAAAAAAAACCCATTAGGTTGTTCAAGGCCAAAAACAATAAAAAAAAGACGCAAAACCAAAAAAAAAAAAAAAAAAAAAAAAAGGCTAACAGAAGCAGAAGATGTTGGCGGCCAAATGTTAACTCAAAGAACTTGTAAAGAAATTAGGATTAAAATGTTAGGATTTCATCCCGCAGAATTTTTATTATGTAACCGTGTACGATTGCCGATGTACATGTAACAATATAGGCCTAGTAGTCAACTCTGTTTCGTGCAATTTTCAAACGAAAGCAACGGTCTCAGTAGGAGTCTCAGGACGAGGCCGCGAAACAGTAGAAGTACTTGAGTTTATAGCATTGATTGTAACATCCGGTTTTTAAGGCTACGCATAATGCCCGCCGTGAGAGTATCCTCGCTTTACTCTGCTGATATCCTTATATAATCAGCATAGTTATAAGAAACTGTTCCAATTAATTTGGAATTGTTTGATCGTCAGTTTCACGTGCCTTTCTTATTGCAGACATTGTATAATCCTTTCCTGGATGAAAAGAGTGTCCTTCTACTAAACATGGGAATACATTTCGCCGCTGCAGTCAACTTTACAAACTATAAACGTGTCATCGATCAATTAATTAGCCTCGTGAACGAAGGCAAAAGTCACAGAAACACTGTCAACGATACCAAGACTTTCAAAGGAAGGTTCATATGGAAGACCTCGACTGCTCTTAACAGGGAGCGATTTCCAAACCCGCATAAAGACGTTCGCCGATTTTTAACATTCCCACGTGTGCAACTGTACAATGCTTACGCCACATCTGCCATGTGCCGCGCAGGTATTGACGTCATGGACGTTTATCCAATCAGCGATTCGTATCCTGCCGGGACTTGGTCACAAACTGATCCAGTACATTACGCCGCTCACGTGTTTCGCGATGTCGAGGAATTTTTGTATAAAATGTTTGCTCCTTAAGAGAGTTTGGTCTTATTAATTGAACAGAATTTAGCTATTCCGTGTAACCTAGTAAACAGGTAGTTTCCCTAAGCGGTAAATTCACTTTCTTCTCGCTTGAGATACAAGTGTGATTTTTAGCTGGTGACATAACTGACTCGTCCCCAGTCATCTTCTTACAACTTTATACAGCGCGCGAAGACGACTTGGGAACGAGGCAGGTGACATAACCCTTTGCATCTCTGTGATGGTCCGTGAAGACTTCGCCAAGCACGTTCGTTTATTTAATTTTATATTTTTTCCTTATTTCCTTGAGCGTGTCACGATAGCCGCACAAATGGGAAAATGACCGTGCGAGGGCGGAAAAGCGAGAAAAAAGAGTGTCCATCTGCCGTTCTTTCTCATTTCTTTTCTCGCTCTTTCTCGATCATCTTCTCCACATGGCCATTTTTACACGTAAAATGACGAAGTCATTTCTGAGTAGCGCGCAAGGCTTCACGCTGAGTAATCATGTACTCATGTCCCAGACTACTACCCTCGCTGCATTCCAGCTGCTCCAGCCTACTGTCATAGGCGTTTGGGCACTTTCGGACTTAATTGGGGGGCGGTGACCTTCTTGCCGGAAAATTTACGCAATGCCCGAAGGCATACAAAAAAAAAAAAAAAAAAACGTTTACAATTCCCCCATCTAATGAAACTGCTATAATTCCAAAAATATTTCTATTCAAATCTTGCGTACTCACTCAATCAATCATTCTCTATCAACAGTCTCAATCCGAATAAAATCTCAGTAAAGTAACTAACTAGATCTGAACTTTATTCATGAGTTTTGGAAATCACGCCAACAGCATTCTTAATGCTTTCTCTCAAGTGTCGTTGCCCAGATCATGAGCATTTTGCCCGAAAATCACATAATTTCTGTAGCTGGGGGTGCAGGCCCCCTCGCTCTCGCCCCCCCCCCTCCCCTCACCCCAGCTCGTACGCCTATGCCTACTGTGTTTCGCTCCTTTATACAGTATCAGCTAAGGTGATTGATGTTGGCTAACTCTGGATTTCTTTGTTGAGATCGTGTACGGTAAATAACTCACAATCTTCTCTTTTGTTCCACAAAATGTGTAAAATTAAATTTTCGAAACTAAAATAAACAAATATAAACTGGTATCAGCTCGAAATATGAAAAATTATTATTGAGGATAGGGGAGTCGGTAGGGGCGGGGTAGGGAGCGTTGGGTTTTCATTCAACTGATTACAATGAGTGCAGGCTCCTCTTCTTTCCCACAAATTGCGCCACGTCGCTTTACAGCAGTCTGTTTTTCAACACAAACATGGACGATTTAAACGATGAATGCCAGGTAATTCATTGCGTCTCCTATTTTGATCGCTGATTTCTTCAACATCTGAGGTGTTCGTCTAAGCATCATACAGTTGCTTGTTAAGCCAGTAGCCATAGTTTTGTCACTGTTGCGTCCTCATGTTGTTATTTATTATCCCCAGTTTTCGCGCTGCTCCCCTAGGAGCGCCTGGCACTATGACCCACCAAGTGCAGACTCGGTTTTTCCGTAGTAATCAAAGATTAGAGCAGCGCGTTGACGCGCGTATTTCGCACTGGTCTACTTTGGTGGCATTCGAATGGCTCGATAGAAAACTAAGTTTGATCGAATGTCAGATAACGATCTGCACGTGAAGTTGAACTAGCGGTAAAAGTATTTTCGATTAATTAACTATTACTTGTACTGAACTAAGCATTTTCTAGGAAATGCGTTTGAACTGTTGGCGACACTTAGAATCCAATTTCAGATCGCCAACACCTGTAACAAATATTTCTTGAGACAATAAAGTTTTCAACAGCGACCCTGCAAGACAGCGCGCGCGTCGCCAATTCTGTGTTTGTATTTGTTTACACTGTCATCAGAGCTCGAGCAGTTCGAACTAGTTTAGACAAGAAACTCAATGCCGAAGAGTTTCTTTTTCTATCTCATGGAGAAACTATTTCTTCATGAGAAATCGTGTTCACGCATATCTTTGTGTCGACGTAATGAATTGAATAAAGAAATCACACTCGTGTACCCATATTTTTCGGTCTGATTAAGGAGTTCGAACGCCACCACCTTGGATTTCTGTGAAGAACGACATCTGGGAATAAAGGACAGTCAGGTGATTAGACTGACGGCGAACGAATGGAAGAAATGGATTACTCTTCTTAGTTGTTAGCCTTCACTCATTGCAGTCACTTTCATTTTACTTTCTTTCTTCCTTCTTTTTTGTTGTTTTTGTTTCATTTTTATTTTCCAAGCTGATCTTTATTTTTGTTTGATTTAATTTTTAAATATTTAATTTTACATATTTTTCGCATAATTGTTATAATTATTCGATGTTCCGGGATGTTCCATGTTCCTGGTTTTATCGACGGCCCTCAGTAAGGGGTGAACCATTTGACTTTGGGTTGATTTGGTAGAGGCATTGTTATTTTTGTTTTTAACCCATTCATGCATTTTCGTGCATTTTTAACCATTTCATGGACGGTTCTTATTGCTTGCAAACCGTCCTGATAGCATATTCGGGTTAAAAATGTAGATGTTGGTGCAGGATTTTGTTTCTCACGGGGCGTGTGAATACATGATATTTTTTTCTCCATATAGCATGCTTTCGGCAGTGGTTTTGTGCATATAACAATGAAGCAAGACCGATTATAACGTAGAAAACTCAATAACGCGATCGACATGATAGAGTCCAAACTGAAAGCTAAGAATTGCAACCGTGAGCAGCTGGTTCGACCTTGTTGGGTCCCGTCATTACGGCCGGTAGCAGCAAAAAATAAAGCATTTATCACAGTGACCTCATCTTGGTCGATGTCACATGCAAAACGCGTGACCGTGAATATCATATCGATGTCGCGATAAGGAGATTAGGGACAGACAAAAACTGTGAATTTTTTTCGGTACAAGTATGCTTGAAGGAGACTACTTTTTCTTTTCAAATCGCCCATTCCCCCTGAAAAGTCAAATGTTCACTCGCGAGGACACTTTGGGCTCGTCACGCAATCTTTCCTCTTGACGTGGAACATTCTTGTAGACGGGTAACCTGGTAACCACTTCAAATTCAACATGGCGGCCAAACCTCGGGTCCTTATCACCGGAGCTTCTGGCCTCCTTGGACGGGCCATTATGAAGCAATTCTCCAACTCTGATAAGTGGAACGTGTTAGGACTGGCTCACTCTCGAGCCACAGATGTTCTAAAGAAGGTCAATCTGCTTGATTTTGACGAAACAAAGCGTGTTGTGAAGCATTTCAAACCACACATTTTGATTCACGCGGCAGCCGAAAGGAGACCAGACGTTGTCGAAAATGACGAGGAAACTTCCATGAAAATGAATGTTGGTGTGACAAAAACATTAGCATCAGCAATCAACGAGCTTAACAGTGATGCAGGGGCTCCGGAACACTTCATGCTGTATATCAGCACTGATTATGTGTTCGATGGCTCGAGTCCACCGTACAAACCGCTCGACGAAGCCAACCCTTTGAACAAGTATGGCAAGAGTAAGCTGGCAGGGGAACAGGTTATGCAGGCCTGTAATTCCGATGGGGGGATCCTTCGGGTTCCAATCCTTTACGGAAAAGTGGAGTATCTTAAGGAGAGTGCTGTGACAGGTGTGTTATTCCGGGGGAGGTAGGAGGGGGGGGGGAGGATAGGCGTACGGGCACCTTCGGACTTTTGCTAACACTCATCCACGGGATAGCGATTTATCTGGTGGATAGCGTTATCCACCCTTCGAAGAACTGGGGTCTGGTGTGCAAAATAGTTGGACACCACTTTATAGCTGCAAGGGTGCGAGGCCTAGGGGGACATGACCTCTTTTAGTGTGGAGGTACTCCTCCTAATATGCTTTATAGATATGACCTGTACTAAAGGGTATCATTTCTGACCCATTTTAAAAGATACGTGGTTTGATTTAGAGGGATCTACAAATATATTTTTCTAGCATGCAAGACAAGATGTTCTGCAAAGTTGACAGATACATGTAGTTCTTGTGCAGGAAGGATGGGTGAGGTGTGGGGAGTAGAGATGAAGAGTTGTCTCTTTTGCTATTGGATTTTTAACTGAAAGCAGTATCCTGAAAGCTCCAAAATCTGGAGATCTAGAGTTCCTAGTTTGGGCAGCAATATTGTTACTTTTGGTGGCTGAGGTCAAGTTATGCATGTACCTGGTATTTTACGATGATAATTTGATAATTTACATACATAGGACTGTAGGCATACCTAAATCCTTTTAGTTTATGAGGACATTTTATATGAATTCTTTCCTGTTTTGACAGTGGACATTAAAATTATTGTCTTGCTATCACTCTAGTGTTGTTTGATGCCCTCAAGCAAACTGACAAGCCTGCCAAAATGGATGATTATCAAATCCGTTTTCCCACTCTGGTGGATGATGTTGCTGCAGTCTGCAGTTTCATTGCCAATAAACGAATCAACAATTTTTCTGTGACTGGAATATGGCATTGGAGCAGCACAGAAGCAATGACAAAGTACTCCATGGTTTGTCAGATGGCTGAGATGTTTGGGTTGCCTCACAGCCACTTGACTGCCAATCCCAACCCTCCTACTGGAACACCTAGACCCCACAACACTGCTCTTGAGTGCTCATCGCTTGAATTGATGATGCCAGATGGTGGCACAACTATGCACACTCCCTTTAAGCAGGCAATTAAACAGTGCCTTCAGCCTTTTGTGTAAACATATTTATTAAGAATGTAAGACTGAGTTAATAACAACCATCTAGAAAGTTATGTAAGAAAATAGTATATCAAAGTAATTGTAAATTAATAGGTCACGATTTAAATCAAAGGGCTCTTGGAGCCAGCTCATTCATGTAATGACTTATGCGCATTGTGTTCTTTGGTTATGAAATATTGGTACAGTTGAACCCAGTTAATTGGAACCCTTGAGGAAAAAACAGTTTGAAACAGCAGGAATTAAGTTCAAATAGATATTATTATTCTTGGGAAAATATTTATAATCCTCATTGGGATTGGAAATCAGACAGTCCCCTCCATGGGGGGAATAGGCATTATCTGGGATCACACATTGTTGATCCATTCCCATGAACACCAAAACCTCACAAATCATTTTGAACTAATTGCCATGGACACAAACTTTGGGAAGATTAAAGGTGAGCCTTTGGCACTAGGAGCTCTGTGATGAATTGGGTAACCAGTGTGAGCTATGATAGCTACTGAATCCAGAGACAAGTACACTAACCATGAGGCCACTGCACCTCCCACAATCCCAGTAATGCTAGTGCCAAAAGCTGGCACTCAGTCTCCCCAAAGTTTCTGTCGAGGGCAATAGGTTGCTAAAGAGTAGCAAAATATGAGAGTGTCCAAAAATCTAAAATATGATACTTGGTGAAATATTAAGGATATTTTCTTTAACGACTATTATGCTGTTTTAACATAACAGCATTAATTTGATAATTTTTTTAGCATTATTTACATACACTGATCAATACCACTTTACAAAAAATTCATCGAAGACTAACTAAGACAAATATATATTGGTAAAGTTATTTATAAATGGGAAATAAAAAAGAAATACACCAAAAATACATTAAAATGCTGACCTAAACGAAAATGTCTTAAGTTTGCTTTTAAAAAACACTTGAAGTGATGTGACAACACACAGGTCAGCCAGGAGGCTGTTCCATTGGGCCGGTGCAGCAATAGTAAAAGACCTGCTGCCAAGTGTTGGGTGCATTGTCTCCTGTGAAACTTCTAATAGTAGGCTATTATTAGAGTGTAACAAGCATGAGCTCTTTTGCTTGACTTTTATGAAGTCACTAAGATGAGATGATGCTAGTCCATAAATTGATTTTAAGGTAAGTTTAAGAATCGTAATCTTAATTTGATAAGCAATGGGTAGCCAGTGAAGTTGCTAGAGAGCTGGCATTATGTGCGAGTACTTGGGTATGTTCATAATAAGTAGATAAAGGCTGCATTTTTGACACGCTGTAGCTTGGAAATTTGCACATTGGGAAGTAGCCTGCAGTGCAGGCGTCTTATTGGGGCGAGTTGGCGTTACAACCTTGCGACCGCCTTTTTAGACCGCCATATTCCCCCACCCCTATCCTTCCTCTTGCCTATCATTCACCCCCTTGGTAAAACTTTCCTTCTCTCCCCAGGCTTCCACTGCATGAAAAATTCAAGATGGCGGCTAAACTTTTTACGATGTGAACGCTCGCTCGAAAAAATCTCGCCTGCTCTGCAGGCTAAATTTAAAAATACACTCAAGATTGGGACCTCAACATTGAAGAAACAAGAATGTATCACGTACTACAGGAAATCTTTAAAGCTTTATCTTTTTTAATCTAACACAGTTATTTCTCTTGTATACAAACAAGAGCAAGCACGATTCCTATTGAACAATGCTCACCTTGACAAACAAATACATAGGTTCACCCGAAAACAACGTTGGGCATGGTCCCCCCGGTCTAAAACACAGGTCATGGGTCATTGTTTTATTAATACTGGAACAACCTTAACCTCTTCCTAATGCTAACCTTAGGCCTTAAGTACAACACTAAGACAATGTTTAGGCTTAAGGCTAGTATTAGTAAAGGTTTAAGGTTGTTCCAGTATTGGTAAAACAATGACCGGTGACCTGTACCCGCCAGGCATGGTCCAGTTTTCATTTTATCAAATAGAAATACAAAAAGTAGAACAGTGATGGTTATAATACGACCCATAACGTTAAAAAAAGCCAAAGACACAATTACGAGCGTCCCCTATACTTTTTTCGTGACGCGTGAATGGGCATTTTTGCTTTGCGTGGAGCGTGAATGAGGATTTATTTTTCCATGAATCGTAAGTCCTTGGGAAACTAGTTTTCGATTTTTTCGTGATCAGTTAAATTAATATGCATTTACTTTCGCGTGATTTGTGAACCAATGACCTTTGCGGGGATAATTTTTCACTTTTCTTTGGAGATTTTAGCGTCATAAAGCTCGTAAAACCAAACTAGATGCAAAACCGGCCTATTCGACGCGCTTGCGGTTGGAGGACTGAGAACTAACAACAGCGGCAGTGAACCAGGAGGGCGTAGAATCTAGTCTGTCTCGAGGTTATTACAGACGAATTTCAGACGCCATTTCGATGCATCAACATTGAGGGTTCTGCGGAAAAGGTGAGTTATGCTGTCAGTATCCACACTCTATCCAGCTTTTACTGACGTCTGCTCAACCATCGTTTCGATATATTTACGCAAATATGTCAACAAAGTGTTAACATGGCTTTCTTTTGTGACCTCTTTTGTCTTTCTGAGTAACATTTGCATATTTTCTTGATATTGTCATCTTCATTGCTTGGTAACCTGACTCCTTCTGCATTATAAACCTTTTCTAGTGTTTCTAGACCCTCTGTAAGATGCTGCAAGAAAAAAAATTATTTGGACATCTCTCTTTGGATGTAATAATGCATCAAAGTACATGTAAACAGTGCTATTTTTTCCCAAAAATCTCAAAAAATTGTGGATTCTAAAATAAAAAAGTATCAGAACCAGGAATAGAATTTGTATTTTTAAGTGAAACATGGTTTAGCCTTTGCATTTTTATGTGAAACGTGATTGCTTGCTTTTTTCTGTGAACGTCAAGCTGTTTTTCAAATTTTTTGTGATGCGTGAAAAGGCTAATTACATAAGGGTGAAACTGTTTTCAGAACAAGTATAGGGGACACTCAATTACCTGTAGAGATGCGATGTGTCTGTCAACCCAACACTGGCTCGTGTGCTGTACAAACAAGCTAAAACGCTTCGAGACTTTGTTTTGCGATTGTTTAAAGTGTTTTTACAGTATTCCACATTCTGACCTTTCGGCTTTAACTTGTTGTTTAAAAATCATCACTGCATTGAGTTGTATCTTCAAAAAGTGTCAAAAAATCGCAAGAAATTAAAAAAGTTACATATCGTTACAGTCTTCAAAGAGCTCGTTTTGCAAAAAACAGATTTTTAAATTTACAAATTCTACACTTCCAGTCCGCTGTTTTATTCCTTGCAGTTAAGGTTATTGCACGGAGGAGTCTGACTGTTGTGATACTTGATATGTTCATGTCAAGTGCACCTAACCCCTAAAAATGTTTCTCTCTTAAATAAATCTTTGTATTATCCAGAATACGTGTTCGAAAAATTTTTTTAATTTGGTTAAATCCTCGATTTTCTGTGATTGTTTGAATTGCGGAAAATCCCGCCTAAAAAGACGCCATTTTGGTTCAAGTCCGAGTGAAGCAACAATCGGAGGGAATGGGACTAGTGATGTCAATTCCAGAACCTATTTCCCGCGATCTCAGTGAAATCAACATAATTCCACTTATCTTCACTCGTAGTTTCTCGATTGCGTGCAAAGGAAATGCCTGCAGTTTGCCTTGCTGCTGGTTGCAGCAACAGATGAGGATAACAGAACAGAAACAGATAAGGATAGCGGGGAAAAATTTAATCGGTAATATTTTTTTATAATGAATAAAAGTATTATATTAAAATAATAATAATCATCGTCATCATCATCATCATCATTATCATCATCATCATCATCATCATAATAATAATGATATTAATAAGTACTGGTAGTTTAATACGACATGGTATGACACTGGAAGGGGGCAGTCCAGATATTTCATGAAATAAGTGTTTTTGGTTACAGTATGACACTTGTGGTTTGGCTATACGACTGGTGGTCTTAGGAGAACATTTTTTTTATGTATTGTTATAGTTTCCATAACTTTTACAGTTAGTGAATTTTAAATCTATTATAGGTTGTCAGTCAAGAACACCAACATCAGAACAGAGCCAAAGCATATTGTCTTCCTCACTCAGCTGCTTCTTCTATTCAATTTGTGCTGCACCT
>Ga0126339_10003492_pt1 | contig 11463 bp, 4 predicted proteins | sample OrbTmetagenome_2_FD_92532 | JGI IMG/M metagenome (GOLD analysis project Ga0126339, IMG submission 92532) | Coral microbial communities from Petempiche,Puerto Morelos, Mexico - Orbicella T R C metagenome | ecosystem: Host-associated > Invertebrates > Cnidaria > Coral | place: Petempiche,Puerto...
AAACAAGAAAACATTCTCCTGTAAAATATTGCCTCGAAAACAGTTGGCGCGAAAATATCCTCGTTTCAGTACAACATGGCGTCAATTTGCTCATAATCGACCATAGTAGTTCTAATTTGAGCGATTCCAAGTTCACCGCGCAGGTTATTAGCGAAAAAGACAAACGTAGTACTCCACTGGTTATTTGACTCGTTTGTGAAAAAATAACTGCAATTCCATTCAAACTACTGCCTTCCAAAGACATTATACACGCCGCATCAATATATATATATATATAATATCATAACACAGATTTGCGTAAAATAATCAACAGTGACCTAAAAGGTCTTGTTGGTGTAACAATACCTTGCGGAAAATAAATTTAGAAGTCGCCATTTATGTAAATACATTGCACAAATCTTTCTGGCAAAAATCAGTGTACCCTACAGCAAAAAGGAAAGTAAAAAAGCCTCATTTTATTTGTAGGACTGCATATAACTGCAGGACTCCACCTTGAACTCCGTTCATAAAATCCTAATGACTACACCTGGAAACGCGTTCCCAAATACATGCTTAGAATAAACATTATCTTAAGGAGCAAGTTTGTATTTTTACAAATGCAACAAGGCTTCGAAATATATTTTTTGAGAGTTTATCACTAATTGTGCGAAGCTCATACCTCAGACATCCTTCGCTCTTTGGCGTTTCCTCGAGTCCTGCAACATGGCGTCAATTTGCGCATAATCGACCAAAGTATATCTAATTTAAGCGATTCCAAGTTCACCGTACGGATTATTAGCAAAGAAAGAAAAATCGTAGCTCTCCGCTGGTTATTTGACTCGCTTGTGGAACAAATCTACAATTCATTTAAACTACAACCTTACAAGGACATCATATATGATGCATCTTCAATATATAACATTTTAACACCGTCTTGTGCAAAACAATCATCACTGACCGAAAAGGTCTTCTTGATGCAACAAGACTCGGCGACAAACTGGAATTTATAAGTTTTCATGTACATGAATTTAATGCAAAGCATGCTTTTTAGCAAAAACTCAATGTACCCAAGAGCAAGAGGGAAAGTTAGAGGCCTTATTACACCTGCGGGACTGCATGTTACAACTGCCTCATTATAACTGCAGGACTGTACCTTGAACCATGTCTCCAAATATGTGCTGATTACAGACATTGTGTTAAGTAAATGGTTTTATTTCTACAAATGAAATAAAATTTTCCAGAGTTAGTCAAAATCCCTCGAGACGTCCTTCGCTTTTTTAGGTTTCCTCGAGTCCTGCAGGATAAATCATAATATATTCAGACACTGGATCATTTCTCTTAAACCTGTAGTTCCAACATGTTTGTTAAGCGGACGATAAATCAATTTGTAGCGATTACGAGTACAAAAGCTGTTGCGCTTTTTGTTACATTCAGAAGAGTGCCGAACTGTACAATATTTGTTGATAAACTGAGCATGATTTGTTTTCTTAGTACTGCTAGTCTAGTACAAGCCCAGATCTCCGTAGGGGTAGTACAATGCTAGTTATTTCAGTTCTCTCGATATCTTTTAAGTCGATAAATTCAATTTCTTAACGGGAAATGTGCTGTATACATGTATCAGTGGGCCATTGCAAAGCACATGCTACATCTTAACGGAAAGAGATAAAATAAATAAAGGAAAAAAGGGTCTTACATTTTTAAACTGACTCGCGCAAGGATTATACGTCTTCTCCTGCACTGAAGATGGAAGCACGCCTGAAATAGCTGCTTGTAAGAAAGGAGTTTTTGTCCAGAAATCTAACTCTTAATTTTCTTGCGAAAGAACTACACGAACAAGAATTCATCCGCTGAAAATTGACGCGAAAAGAGTCAGAGAGAAAATATCCTCATTTCTACAACATGGCGTGAATTTGCCCACAATCGAACACAGTAGCCTTGATTTCGGCGATTCTAATATAACCGTGCTGGTTATTGACAAAGAGAGACTAACGAAGTACTCCACTGGTTATTTGACTCGTTTGTGGAAAATCATCTACAATCCATTTAAACTACAACCTTACAAGGACATAACATATGACGCATTTGTACAATTCATGACTTAAAATTCATAACACCAACTTGCGCAAAACAGTCAACAGTGACCTAGAAAGTCTTCATGGTGCAACAACACCCGGCGACAGATCGTAATTTATCAGTGTTCATTTATGTAAATTTAGCCGTGCAAAGCATGCTCCCGAGCAAAAATCAATATACCCTACAGCAAGAAGGAAAGTTAAAGGCCTCATTAAAACTGCAGGACTGCATCATGTCCCTGCCTCACAAATCTAGGAGTGTACTTTGAAACATGTCTCCGAATCATGGCATATGCTGACAATAAATAGTATCTTAAATAGTTAGTTTTACTTCTACAAATGTAATAAACTTTTGAAATAAATAAGCAAGAGTTTACCGCTAATCGTACGAAGCTGAGGAATCCCTTGCTTTTATAGCCTTCCTCGAGTCTTGATTTGTTTTCCTATCATATCTTTCTAATCAGCCAAGTGCTCCGCCAGGATAGTTGAGTGTATATAGCTAGTTGTTTCAGCCCTCCCGATTTTTATGAAGTCGATAAATTAAATTTGATAACGAGCAATGGCTGCATATCAGTGGCCATTGCAAAGGACATGCTGCATCTTTGTAGAACGAGATAAAATGATGTGAAGGAAACAAGAGTCTTACATTTTCGCACTGATGTCGCGCATGGAATCTACAGAACGTCTTTTCCCGCACTGAAGAAAAAAGCACGCTTGAAATAGCTACTCGTAAGAAACCAGTTTGCGGCCAAACATCGAGCCCTTTCTCTTCCTTCCAAAAAAATACTCAATGAAGAAAATGTGCGCTCAAAATTATCGGGAAAAGAGAGTCTGAGTGAAAATATCCTCGTTTCTACAACATGGCGTCAAATTGCGCACAATGGACCATAGTAGCTTTGATTTGAGCGATTCCAAGTTCACCGTACAGATTATTAGCAAAAATAGACAAACGTGGTTCTCTACTGGTTATTTGACTCATCTGTGGAAAAATATCTGCTATTCCATTTAAACCACAACCTTCCAAAGGCATTCTATACGACGCATTTAAAAGACATAACATCATAACACAGAGTTGCGCAAAATAATCGTCACTGACCTAAAAGGTCTTCTTGGTGGAATAATACATGGCGACAGGTCGGAATTTGTAAGCTTCCAATCTACCCAAATTTAGTGCAAAGCATTTTCTCGAGCGAAAATCAATGTAATCTGAGCAAGAACGAAAATTGGACTGCATCTCGCAACTGCCTCCAGACCTGAGGGACTGTTACTTTGAAACTGACATTTTCTGAATACATGCTGACAATTAACACTCCCTTGACTGATCTACATTTCTCCAAATTTAATAAACCTTTGAAAAAATTTTCAAGAGTTTACCACTTATTGTGCGAAACTGAGACATTTCTCGCTTTTTTAGGCCTCCTCGTAGCATCATCTCCAGTTCAAGCATGCGCTGCCAAGTCTCCCGTTGGTAAAGCGGACGATTAAATTAAGTCGTTGCGATCTTAATTCAATGTATAATCACTGATTTGTTTTCTTAGTATTGCTATCTTTGCTACCAATCAAAATACTGGCCGCTAGGATAATACAATAGCCGGTTATTTCAGTCCTTTCAATTCTTTTGTCGAGAAATTCAATTTGTTAACGAACAATGGTTACATATCAGTAGCCATTGCGAAGGACATGCTGCATCTGTTCTGAACGATATATGAAATGAAGGAAACAAGAGTCTTACATTTTCATACTGACGTCGCGCAAGGAATTTACAGAACCTCTCCTCCTTGCAATGGAGAGAGGAGTACGCCTCAAATAGCTGCTCGTAAGAACCAGTTCTCGACAAAAATCTAGCTCTTTCTTTTCTTTTAAAGAAATACTCGCACTCATTTCCACAACATGGCGCCAAGTAATTTGCACTCAATCGACCATAGTAGTTCTGATTTGAGCGATTCCAAGTTCATCGTACAGATTCGTGATTAGCAAAGAAAGGCAAACGTCGTGTGCGTGGAAAAATATCTAGAATTCCATTTAAGCTGCAATCTTACTGAGACATTGTATACGACACTTTTACAATTTATAACTGACATTACGAAAGGTCTTCTTGATACAACAAAAGCTTGCGGCAAATCGGACTTCATAAGTTTTCATTTACGTAAATTTAGTGCAAAGCACGCTCTCGAGAAAAATCAATGTACCCTACAGCAAGAAGGAAAGTGCAAAGCCTCAACATACCTGCTAGACTACACCTTATACCTGCCTCATGAAACCTTCAGGACTGGACCTTGAAACATGTGTCCGAATATATGTTGACAATAATTACTCCCAGAAAATTTAATAAACATTTGAAATAACTACTTCTGTGTAGCTCAGGTATCCTTTGCCTTTCTAGCTTTTATTCTTGGGTCCTGAATAAATCGTTACATCTCTAGACGCTGGATAATTTCTCATAATTTTGCAGTCGATCCCACGTCCTATGGCAAGTGTCCGGCATTTGCTAAGTGGACGCTTAGGTGTTGAGATTTCAATTGAATTCAGAGGACGTCGAAATGTATAGACACTCTCGTCCAGAAACTGAGTTGTTTTCTTAGTATTGCAATCCTTCCTAGTAGCACCGTACTCCGCAGGGAAAGCACAATGTATTTAGCAAGATAAATCAGTCCTCTCGATTTTTCTGAAGTCCAGAAATTTAATTTGTTAATAAGCAGTGGCTGCATATCAGTGAACATTGTGACGGACATGCTGCATTGTTGCAAGAAGTACATTTTCACACTGATGAGTAATGCTGCGCGTGGAATTTACAGCACCTCTCCCCCGCACCGAAGACAGCAGTATGATTCAAATAGCTGCTCGTAAGAAACCAGTTTCCGTTCAAAAATCTAGCGTACTCTTTCTCTTCTTTCAAAAAACTACGCGAAAAAGAAGCCATTCCCAAAGAATTGACGCGAAAAGACTAAGAGAGAAATATCCTCATTTCTACAACATGGCGTCGATTTCTGCAAAATCAACCATAGAAGCTATCATTTCAGCGATTGGCAGTTTGCCGTAAAGACTATATTAGCAAAAAAATGATACAAACGTAGTTCTCCGAAACGAGTCAGTGTCTCGAGTGTGGAAAAACATCTATAACCCATTTAGGCTACAACCTATTTTATAAAGACATATTATATATGATGCAATTTTACAACATATAACATCATAGCATTAACTTGTGTGCAAGACAGTCATTACTGACCTAAGCGGTCTTCTCGGTGTAACATCATCTGGCGGCAGGTCGGAATTTGTAAGTTTTCATTTGCGTGAATTCGGTGCAAAGCATGCTCTGGAGCAAAAATCAATGTACCCTACAGTAAGAGGAAAAGTTAAAAGCCTCATTCTACCCACAGGACTGCATCTTGTAACTGCCTCATTAGACCCGCGGGACTATTACCTTATATTAAAACATCTCTACGAAACAATGAACACCATCTTAAGTACATTTCTACAAGCGAGGTAAACTTTTGAAATAAATCTCTCAAAAGTTAATTAATAATTGTGCGTAGCTGATTTAGGTTTCCTCGAGTCCTGGATAAATCATAACATCTCCACTGAGGCTGGATCAGTTTTCTCAGTTTGGTAGTTCTAACATAGCTAGCAAAGGTTTCCCGTTTGCTAGGCGGACGACGAATCTCTTTCTAGGGGTCTCTGAAGAAATTGTGATGCGATTTCAAAGCCGCAGCGAGATTGAAATTCTTACCGTGGCAATATCTGAGGAAAAAACGCTTCTTTTACAATTATATTAGTTTTTTTAAAGCGGAGCTTTAAAGGGGAACTTGAAATGAATATATAAATTAATTTTTTTTTTACCAAGGCGAGTGTCTTGGTTCGCCTGTTACTACCAACACAGAACGGCCTCGGATTTTGTTTGAATTTAGACGCCGAGTGCCGAAAGGTATAATCGTTTGTTGACAAACTGACCTATCTACTTTGAGCTACTATTTTTCTTACTGGTTAGTTCGCAGGGATAGAACATAGAAAGCCAAATATTTTTGTCCTTGAATTCGGAATTATTTGCTCTCTAGTCAGATGGTTCACTAGTAATGCTCTTCATATTGCTACAGTACTCATAAGAAACCCGTTTCGTTCGATCTAGAATTCTAGCTCTTTCTTTTTCTTCCAAAAAGTACCTGAACAAGGAAATATTCGCTAAAAATTGACATGGAAAAAAACTGATCAGAGCGAAAATATCCAAATTTCTACACCATGGCGTCAGTTTATGGAAACTGCGCCGCCACAATTGCTCTGATTTCAGCTATTCTATGTTCACCACACAGATTATTGGCGCGGAAAGACAAAGGTAGTACTCTGCTGTTGTTTGCAAAAGTCAGTATTATCGAGGTGTGTGAATTTCTGTATGAACTTGATCACAGGATTAACAGTTAACAAGAATTGTTCAGTCTTAACAAACTGCAGACCTAATCCGTGCAGGGGATTTTCAAATTTACCTTTAGCCAAACCACATTAGCCCAAAGTTGTTCCAAACTCTTCCTGCTGTTGTGAGCGTTGTTGCGGTGATGGTGTTTTTGACCCTAAAATGACCTCAGCATACTGATGCACTTCAAAGTCGTCTTGAAGGAGAGTTAAATATGATACTAGAAGTTGATTTCGACTTGACTTGTCTTTGACTAACTGTTTGCTACAAAAGACAAAAGACGCTGACCTAATAGCTTGCGCAATTCTCTTAAATTTATGCTCCAAATCACCTTGCTTTAAACTGACACAGAACTGTTCTTGCTGAGTTCGCTTTTTCTCTTCAGTCGATCACAGTGAAGGCGAAAGATCAATTCATGTTACGTATTAAAGAAAACGGCTGTAAGCTGTAGGCTGATCTTTCACAGTTTATATACAACACCGCCACGTCAAATAAAGGCAGACAAAACAACGTGCCGAAACTAAGCTTCATTCAGTGACTACACCGTGATTACAACCTTAAATTTGTCGGCGTTCCTTGTACCATTTGTCGACAATGCGCCCGTTATAAACTATTCGTCGTTGCTATTCAGTCACGGAGAAGAATGCACGAGTGGCTCTTGGGCTATTATTCAACCAAACCAAACCGAATTTTTAGTTCTTCGCATATTGCTCCTAAATTGCTTTACTTTATTGAAAAGTTAGACTCATGGTCTCTCAGACAATTCCACCGTTTCCAGTGGCATATTCTGCGATCGGCGCGCGCAGTAATTGAACATCTGAAGTCAGGATCTATTTTCTGGCGAGAAATCATTTTCTATGATCGTTCAGTGTCTGGCTTTCTATGAATATTATCTACTGCAATTGTTTCGTTTTACACACCGTATAGGCCCCATTTTAATCCCTGAGACACCGAAAATTCGGATGTGCAGTCGTTTCCATAGTGTTTCTTGGGGCAATTTACGACGAAGGCCTTTTCAGGAAAAGATCAATTCGAGAATGAAAGCACATCTTAGAAACGTCTTCAATGAAAAGTTAAACATAAAAATGTGTTTACCACAGCCTTATATGAATAGAGTGGTGATTCACGATCAGCTGGTATGATGTTTAGTACAGTTTAGTTTTTATTTAAATTGTTTCTTCTGGATTGAGGGTACACTGAATACATTTTTGCTAAACCTTGATGATCGATTTCGCCAGAAAGCCTGTATCGAAGGAGGATAGAAGAAAAGAACTCTTGCTGCGCTAGAAATCATGGCTAATATGAGTGGTTTTCAGTGCCACGTAACTGTTTTGGCTTTCAAGTAATAAACAAACATAATCATCATTCTCTCCCAAAAGAGCGCGCAACTTTGGCACTAGTAATTATGAGACTGGATATTGAACTTTTTAAGTATTTCGCAATTGTCTTCAACCTTTAATTTAGTATGTACAAGGGACATGCCAGCAATTTGGATGAAAGGAGTTTTGACACTTCATTCAAAGATGCTGTACTGTTGCTGCGTCACAAAATGTGTTTTGCACGATAGCTGCTTCACAAAGATATTCCTTACGATGACTTCACTGAACTCGGCTGGCTTCACCGAATCCTGACTCGGTGAAGCAAAGTAATTTACTAACTATTCTTTCCATTACTTGAGGATATTGTAAACCTAACTTGCAAACTTAACGCTTTTGTTTTTGCAAGTCTTTAACAACCATATTCAAATAAACAACATTTTGGGTTCCCAACAGAACGAATTCAGTAGGTGCAGATTTTTCGTTAAATAATGATAGAATTATCATATTATTCCATTCCGTTTGGGTTAAATAAGCTAAATGAGCTGCTACGAAACAGGAATGGTTGCATTTTAATTAAAAGTAATTATTTTTCAATTTTTATGAGTTCAATTCATGCACGGGCACATTTGAGCACAAGTTGTCAGAATACTGGAAAGGACTCTCGAGAAGCTTGAGCTATCAAGCACTGACCGAAAATACGATAAAAGTTTCTTCATTAACCAGTGAGAGCCGGCGATAGCCGTTTTGTACAGAAAATTAACAATGGTGCGAATTACGCAGGCTAAAACAAAACGATTTTAACGACTTGCACTCATGTCGACCGATCCAAGACAAACGTCGGTGGGTCGTGATTTAATCTAATTAAATTTCAAACAGCTCTGATAGCCATAACAGCAAGAAAACAAGTACTGATGTTCTTGTTAGAGGTAAAGATTTTTTCGAGCAAATCAATAATACTACAACTTATAAGTTCTTGGTCCAAACGTTACTCGATTGTAGTCTCTTCCACTCACACCAAACCATTTGTTGTCGATAGGCACTGTCAAAGATTTACGAGTTGTACTTCATTCCGTTTATATTCATAGCAGTTGATAAATCGTCAGGAGTTTATAGACCATTATAATCGGAGGTTTCAGTCGTACTATACATGATCATCCAACAACCAGCTCTTTTCCCTGTCTCAATGTTTGTCTTCTGTGTATTGCTGTAGCTCGATCCTGGTACTTTTACAAGCAGCAAAGCCATGTTTTTGAATAATCGTGTTTTTCGATTCACTGAATGAACTGAATGATAGTTACCACAGGCAGTGACCAAAAGCAATCAAGATTGCAGAAGTTCAGTTCGGTGCATACGTTTTCCTAGACATGACGTAGTGGTGTAACTAGACTTGCCAGATGCATTTTCCTTCATTACAGTCAATGTTTATGAGAATGAATTGAAGCGATTGAAGTAATGATGATTTCCAGAGGTCCAGTGCCGCAGAGGTAGTCCTTACTTTCCACGCAGAGGTCTCATCAGTGCAAAATCCAGCTCCATCAAACAGTTTTAAAATAGAACATAAACAAAACAAACCCGAGGATTGTCAAATTGCCTACAGTTTGTCTTTTGGCATTGTTGTTACAATATTATATTTCAACTTTCAGAGTTACAGTCATCCAACTGTTTGGCTACATGTATGCCTCTGAATAAGAGTCCAAATATTTAACAGCCTTCCTACATTGTCAACGAAAACCAAAACTTAATTTCGCTTCAATACACTAGTTGTGTTATAACTGTGAAGATCATTCATGTCTTTACAAAACTCACTTAGTTGTTAATAATTACAACACTTGCCCAAATTACCTAGTTTACGGTATGATTTCGCACTAATTATGATCTGTATAGAATCGAATTAACAATTCCACAGACGTCAGTTACATACTACTTCTGCCAACTAAAATTGTCATGGGTTACGTACATCAAATGCAAGAAAATCGAAGCTAACTTTTAAGCAGAAAATGCCCTCGATTCTGGAAAATAATTACCACAACAACATGCAAACAAAATTTTACAAAACTAAAACTATCAATCTAGGAAGGCCAACTCGACAAGAAAATCGACGTGTTACCGAATGGCGATCGACACAATTCCAACACTAAAACATCACCAATAAAGTCATTAAGGTCAATTTGCTAGTACTATGGTATCCATCCTTGAACAGGATAATTTTACAAAACCAACCAATATGCTGTCCTAGTCTTTGGACTTTGCCCGAGCTGGATGACTCTTTTGGATGTCCTTAGTTTGCCGGCATTGTTGCTTGAAAACGGGACTTGCTCACTTGCTGGTTCCACCACCAAACCGGCAATCACCGGTAAACGGTTGAAGCTGGTTGAAGAGAAAAGCGAGTAACCGTCCGGCTGTTAGCTAGCGATCTGTGAACACGGTCTGAATCGTCTTTTATCATTGACGCTAGAGTATAAACAGGCAGAATATGGCACGCGAACTGGTGATGGTCACAAAAAAAACTTGAAAAGAGATAGTAAAACAAAGGAAAATCACGTTTCAAGGACGAACCCATAAGATCTTTGTTTGTCAGTTGACAAGCAAACCGTATCTTGGTAGGTAATGAGAATTTAGATGTTACATCTCCGCGCAAGTGAATACTAAGTCAAGTGTAACTGCTAACGTTTTAATCCAAATTTATCTTACCAAGATTAATTACATGTATAGAAACCTCTTTCCACTGGTTACCTGCCTGGTTTAAAACTTGTAAGGAAAGCTGCAAATCGACCTCAGTTGATAATACTCCTCGTGAGGCCATCCTGGATTAACATTTCGTCACGCACATGTTCTTAAGCAACAATAAGCGTCCTGCACGTGTAGACTCAACACGTGCAGGATTTAGGCGTGTTCTCGATTTTCTGTACGATATTTACAAAATTCACGCAGTGAGACCGATTAAAGGCCATCGAATTAGCTCCCTGAATATATACGAATACGTACAAATTCAAGGTCAAGCCATGTCTGCCGGCACTCTTCGATCAATATTTACAACAATCCGCACGCTCACCACACTCAATCTCGCGAAATCATGAAATTTTATTTTAAATTTACCATGAGGTCAAGATGATCGCATTGTCTTATATTCTTCCTCTGAAGTTCAGTTTGAGAGCCCTACTTGTTGATAACTCATCAGTTTAATTTTTCTTGTTCAAGCACTCTAAGGAATACGGAAAGTTTTCATGACAAAACGTCTTGTCAGTAAGCAATCAACGGCCAAAGTACACGGGCTTTGGTCGGCAACTTCCAGGCCCTCTTGTTGTTGTGTGACTAACGCAATATTAAGTCTACTAACGCAATATTATGGCGATAGAGTAGATGAAGGGACCGTTTGTAAAAACGACTGTTTGGAAGTGTGCTCAATTGTAAACTGATTTTATACATGCCAGATAAAAGAAGAAAAATAGCAAAACGAAAGTCACGTTAAGCATGTTCACTTAATGTCTCAGTATTCTCTCGCTGTTTACCAAAGCCATGCACCGAAAATGAGACGATTTGACTAAAAAGCAAGAACAGAAAGCTGTTATCGTCCTCTTTGGAACTCAGCACGTCCAGACTGAACCCGATTTATCGCTGGTTGAAACCAAATTCTCTGCTCGCTAGGACGACCATCAATGCCCGGGGCCGGGGGGGGGGGGGGGGGGGGGGG
>Ga0126339_10003493_pt1 | contig 11462 bp, 9 predicted proteins | sample OrbTmetagenome_2_FD_92532 | JGI IMG/M metagenome (GOLD analysis project Ga0126339, IMG submission 92532) | Coral microbial communities from Petempiche,Puerto Morelos, Mexico - Orbicella T R C metagenome | ecosystem: Host-associated > Invertebrates > Cnidaria > Coral | place: Petempiche,Puerto...
CGTAATTCTCGGACAACGTAAAGAAGACCAACTTATGTTTATAGACTCCATAATATCTTTTTAAAGAAAACACAAGAACGTGTCACTGAAACTACAGAACAAAAATAAAATAGTGAAATCTAAAATTATGCAAGCTTACTTTTCGACTTCTTGTATCGGACTTGACCCTGGCAGGAGTTTCCTTCTAGAGCCAGGCATGTATAGTGGTCGCTCAAAGCAAGACAGTTTGTAGTGTTTAGAGCGGATCGCAAAATCGCCGGTGGGATTAAGGTTAGCGCGGCGAGTTTTTGCAAATCCCACCCACTTATCGCGCACGTTCTTTTGTACCGGAGATACTCCAGCTTTGTGATCAGTAATATTGCTACAACCATGCGCACCACATCTTTTTCCCGGCATGTTTTGACTCAAAATTTACCTAACACTCGTACGAAAAGACAAGAAACAGCTGCCGGCGTTTTGCAACTCACCAGTTAACTTACGCATATTAGCCATGTGAAGGTTTTCGTCACAAGTATGACGTCACTACGGCCCATGCCGGTAGGAACATGGCCGATTGATGGCGGACGCAAAATTGCGAGAAATACCGTGGAAAAAAAAAAAAAAAACGGACTTCCAGTACTCGGGTTGGAAAACGGCTTGGCCTGGTGAGTAACCGCTACATAAACTTTCGAAAAATGCAAAAACATAAAATTCGGAAAATTTGATCGAACTGGCACTTTAACCTTGACGTTTCTGACTTCCAGAGAATCTGCATCCACGTGTTCTTCATGTTTCTTCCTTCAGCCAGCTCTCTACAGGTTCTTTCAGGAAGTCAGGACCCTTGATCCATTCTGACTTCACCGCGACGTCCTTTGGTGACATACCTTTTGATCCTTCGTCAGCGGTATTCAATGTAGTTTCCACATGGTGCTATTGTGAAAGGTGTGCTCGTAAATAAGCTGAACTCTGTTGGCTACGTAGGTATAAAAACGACGAGATTCATTACTTATAAAGCCTAAAACGACTTTTCTGTCCGTCCAGTAGTGGTCCTTAATGTCGTCATACTCCAATTGATTCTTGAACTTGTCACCAATATTGACAGAAATCGTGGCAGCGGCTAATTCCAACCTCGGGATACTGACTGTCTTCTTCGGTGTTACGCAGGCCTTCCCCATAACAAACGACACATGTACTTTCCCGCTTTCGTCCTCGAGTCTCAATTATGAGCACTTTCCATACCCACATGTTGAAGCATCGGACATACAGTGGACCTGCGCCGACACAGTCTTTCCAAATTCCGCGGGTTTGAAACTTCTTGGCACTTTTAAACTTTCAAGTAAGCAAAAGTTTGTTCCGCCATTTTTCCCATCTGTTTCTGGTTGCATCGTCAACTGGTTCATCCCTGTTAGAAGGACAAATGTCTTGTAATATCTTCTTTCCAACAAGTACTACCGGGGCGATGAAACCTAAGGGGTCGTAGATAGAACTAATCGTCGAAAGGATGCCTCTATATGTGCAAGGCTTATCCTTAAGTTCAATTCTGAAGTTGAACGTATCTGATTTGATGCACCAAATGATTCCTAGTGCTCTCTCAGTGGGTAACGTATCTTGGCCAAGTATGAGGTTCTTCACATTTTCCGCTCTGTGTTCGTAAGGAACCGAGTTAATGATGCGTTCCGTGTTACCCACAAACTTAATCAAGTTAAATCCTCCAATTCCGCAAACTGCCTTGACATCCTTCGCAAGTTCAATAGTTTTGCCTTCGGTGCTTGCAGATTTTAGAACATCATCCACATAGAAGTTCCTTTGAAGGGTGTTGGCTACCTCGGTTCCATAGTTGTCTTCGTTGTCGTCTCCTGTACGCTGAAGTGCGCAGTTTAGCACATGCAGGGGATGATACTGCACCGAACAGGTGCACGGTCATACAATAATCTTCGGCTTTCTGCTCCAAGTCTCCATTTGGCCACCACAAAAATCTGATCTTCCTTTCTAACTCTCCCTTGAAAGAACATCTTCTCCATGTCCGCCATAAAGGCGTGCTGCTCCTGCCGGAATCTGGTAAGGACGCCGAGCAGGTTATTAGTAAGATCTGGTCCCTGAAGAAGTTTGTCATTCAAGGAGTGTCCTTCAAATGTGGCCGAACAATCGACCAGTACTCGTACTTTCGACTTTTGCGGGTGATAGATTCCATGGTGAGGTAGGTACCAGGTTCTTCCAACTTCATCTTTGAACTCCTCATCCACCTTGCGAGCAATGATATCCTTTGGAGATGATGTCAGACATAAAACTGCAGCAATCCGCATAATATCTGTCCTCGGCCTTCAAACGCTTTTTTAGGCCAGTCAGACGCTTCTCTGCTTGTGCATAGTTTTTAGGGAGCTTAATGTTCTGATGCTTAAACGGGATGGGCATCTCATAATGCAGGTCTTCAAAATGAACGATACCACTCTTCACCGTTTCACAGAACTTGGTGTCTTCACGAGACGTTGCTGTCCCCTTTTCTCGTTCAGAGAAGTCCAACTCGAACATCTGTCTCACTGCATGTGGGGTTATCTACTCCTTCACCATTCTCTGCGAGACTACATATCCTCGAGGGGTCGTTAGTTACTCGCCAACGTAAGTAATGTTGCCACTCTGTTGCGAAGTATAGAGGGGGACCATTGACGTACCATCCGAGGAGTGAGCGAACTGCATACGGGTCCATTGTCGTGCAATTTCACGAGTATTTCATTCAACTAAAATTTTGATTTGCGCGCATGCCCGAGCAAAAATGTCAATTAGCTCATATTCATGCTAAAAATGTCAAAAGTGTGTAAAAAAATCAAAGTGCTTTATGAGCAAACCCGTCGATTTCCCAGTGGATGATGTTTGACATGTGTGGCTTACGGGTTATTCTAGTTATACGAATTACCATATTGACTTCTGGCTATACTTGTTATAACAGAAGTAACAGGTTTTTTTGTTTAAAAAAAGAATAACTTTTCGTCCATACTACATGGAGTACAAGAACTGGCAAACCTCCACTACACGAGCTGCATTGCTCCACTGAACGGATTTACTCCTTCTTGATTGAGCCACTCTACCTTGTAAACCTCTCGTCGCCTTTCCCAACATACTTTTCATCCCGCCTGAAGACTGAAGCGTAGTCTGCTTTACGCAACTCAGCGCCGTTTAGATCGAAGGCGAATAGGTTGGGAATAAGATCGAAACGTCTCTGCTCGCAGTGTAGCTGCGAAAGAACTTCAGAGAAATCGAGTGTTTTTTTTTTATCATGAATTACAAACGCACAACATCTAAACCATCGGATGCAATTTGAGGTCGATTTACGCGAAACAGCAAGGTCGCGTAACATCAAAAACCGTGTTCTTATTGGTTCCAAGCTTGAAATAAGTATATGTGGCCACTTGTGGATATCCTTCACCAAAAAAAAAGGGTTAAACAATAAAAGAAAAACACCAGTTGGTTAAAAAAAAACAAACGGAAAAAAAAGCCGACAAATCCCGGAATCTAACTCTGGTCCACTATATTGGAATGTGGGTGTTAACCATAGTAACACGTAAGAAACCTTGCTTCAAGGGGGAAAGATACAAAGTACTTCAGCCTTATCTCAAATTGGCCAGCAAATATGCGAATTATAGCTAACAAATATGCGACTGATAGTCTCTTAAACTTCAAACTAGTTTTAGTTTGGCTAGTACACAGGGAACAGAGGAGTCCTGTTTGTCCTATTTTCCAGTTAAATTCGCAGTACAGTTGTAGCGCGAATCAATTTTTTGTTAATTCAAATGACCTCAAAGCCAAACTGTGCAAATGCGATCGTGTTGCGATGATTAAATCTACCACAAATAGACATATAAAGCTTTTCGCGAGAACTGTTGTGTGACTTTGCGATGTGATAACTCGTCAGCCTATTTAAGTGTCAAAGAGTATCAGCTTGAACAAGCCCCAAAATTTTTGTCTTTGGGCAAAATTTTAATGTTCGGATTGCATTTCAGTTCGTGAAGTTCTATCTAAATCTCCTCGCTCCCGCTATGCGGGATTCCTCTTCCAATGCGACTTATGTGAGTTTGTCCTCAAGGCTGAGCAGGATTTTCTCACAGTGGATTCCACGCCCGTGGTTGAAACTTATAATCTGGCGTAATCACGAGCCTTCTAGAGGCTCGCAAGACTGCGGTGTTCCTTATTAGAGACTTTTTCGACAAATGCTATGGTGGCCTGAACGGAACTGCTGGTTTTGATTTCCGAAATTTAATTTCAGGAGCTCGACCATCCAATAGTAGTACCATCGATATGTAGAGAGGATTGCCTCTTATCAATCGTTACTTAACTTCAAACTTCGGACCGGAAATTTACAATAGCAGCTTCCAGCAGCTTCACCTCTGTCATCTAAAACGTTCCCATTGCGTATTACAAAAGACAACATTTGGACTTATTTAGAATTAACTGTTAATCTAAGATTAGATTTTCTGGGTATAATGAACTATACCCAGAAAGCAAACAAGACAAGTTTCCATTTTTAGTGCAACAATCGCAGCTAGACCTAGTGATGTAAAACGATACACGTGCCTGCAATATTGACTAATACAGTGATTTAAGGAGCTTTACCTACTGGTCAGCGGAATTACTCCAAAACGTTTACAGATTATGGAAGGACATCATTTGCATATCATTTGCATAATCTGCGGCATTTAGATTGCTTATGCAATCTTCGGGTTAAAAATGGGTTTTTGCCAAAAATCTCCAGGTGTCAATGAGTCAAGGTGTGGTTTTGGTTCATAACAACGGTCGCAAAGACATGCGCGTTCGCCTGTGTTTGGAATACAGATCGCCGATTTAATACAGCTTTTGAGACAAGAGAAAACAAAATTGTAACATACAGTATTGCTTCGAATTGGATTCGACTTTAGTTAAGGACTGACAAAGCGAAGGCCGATAACATCACTGCAAAGCCTTGGGTAAATGAAATATTCAACGTCGAGTAATTAGCCGTTTTTACACTAGAGCACGCATCATCCGTCCAGAAGGATAATGCGTCCTCGCCGTTTTTATACTAAAGACGCATTATCCGTCTGGACGAACTTGGGCAAACATTAGCAGCTCGTCTGGTTATGCGTCTCTAGTATAAAGACGGGCACGAGACGTATTATGTGTCTAGAAGAACTATACTTCGAAATTCGTCTTGAAAGACGAACTAGGAGAGATAGTTCGTCTAGACGCATAAGACGTCCTCGTGCCCGTCTTTATACTAGAGACGCATAACCAGACGAACAAATGTTTGCCCAAGTTCGTCCAAACGGATAATGCGTCTTTTGTATAAAAACGGCCATTAACTCGAACATAGTAAATAAAGCTGCATACGCACGTCTTTGAAATTGTGAAAGTTTTTCAGCTTCTAAATGCATTTCTTGGCTTTATCTTAACTGATAATGAATCTCAAACGAGGCGTGTTCAAGATGCTTTCATTCGGCCTCCTTTGGTTGAGACTTTTATAATCAAACCGCGCAGGATTTTCTAAGTGACTCTCGCCCGTGGGATTTTTGCATATCAGTGATGGGAGATTTCCTCGGTTTGTCATTTGTAATTCAATTCATTCGATTAGGCGCAATGCTTATTGGGGAATTTTCTTTAAAAAAATTATTGTTTCGAGTAAATAACTGATAAGTGTTTTATGGGAGCTCCGCTAATTACGGATATTATATTTTTTCCTCAGAATGATGATTTTAAAGCGCTGTTTTATGCGGCTTTTGTGTCGTCATTCCGTCTTTAATTTAATCTGTTTGGTGGCTGTCATGTTATACATCTTCACTTCCGTATCTTTCCCTGTCAAGTATCCACGATTTCACAATAAGGTAAGTATTGTATTACTTTAAAAATAATTATAATTACAAAAGGGCTTAATCGTACGCACGGAGTAGATCATAGTTACATTAAGCATTGAACAAAGCAAACTTATGATTCCAAATTTTTGCGACAACAAAAGCGCCACTGAGCTTTGGAAATGAGCGCCATATAAATTCATGTATTGTATTGTAACAAACGTTACGAATCTGGAAGAACGATCAGTTCAGCCTATATTGCGACGGCTAATTTTGTACTATTTTCTTGCTGGAGATTGTCATTTGTATCTTCACTTTACTACAAGGTGTTGCGCGAAGTTTTTTTTTTACACGATAACAGAAAAAACAACAACAACAACAATAGCAGCAGAAACAGGCAAACAACACAACATCTGTCTTCGTATCGTCAATTGAAAAACAGGCATTCTGTGAGGTTTTTTTTACGACTAAACCGAAACGAAACAAACTGCATAATAGTTATACCGTGCTTCAGCTAGTCAGACAAATAAAATAAGGAGTTCTTTGATCATTTGTTTCAACAGGAACTTGATGAAGCCAAGGGTTTAACTGGATTCGTTAAGCCCCATGGAGCCAGCGAAATTAATAAGGCAAGTGATTATTCCGCATGGCCTTTATAGATCTGTTCATGTCACAAGACAGTGAAACTCACAAACACGAAGTGAGTCATATGACGAAAAAGTGTCCTCATTATTTTCCAACAGCCGCCATCTTTGTTCCGCCATCTTGGATCTCGAATCTTTACAAAACTGACTCAGTTAAAGCCGACGAAGAAAGCAGAACTGATGTAAAATTTATTGCAAAATGAAAAAAGGCAAATTTGAATGTACGGCTGTCATGGTAACTTCAGGTTCAGTGAGTAATGCCATGTCATGCTAAGTTGTTTCCAAAAATCGTTTCCCAGGTCTCCAAATTTGGAATTTTTATCACTTCGATTTTTTTAAAGTTACAAGCGTTCAAAAAACATATTATTTTCCCTTTCTTATCCTGCATGAACTTAGAGGAGCTCAGTCACGATATTTTGAGGGTTTTTTTTGGCGACGTACAAAATTACCTTTAAATTGAAGAAAACCTGAAAACAGTGGCTTAAGAAGATAGAAAAACACCACAGTGATAATAGATAATTCATAAAAGAACAAGGATGGTTAATTAAAGATTGAGAAGATTAACACGGATTTCAAGCGACGAACTTGAAAAATGTAGGCTAAACTTTTCAGGATGCACAAACCGTAGCTTTTTTAACGTGCTTCAACTGAACTACTCTGTTGAATTTGATTTTGTGATAGGACGAATCGAGAAAGACGACGCCAGCAGTAAAATCATCACAGAGCAGCGAAGAAGAGATTTTATACATTGAGGTAATGTAACGATGAATCGCTGAGATTTCAAGTTATCTAAATAAGACTGGATGTGAAAAAGTTTAAAATGAACTTTTATGTAAGAAAAGGTTACAAATTACTATTGTCTTATTTAGCGTTTCCCGTTCCGCTGGACAAGGGTAACGCGGACTTAGGGAACGGGACTGGTGAGCAGCCGGAGCGTCCTGCGCTTGCGCAGAGAAACAAAGTCCATCAGAAGTTTTTAGTTTGAATTTCAGTTGTCTTCTCCGTTCGCTTCTTCTCTGTCTTTTCTTCTGCCTCTTTCGTTAGCATCATTTCCCATGTTTTTAACATCTTGTTTCACTTTATTATATATGTTTAACATCTTTTTTTTTTATCCAGGAGAAACAAATGGATCTTCTCGGTGGGGACATCCAGTGTTCTGGAGAAGAAACTTGTCGTGGTTTTCCACCTTCGAGCACAGAGCAGGCGAAAATTATCTGTAATTCCTTTGGTTCACGCTGTAAAGGATTTGTTTATACATTACAGACAAGAAGAATATACCTTAAACAAGAATTGACGGGTAAAATGATATCTTCACCTGCTCACTCGCTGTTTATAAAGAAAGCCTTTTATCAAGGGCAACATGAGACCTGCGCAGTAGCATTGGACCAGTTCCAGTCCTCCGCTGAAGAATGCCGCCTTCCTGAAATGGATCCGAACAACGAGGACGTAAAAAAGCTTATAGGGCAACCAACACCACTTCAGTGCCCAGGTGTCCAGCTAACGCGTTACCGGGGAGGAATCTTGGAGCTAACTGAAGAGGCAAATAAAGGTGGGATATAGTTATCTCTCCTGGGAATCATGGATAGAAGTCATAGTTATCGTTCATTATCAGCAGAGTCGTCGACAGTCAGTCAGTCAGTCAGTCCGGCCGGCCCGGTCCGGTTTGTCGGTTGATCGGTCGGTGGGCGGGTGGGTGGATCGGTGGGTCGGTCAGACGGTTGGTCGGTCGCTGGACCAATCATTCGTGCCTTGATTCGTTTGTTCCTTCAGTCATTACTTATGCAAAGATTGAAGGGACACACAGACATCAAAGCAAAGATGTAGATGGATGTTAGGACAGTTGAACGTGAAATATGGACACTAACACGACAGACACGAGTGTCCCTATTATTGAGGAGTCTGTATTATAAAGGCGCCCGGGAAAAGGTGTATGTTCATTTCCATTGTTATTTTCATTCAACCCGACGTTCGCTATTTGGTTACTCATTCATTAATTTATTTTGCCTGTGGTTTTTCCCTCTATTTTTGTAGCTGGAAATATTGTATCCATGATGTATCAGCCTATATACCGCCCTAAACAGAGAGACTGGGGATTTGAGTTGGGAAAGGAGATCAGCCTGCAAGCACAAGAGCGCAAATTCGAACTTCAGTCAGAATTCATCCGTGTGCAACTGCGTACTTCAGAGGGCGCCAAACACGTGGAATACCACGCCCAAATCATTCCCAGAGCCCCGGAGCAGGCCAATAGCAAAGCAGGACTCCCATTGAGTGTTGTCATCATAGGGTTTGACTCCCTCTCAGCAGTTCACTTCCAAAGAGCTCTACCAGAAGTATATAAGTTTATGACAGACGAGTTAAACTCGGTGTTTCTTAAAGGTTATTCCATAGTTGGAGATGGCACTACGCCTGCTCTAACGGCATTGATGACAGGTCAGTAATCAGAGCCGGCCCGAGACGCTTTCCTCACCCATGATACATTTTCTATTGAGGGGGGAAGGGGTTAGGAACAAAACAAAGCTTTGCCATCCAGCGCAAAGATCACTACCCTAAAAGACGCGCACTATAGATTACTACTTTTCACTTATGTAATGTTACTGATATCTTCTCACTCTTAGTTGTTATTGAATGAAAAAATAATAATATAAGTTTGATAATGGAAATAATCCATGTTATGGTTTGCTGGAAGCGGTGGGTGGCGCAAAGCTTGGCGTGCGGGGAGCGGGAATAGAGATTTACTCTAATAATCAAGATTTGCGATGTTGACCAAAGCCGTTGACTCGTGTAAAGTTTTAGGGCAAGACACTTTGCTCTCACAGTGCCTCTCTCCCCCTCTGGGCCGGGTTGTTCAAAGCCCGATTAAGCTTACCCAGGATTAGCGAGAAGTTTGATTTCAATTTTGTAACTTTTCGGTGAGGTTTTCTGTTTATATTGTTTGTCCTTCAGTTTTGAGTTTGAATAATCTTACACTGCACTTTTATACAAAAGAATTGATACTTTGGTTTACTTTTAATCCTGGGTTAGCGTTAACCGGCTTTCGATCAACCCGGCCCTGCCAGGGACCCGTTTCTCGAAAGCCCCGGAAACTTTTCGGGCCCGCAAAGCCATTTTTAGCTCATCTGTATCTAAAAACGGAGAGGTGTACACGCCTGGAACTCCTTGTATGAAGAGAAACTTTGTTCATATTAATATGTGAATAAAACAGATCTGTAAACATAAGGTTTGAGATTTTGCTACAGCTTTCCAGGTGCGAAAACGGGCCCCTGGGGCCCATTTTCTCCAAAGCCCCGGAAACTTTTCGGGCCCGCAAAGCCATTTTCAGTTAATTTGTATCTAAAAACAGAGAGGTGTATACGCTTGAGACTTCTTGTATGAAAGGAACCCCTGTTCATATTAGGAATATACGAATAAAACAGCTCTGTAATCATAAAGTTTGAACTTTCCGGGTGCGAAAAATTTTCGGGACCTTCGAGAAACGGGCCCCTGGTGAATAAATGGGTAGTGACGAATTGTTGGGGAAACCAGGCGAAAGACTGGAGGGTAGGGGATTTTGGGTAATCGGAGAATCGCACCTGCCAATTGGCAACCTTACATTGATCTTAAGTATTGGGACGGACTCCATCTTTTACAGGTTATAATTTAAGCAGTTGACTGGTTTAAAATTCTTTTCAGAACTTGTAACACTACGCCAATGGTTTTTCATCTCTTCCTCTGTAGGTAAATTTGAATCGGAGCTTCCCGAAGCCCGTCGGCAATTTCCTGGTGCAGCACCTCTCGACCGCTGGCCGCATATTTTCAAGGACTTCAAGGAACACGGTTACTCAACACTGTTCAGCGAGGACTGCCCGGCGTTTGGGGCATTTAACTACCGACTGCACGGTTTCACAGAGCCTCCTACGGATCATTTCTCGCGCTATTTCTGGCAAGCAGCTGGTGTGACGTCAGCTCATTGTGTTCGCAGCCAACCTCAGCACCAAATTCACTTTGATTACATCAAGTCGTTCTTTGAGGCTTACAGACAGCAGCCCAAGTTCGGCTTGTTTTTCCTCACAGACATCTCGCACAACAACTTGCAATCTATTTATGCGTGCAGTAGTGACTTTCTCGCATTGTTAAGAGGTTTATCTGATGGGAACGTTTTAAACGACACGTTACTTATTGTTATGTCGGATCATGGCTTTCGCTACGGCAAGACAAGGGCTACGTTTCAAGGCAGATTCGAAGAAAGGCTTCCGTTTATGTCTCTGACATTTCCAAAATGGTTTCAACAGCAACATTACGATCTCATGGAGACTATCAAAGAAAACAGCAACATTGTAACCTCCCCTTTTGATTTACATGCCACTTTCAAACACATGCTCACTTATCCCCAGCCTCCCGTTGACTTATTAAGAGGAGAGAGTCTGTTAAGCTATATTAATAAATCACGTCACTGCGAGAGAGCTGGGGTGGCCGAGTATTACTGCCCATGCGTACAATGGAAAGAAATTAACACACGCTCAAGTCACGTGCAGCGTGCAGCTCAGGCGGTTGTTGATCACGTGAACAACTTAACTGCGTCAGACCCACTGGGCTTAAACCTTTGCTCTCGTTTACAGCTACACGAAATCTCGGCAGCCTATCAAAAACTTCCAAACTTAAAAGTTGCACAATTCATCGGGTCGTCTGACATACACGGAAGAAAGCCAATGTTTTCCACGGGTTCTGGCACAGTTGATGAATGCTTATACCAAGTACAGCTTCAGACTGTCCCCGGAAACGGGTTATACGAAGCTTCGGTGAATTTCCAAGATGGTAAATACCGGATCACGGGTGATATAAGCAGGATAAACCTGTATGGTGAGCAGCCCAGATGCATTGTGGATAAAAGGCCTGATTTACGAAAATACTGCTTGTGTAAGGATTACCAAGGATAATAATCTAGAAATATATCTGGCCCCTCCCTAGCGATCTGATTGGCTGACTCGTTTAAGATTTCGCCAGTTATCATTTCTATATTTTTTTATAAAAATAAACGAGACAAAAA
>Ga0126339_10003494_pt1 | contig 11462 bp, 6 predicted proteins | sample OrbTmetagenome_2_FD_92532 | JGI IMG/M metagenome (GOLD analysis project Ga0126339, IMG submission 92532) | Coral microbial communities from Petempiche,Puerto Morelos, Mexico - Orbicella T R C metagenome | ecosystem: Host-associated > Invertebrates > Cnidaria > Coral | place: Petempiche,Puerto...
GATAAGACATAAGGTTTTCGGGAAATGGACAAAAAAGCTCTAATAAATTCGAGAATGCTCAAGTTCTCCTAGAATAACCGAACAGATAAAGTTTTTTTAGCGCAACCTAAAATTAACCTACAGAGCTTTAAAAGTACACCAGATAGCCTAAAACAGCGTTTAAAAGCATTCGAGAGAAAACGGTCGTTGGGTGCCCCTGTTGTTGTGTTTGTTGTTATTGTTGTTGCTGCTTTTTGTTTCTTCGTTTTAGTTCGTTTAGTTCGTTTTTATTTTTATTTGCAAAAAAACAACAACAACATCAACAATAACAACAAAAACACATAAATTGAAAGCTATAGCATCATTTCCAGTTTTTGTTGTTGTTGCTGTTGTTTCAGGCTTTGTTCGTCTTTTTTGATCTCGTACTGGATGGCCACGAAAACTGGTAAAGTCATGATGAAGAAAAACACGTGAAACATCAAACGTCTCGACAAAAGTAATGTTTGTCTTGACGAAGAAATCGCTTCGGTTCCTAAAGTATGTATGCTTCGCATTTAGTTTGATTTGAATACCAAAAACGTACTTTCATGACCCAGTTAATGGCGTACTGTTTGCTCAAGATGCAGTAGGTTTACTTATAAAGTTTAATTACAATTTCTTTGGCTTGATTTGTTGGTTATTTCATAACAAAACTATGCTTTTAAATTGACTATTTTACCCGTCAATTAGGAAATGTACCACTTAGAACCGAAAGAATTCTCGACGTTGATTTTGTTTTTCTAAAGATAAATGTTATGGGCTTCTTCCTTGATTTCTGCGAATTCAGTGACATGTGCAAACAAAGAAACCGCATCAAACTTTGGAAAATTAAAATGTTTACGCAATCAGGCACATCTTGTAGACTCTACAGATGCAGATTTAATTCTTGGGCAACAATTAAATAATAGCAAACTATGGCGTGCTTTGTATAGATTCTTCATGGAAAGGCAGAATAAAAGAATCCAGTTCACGAGAACAGTATGATAAGTCAATTTTACCCACTGACCCTTCCTTCCATCGACAATGGAAAAATTAATCGATAAACGTGTCAGTTGTTACAGATATGTTTTCACAGATGGCTAGTAGAATATAAAAGAAATTTACCAGGTTTTACCTTTCCATACTGGGTTACAATATTCACAATAAATTGAACGCGAACTTACGTAAAAATCGATGTATTGTTGAAAGGTGCATCTATCTCTTCGTACGAGAACACCAACTGTTTGTTCGTCTTTAATTCCGTTTTTATGGAGATAGCACGTTCCCTTAGTTTCGTTCCAAGACCCGACACAGTACGTTTGTGCTATGCAGTCGTTTTCGGACAAACAGGCAAAGCCACATTGAACTTCCTCTGAAGTTATCACCTTTTTCAAAATATCTGTTTCAAGCGCGAAGTTGCGGTGAAAGAAGACGGCCCCATCAAAGAATCTACTGTTCTCTCCACGTTTCCAACATAACGCTTGCAGAAAATATCCTACAAAAGCGAAAGACAGCACGAAGACAGCCGCAGCTTTGGTAACCATTTTTCACATGTAAAAAGGAAATTAAAAAAGAAGATGCGCTGTTTACACAATGCTTTGATCTTGAATAAATCGTGAGATTCCCGTCTCAACTCAACAGTTTATTCTGTAAACTAATGTTTACATAGTTTTGAGTTATAAGTTTTGTTATTATTTTAAGAGCATTTTGGATAGGCGTAAGACGGAATTACGTTTTGTCGGGACTTTTTACTTTGCTGGCATCCGGCAGAAAGTCGATCATTTGGTTTATATCTACGTGTGCTTTACTAGATCCATTATTTGTTAAATATTGTTATTTAGATCCATTTCGGATTTAACACCTTTATGCACGTTTAAGTGTTTGCTCTGCTTTATTATAGGTTGCTAGATAAGTGTACAAGTCTGATCCATCAAAACACATTTGATTTTACGCAGTAATGGATGCGCTTAGAAATAAACTGAATTTGAAGCGCGGATCATCTTGATACTAGTAACACCTCGCTATTGTGTGCATTGAATGAGAAATAAAATTAGTGTCCATCATGCATGCAGAACACATCTTTTCCCCGATAAATATATTTACGGACTGAACCGGACATTTTCTTTGCTTTTAAATTGTGGGTACATTGTCTCCCTGTGCCGCGTTTATGTCTGATTCTCTCAGTCAGACAGCCCGTGGAAACAAGAGGGTCCTAAGAGGGAGAACAGGTGTATATATCCCATTTCCCTGGGCAAATTTTTGCCCAAAACCCATTTCTCCACCTCCTTTCTACCCAAATCCTGGTCCCATTCGCACCTTTTGTTCGTGAGTCCCAGTCCCAGTGACCCAAATTCTACTTTCCCAGTGAAACAAAACAGGCAGTTACCAGTTACCCCTTCAGGCCAATCAAACAAGTACCAGTTTATGGGTAATTCCGGTCTACAAAACCGGACTGATCACAGCATTTTCCAAGAGACGTTGCTGAGCAACTGATTGGGTAAATGAAAACCTTGGGTAAAACTGGAGTGTTCGCACTATTTTTTTTAGAAAATTGGAAATTTTACGACGGTTTTCCCATGCCTTGCCAAAAAAAAAAAAACTGACTGAGATGAGCACTAAGTCTCCTCGTTAATTAAACAACCCTCCACTTCTTACTGCATGACTTTCGCTGTCTCATATTGGGAAGGTATTCGATGCACTTCTTTTTATTGATGCATATGGCCACGTCTATAGCATTAAGACGCTTGCAGCACGTTTTGCGGGGTAAAACTGCGAGCTAAGCCTGCCAAGTACCCACGCCCCACATGTCTGCCAACTTGTAATAGTCCAATAGCTATCGATTGGCTCTTCACTCGTTTCCAGGACTTTAAAGGCGCCATTACAGTAAAGAAAGAGGGCCCGGGAGTAACTCCGCGCGCTGACTATTTCCTGAGGCTGAAGGTGATTGCTTGCTGTTCATTGGCTTGTCTATTAAATGAATCAGGACGAGCTGTCAACAATAAACAAACATTGATATCACAGTTGATGTCCATCGTAAACATCACGTATTATAGTTTGGGATGCTGGCAAAGGAATATAATATCGCGATGTTATGAAGACGTCTTTGATATTATTATTATTTTTTTAAATATCTCTTTAAAATTTTGTACTTTTTACTCTGTGATCCACTGTATTCACTAGAAAGCAGTTCAACAAGGTTTCTTCATGTTTAAAGGCGTGTCATGTATAATTCATTGCGTGACAGATTATATCATTACATATTAATTGTAAAATAGTTTTTTTAAAGACTAAATGATTTTATTATGATTTCACATGTCCTTACCTGTTCTCGCCATGATGTGCGATTCTACCTTTTCTCACTTTTCCGCGGTAAGTAACAATGTTTGTACTAGAGCAGCTGAATGTCAAGAAACCGAAATGTGTGTACATTTTGAAATTTCGATAAAAGCTAATAGACAACCATGTTAAGTAAGTGCCAATCACTTTCATGAATTGCCACTTTGAGTTAAGACTCGTTCGAGATGACCTTTCTTGGTCTCATTTTTCTTCTTTTCACTGCCATTCGAAACTCTTGGAGCTCAGAACAGCGCCACATACTCGGTGCACTCAAGACAGTCTCGCATCATAAATTAGAAGGTCACCAAATTAAGACCCTGAAAGGATCTACGCTTTTATCATGTGCCCAGTCGTGCCTTACAGAACCCAAATGCGTGTCCACGAACTTTGGAGTCTCTCCTGTGGAGAATAAGCTTGTCTGCGAACTAAACGATCACAGGGTTTCGTTGATGTCCAATGATGAGTTGCTATACGCTGAAGGATTTGTATTTTCCCTCTATTCTGAGACGTTTCAAACTTCTGGCAATGACATGAAGGTAGGGAACATTCTATTTACCTTAACATTCATTTTTGTTGATGAACTGAAAACAAAAGAAAAGCCTTTAGAGCTAAAATTTGCTTGCTATTGTATGAAAATATCTGGCTCTTTATATGCAAAAAGCATGTCATTTTATTGGTAAGTACTGAATAAAGTACGACCTGTAATGTTTCTGTTGCGTTCCGGTGATTACTTTGAAAATATCATCTTTACTGCTGTTTTGTTTCCAGAGTGGATGTAGGTACATAACTTGTCTCAACGAAGGCCATTGCTATTTTAACGAGGATAAACAGCAGTTTCAGTGCAAATGCATTCTTCCATGGATAGGAAACAGTTGTGAGACAAAAACAGGTACAGATCAGTTCCTTTAAATAGCAGTTCTTCCTTTTAATCAGCATATTCCCAGTTTTCTTGAGTAGAATTCCAAAATTAGTAATTCTCCTCGCTCTTTTCTTATTTTGGATAAATTTTACGTCAATTTACGCTATTTTCTGACTTAAAATGGTGAGTAACAAGACGGTGGATATACGATCGCGAATTTATTGAAGTCATTTGGCTTTAGATAGGGAACAAAATTCTTATCTTACAAGATAAACTGAGAGTTGTCTACCATGCATATGAGCGTTTCTACTTTCCCGTGTCTTAACAGAACGAAAAAACGAAAACCGAAAGGAGGTTACATGCACCCAGCCCCTAACCTAAGATCAAGGCTTTTTTTAAGAGGCTGATTAGTCTAAAAATAAGTAGCTACGCATTTGTGCCTTGACATTCCATTTAAAATACGATTTACCTTTTTATAGCATCCGATTTATTTTGCCTTCAGGAAGATATATAATTGCAATGGTAATTTCAACATCTGTTAGTGATTTTTTTTCATTTCTATCCCCTAGATATTTATTTCCACTTTACTACTCTTGGTGCGATCGGTAGGTTCGGGCCTAGCAACAACCTGCAGTACCAAGGCACGTCATTGGAAGGGATTTTGGTACAAGACGGCTTGCAAGCATGGAACGTCCCTGTGACGGCTCAGTATCACCTTGAATTGTGTGGCGCTTCAGGGGCAGGACACAGCGCCTTTGATACCAAAGGTGGTAGAGGAGCTAAGGTGCAAGGAAATGTCCATCTTCAGCAAGGAACAGAGTTGACAGTTTTGGTGGGACAACACGGAAAAGGAGGAGGTGGTGGCGGCGGCACATTCATTGTATTTACGGTAGATGGCAGCCCACTGGCTGTAGCCGGAGGCGGGGGCTCAGCTGATTATGTTGATGGTGATCATGGGCAAGCCGGGTATAGTGGTAGCGTACATCCTGGGCAGCCAGGGAAGGGAGGAAAGGTGTGTGTATCCAAGGCGTCCTTCGATACCTTATTCGGGATTGGGGGTGGAGGAGGTCTCGTCACGGATGGTCGCTGCTATGCTGGTTCCAGCTGTGACAAGCCATGCATTGAGAATGATGGGGGCAAATCGTTCAACGCAGGGGGACAAGGAGGGTACAGCACAAAAAAGAAGAGTCGATGTGCTGGCGGATTTGGTGGTGGTGGAAATTGCGGGGGAGGTGGAGGATACTCTGGTGGTGGTGTTCAAGTCAATGGTAAGAGTCTTGCTTTTCACGCCGGAGGGGGAGGGTCATTTGTCCCTCATGCTAATTGGACGGTTGTGTCTGGAGGTTGTTCCTCTGAAGACGGTTTTGCTACGTTTCAGATAGTGGCACTGGATTGATGATCATGTGATATTGATTGACATATAGTGTTGATTGACAGTAACGTAACGTTAGCTAGTGATTGTTAAGACTTTGAGACAAATTTAGTAACCGAATGATACAGCCTAAATGACGAAACTGTCTTACTCCATCGCCGAAATCTCAAACTGCCGCCGATAGATTTTTGTTTATTTACCAATGTTGTTCATCAAATGTTATCGAAATCAGATAATAGCAAGATACTATTTTCAACAGGACATTGTGATTAAAATTAGAACCATCTAATACAGCGCAATAGGCAATGTTCAAAAGTGGTAAAGCTAATTAAGGAAAAAGGGATTTTTTTCTGTGAGCAATCAAAAGCAGACGCTTTTTCAGAGTGTTTGCTTTGATATGTCTGATGACTTTAATATTAAACAAATCATAATTGAAACGCCTCTTCGTCCGATTTCTCCCTGTTGTTTATTTTATATATTTCCACTGTTTACCTCAGTGACAAAATAAAAAAATAAAATGAATGAAACGCGAACGATGAAGTTTCGCGATCTGGGCTTAGGTCACTTGGCACAACCAGTGAAATCAGATTAAGGGGTTGGGTGGGTGGATTCGTTAAATGCAGTGTTTTTCAATTTTTTTTTTTTCTTTTTCAGCATTATTCTACCGTATTTCTTTACTACTCAGAGTAAGTTGCCGAATTTTTGAATGATTCGGTTATAGAGCGATTCATGCTAAAATTATTAATGCTCACACGTCAACATGATATGATGACGTTATGTGACGTGAAATATAGCGTCGGAAGAGCTTCCATCTTGGATTCCTTGGTTTTCCGTCACGACAGAATCTACTGCAACGATGTACATTTGTAAAAATGTTACAGAAAATATATATATATAAAAATAAATTTTAAAAGAAATAAAGAAAAAATTTGAAATAATTTCTGTCATATTACTATTACCATGGAGGCATTAAATTAAGTTAACAATCGTTATGCGTCTGTGTTGTTCCAAATTTTTCTCAAATAACCTGATAAATTCACCCCATTCACTTAAATATTATGTACAAAGTCTTAACTGGGGAGGGGATTCAACTAGAGGGAATGTTTATTGGAACGAACGAAGATGAATTATGGAATCACTTCGGTAAACGCTATCAAGTGAAAGGTCTTCAGTGAAAGAGCCTTATGTTTAAGAAATTGTGCTCTGCAAGTGCAGCTCATCGAGCAAGTCGAATATAGATGTGACAAAGACAAGATTCTGGTGTATTTTGTCTAAGTTCGTACCAACTGTCATCTTAACACTCATTAGTTATAGACATGTGTGGGCTTGTTGGTCCTTCCTAAATCCTTGAATGGACATTTGACAGATTAAATCAGTGCTGTGTGTGAATAATAGACCTTTTTAACTCGGGCGGTTTGTTGCCCCATTTCAGACCATGTAATGATTTCTCTTGAGAATCATAAATTTTCAAATAGCTGCGTCTATATGAATGAATAATTTTAAGATGGATAAAAAAACTATTCTCTAGAGAATGTCCCGTGGTCTGTTATGAGAAAACAAACTGCCCAAGCTGAAAAGGTCTATTCAGAATCTTAATAGAAATAACTCAACTCTCACAGAACAAAAAGTTATTTATGAAGATTATTATGTTCAATAATAAATCTTTTGATTGCCATAGCAACGTCAGGCCTCGTGACCCAAACAACTGAATCAACACACGACATTTCAAACAATGTAAAACCCCTAAGTTTGGCCATTAGTGTATATAATGATTGATTTTATTTCTTGAATGCTATCAGGACGCGCATTTTGTACGACTACAAGCCGTTCCCTCACGGCTTTACGTTCACAGCAGAAGGGATTAACGACTTTTAACTTTTATGTACTGTTTAAAAACAACTTAGATATTCAAGCCGCCCTTTCGATGACTAATATCAAACAAAGGCTTCAAAGAGTCAATTAACTTCCGATGCGCAACTGCGGTTTTTCAGGCATCTTGGGTCAAGGTATTAAAACAGTGACTGATATTAAACAAAGACTTCAAAGAGTCAATTAACTTTTGATGCACAACTGCGGTTTTTCAGGCATCCTTGGGTCAAGATATTAAAACAGTTTATAAAAGAGCCTAAGAAACAATGTTCTCTCTGCCTAAGATGGTCAGATCGTTTAGAATTGGTCTGACAGGAAATTACAACACTATCTAAGCTGCAGGTGGTCAGTTCGTCTTTATTCTGTCGAGAAATTAAGTGCTAAGAGGCGGAGAAACGTGTTCATTATAGCGAAGGCTCGTTTTAATTATGGGCTTTTTTTCTAAACAATTTCTGCCTGAATGATGAAATGGTTATAAAGGGTTTGTTATTCACTGAATAAGTAAATCACGTCCTTCTCAAAAATTGTCCGCCGGATAAATTGTTATTAGCCATAGTTGGGATTGAGAATTAAATTTTTATTAGTGGAAAATGGACGCCTTTTTAAAAATGCCCGACAAACGATCTGCCGTGACAACCTTAATTACTAACGGACAGTCGTTGCATGAAATAATAAAATTCAGACAGCAACATCGGAACATTCTAACTTACGATGCTGCAGTCTTGAAGTAAAGCCGGTTCAGAAAGCAGACATGGGTTGCATAATTTATTTTTAATGCCCCGATCCCCTAACCCTCTCACCCAGCCTGATTTGTGTACGGAGTCGTTAGAAATAAATTATTCTCAACGCTTGAATATCATTAAACAATGATTGTCATGAACCACTTAGCCGGCTGATGCCTTCAGAGCTCCACCGGGTTTCCACATCACTTGCCCCAACGACGTTCTTGTAAGAAACAATGCAAGTAGAGTCAGTCAAAGCCGCAACTCGTGTATTTGTTCCACCCAAGAAAACTCCTTTTTTAACTCGTTGCAGCGGCACCTGACTTAACGAGTTTCTATTCAACAATTAGATTATGAGCTCGAGATTTCCATCGCGTAATAGTTGACTAATTGGCGTAGCCCGAGTCAGCTATCACGCATAAAAATCGAAAGCTATTAATCTTGATGTTTTACTGATAAATCTAAATTTCGACTGGTAAATTATCCAATTTCTCTTCACAGACACTTCTAAAACGCAAAGAAGCAGTCGCCGTTTTGATAAAAACCGCTCACTAGTGGGCTACTCACTATCTAAACAGACGGCGTAGCCAATAAGAGAACGGCATAAGAGATAGACCGCTGTAGATTTATACCTATTCAGTACAGCATTATGGCTTTACAATAAATTCGAGCTGTTGCCTTAGGCTGATTAGCCATGCGTATCCCACAGGCCACAGAACGAAAGAAGCTCAATGATAAACCCGTGGATTACGTGCTCAATTCCTAACACTTACATGTACACAGCATAGTTTCTATGACAACAGCATGACTAGAAACATTGACAACAACCTCGTTCCAAGGGTCTCTTCCTAAATCTTAGGAACGAGGTTGTGTTGCTAAGAGGACAGTTTTTCCTTGCTGACAAAACCGTTTTTCGTGGCCAAATTTCTGCTGTACGTGGAGAACGTGATTTCCGTTCACGATTTTTTAGCAGTTCCCTTGCATGCGACGGCGTTTCAAGTAGTAATGACGAAGGGAGGACAAAGTGCACGTTCATTGGTCAGGAAATTGCCTCTTTCCTCACGCAAAAATGACGCAATTCCGTTCAATTTTTTTTTTCCGACACAGCAAAGGATTAGATTAAATAATGCATGTGGGTTTTGCGAGTACATGGCGATTATTATTTGTTTTTCAGTGGAACTCTGCAGACAAGGAAGGAAATGGAGAACACACTAAGGAGTTGTGTTAAACAAGAACATGATGATGGGTACTTAGTGCCTCTGAACGAAAATATACAAAGTAACACTGTCTCAAGTAAAGCTGTCTCATTGGATTCATATATTCCTGTACCACTGTCTTACCAAGGGCCGATTTACACGTTACGGCTTTGTCTCTTTCGATAAGGTTACGACAGGCTAACGACATGACTTAGGACCGTTTACACGTGCACGACACTTTCACTTACCAAATTAAATATTCAAAAGTTTGCACCGGGATTTTCGGAGCGAAAGTTCTAACAAACGGTAAAATAATTTTTCAGCTGTCCCGTGCTTTGAACAAACGTTCTAAAGAGACACGTTTCGCTTGAATCCGTTGAGTATTTTTCGAGAAACGACTTCATATGAATCAGTCAACAACAACTTTGTCCGCCATTTTGACGCAAGAAAACTTCACCTTCGTCCCTTACTCAGTAGAAATTTGTCACAAATGCGTCATTCTGTATTAATTTTTAAAACATGTTTTAAAATCTTACGACAATTTTTGTGATGTACACAGCAGTCGCAAGTGAGTTGTAGGTTTCATTTACGCTAAACAATTCACGTCATAGGCATGTCGTACGCTTGTCGCATGCGACAAAGTCGTGCCGTGTAAATCGGCCCTAAGAATACCGGGTCGTCTTTCGCGCTACCAACTGCAATCCGCGGCTAGCTCTTTCTTTCTTTTCACTCTACTGTCAGTATGCTCGAAGCTACTGATATAGTTGGGCTATTAACATTAATCGTGGTCAAGGTTTTAACGTCGTCGTCTGTTTAAACTTAAGAAAAGGCATTCGACGCAGTTTATCACAGTATTTTGTTGTCTAAGTTACAGATGGTTAGCTTCTTACTTAGGTATCGTACTCAATTCAAACTTGTCTCAAGAACTGCCTTAATCATGAGTCATGCTCAAGGTTTATAAAATGCGGTGTCCCTCGTGGAGCAATTCCAGGCTACCGAGAAGTTTAGATGTTGTAAAATTCATTTGTTATGAAACACGTGTGTGAACTTGTCGTTCCATCCTAAATGGACATACGACAGATCTCATCATTAGTGTGTCAGAAAAATTCAGGTTCTAAAAGAACTACATACATACTTCATACTACATACATACTCTATTTATACTTTATACAAGAAAGCAGAAAGTTATTTTTAAAGTTTAAATTTCGATATGCCATCCTTTAGAAAAATGATTTTCATAGCAACATCAAGTCTCTTGACCCAATCAACACACCAAGCGATGGACGTGGTAATGACATGACGCCGTCTTATTTGTTAAGCCTGAGTTCTTTCAAATGATCACTTGAACATTCATTAGTTATCACGTGTGGGCTTGTTGTTCCATCCTAAATGGACACTAGACAGATCATATTGTCAGTGTGTCAGAAAAATTCAGGCTCTAAAAGGAATAAGAAAGTAGAAAGTTATTTTTAAAGATTATTAAATTTCGATAAAACATGTTTTGATGCGTTACTGCGGTTTTCCAGGCATCTTTATAATGCAGTTAAAATCGCTTGGGGTACTTTTAATTTAATCCCAGCGGTTTGGGTCGACAAATTAAAACAGTTCATAAAGGAGTCTAAGAAACGCTTGTTCTCTCTACTCGTTTTTAAGCAGTTTGCCAGGAAATTACAACAGTTTTAAACATCTTAGCTGCAGCTCATCACTTCGTCTTCAATCGGTTTAGAAATTAAGTGCTAAGGGGCGGAGAAACTTTTTCATTGTTAAGTAGCGGACCGGAGGTTCGTTATATGAGCTTCACTTAATAAATAAATAATAAATAATCTAGGTATTTTCGGAATGAATGATTTAATTTTATAAAGGGGTTTGTTGTACCGTAATTCCACTGAATAGGTAGATCACGCCGTTTCTAACTCGGTTGAGAAATTCTCATCGGCCCGGCCGGCCGGTTGATTGTGAACTTTTGTGAGTCAAAAATTAACGCCTTTCAATGAGTTGTCGACAAACGGTCTGCTCTCTCACGACGCTGTATTAGTAATGACAGCCGTTGGCTGGAATGATTAATTGAATTCAGATAACGACATCCGGACCATTCTAACCTACGATGCGAC
>Ga0126339_10003495_pt1 | contig 11458 bp, 8 predicted proteins | sample OrbTmetagenome_2_FD_92532 | JGI IMG/M metagenome (GOLD analysis project Ga0126339, IMG submission 92532) | Coral microbial communities from Petempiche,Puerto Morelos, Mexico - Orbicella T R C metagenome | ecosystem: Host-associated > Invertebrates > Cnidaria > Coral | place: Petempiche,Puerto...
ATAATAATAATAATAATAATAATAATAATAATAATAATAATGATAGTAATAATAATAATAATAGATTTATATTTATATAGCGATAAAACTATCAAATATTCTTAAGCGCTTTACAATGCAAGATTAAGATTACATTAAAAATAATACAATTTAAAAAGCATATTATAAAACTATGGCATGCTATACACTAATTTTTTTAAAAAAGTAAGTTTTTAACTTTGATTTAAACACAGCTAGGGTTGGATTTAGTCTTATTTCACGAGGAGGTTTGTTCCAGAAAAAGGTCCAGAAGTGTGCTAAGGCGCGATCACCAAACGTCCTGTGTTTGGTTCTGGGAATAGCGAGGAGGTTATGGTCTTGGGAGCGCAGGCGATAAGTTGTGTTAGTCTTTATGTGTAAAAAGTCCTTTATATAGTCAGGTGCTTGATTATTAAGAGCTTTGTAAACAAGAAGTAACAGTTTAAACCGACCACGATAAATCACAGGAAGCCCGTGCAGGTCGTGGAAGGCAGAGGAAATATGGTCAAATTTGGATAGGTCAACAAACAGTCTAGCAGCGGCATTTAATACTTTTTGAAGACGATCAGATTGGTAATTAGGAACACCAAAGAGAAGAGAATTGCAGTGGTCCAAGTGAGAAGAGTCGAATGCATGGACAAGAGTTTTAGTAGTCTCAGGACTGAGGGATTCCCTTATTTGCTGAATTTTGTACAGGCCATGGAATGCTTTACTGCAAATCTTGCCAATATGGACTGACATAGACATCGTAGTGTCAAACCAGGAGCGCAGATTGCGAACACTTTCTAGAAGTTGGATAATGGAGTCGCCAAGAGTAATGGAGTCAATTGATATTTTGACAATTGATGGCTGGAGGCAATAATTAAAAACTCAGTCTTTGCATCGTTGATTATAATAAACGCTTATGAATTAACCAAGCACGGACATCGGAAATACAGGCTTCCACAACCGCTAGAGCGTGATCTTGAGACAAAGTGCCGTCTGATCTAAAAGAAAGGTAGAGTTGGGTGTCATCGGCATATCCATGGGCAGAAGGAAGATGGGTGGCGATAACATGATAAAGCCATGAAACGTACAAAATAAACAACACTGGGCCCATGCAGCTACCCTGTGGGACACCACAGTTCAGACTTAAATCATTTGAAAAATTGTTGTTGATATGAACACGTTGCTTTCGATCAGATAGATATGGATCAAACCAATCACGGGCGGAGTCAATTAGTCCAAAATTATTTTCAAGGACATCGAAAAGAATTTCGTGGTCGATGGTATCAAAAGCTGCACTCAGATCTAATAGCACTAAGAGCGTTACTTCCTGATGATCCATAGACATGAGAATATATATTGCTCTGAACTTTATCCAAGTCAGCTTCAGTTGAATGAAATCTCCGGAATCCTGATTGGAACTTAGGTAATGGAGCATTTTGTTCACAATGTTGAAGAAGTTGAGAAACAACTGCTTTTTCAACAGTCTTGGAGATTAAAAATTATTAAAACAAAATTTTAAAATGAAATTCTTAACAAAATTACAGTTCCCATTGAAACGTCACGTTTCTTGAGTGATCATGTGCCCTACCAAACTTTTTGATAAATTTTGATAAACTCCATCGCCCAAGACTTTCAAAGTTACAAGGGTTTAGCGTCGGTCGAGTCATTAGCAGCCCCCCCCCCCCCCTTCTTTCTCTTTGCCACAACGTAATCAATACGCTTAATGCAGGCTTTAAGGTATCTTGTATTGTATTTTTACTTTATCTTTCGATGAGCAGGCTAGTGAACGAGAATACAGCTTTAGCTATCAACCTTCATGCACTCTCTTTGACATTCCTTGGTTCTGCTTAATTTTTCCGGAAGAGATTTTGGCGTTGTTGATAGTCAGTTCTCAGTTCATGTCATCGCAGCTTTCCTTGAAATCGTAACTGCGGCAAGAGAAATTTGATCCACACCCGATTAAAACAATATACAGCTGATTTTATTGTGTAAAACGTGTACAAGAAGCTGATAAACGTTTTTAAAAAAGCTTGTTCTCCGTGGGCTCATGTTACCAAGGTCTTAAGCATGATTACGTCAAGGTCTCAACAAAAGTTTCTACTCTACAACAATTTACAGTGCACTGTGTCTGCCTTGTTACTTGCGCTAGAGAAAACCAACCTAGCTATACACGCATAAATCCCGAAAAGTTTAAATTAGCATATACATGTGACTCTAGATTTGTGATTCAATGGAGAATGGCGGACATGTGGTTTCACTGACTCAAAATACAACTACATAAGCAATTACAGCAGAGTCCAGTTAGCCCAAACATTAATTTACATTTATTGATACACTACAGCTTACTCGTTTACGTTTACTCGTCCTTCATGCCAAATTATAGTATTACAATGTTTAAGCATAAAAAGAAACAACAATCTTAAAAGTAAAGGACTGCCGGAGGCTTCTTGTGGGTCTGCATTGGAACGCTATTGGCTGTCAGTCAATTTTGCACCTATCAATTTTAACCGATGTTGTGTGTTTCTCAAAAAAATAAAGAAAAGGAAGCAGTTGTCAGTTGACAGTTTCATTCTTGTTCAATTCTCAGTATCAGCTTAACCCTATCACGACCCACCATGTGGTGTGAATAGCCACTGCCGCGTACTAACTACTTGAAACGAGGTCTTGGTTGTAGCGGGGCATCACTATAGAACAGTTTGTCAATTAAGCTACGCAAAATAGACGCACTTGGGCATTTCAAAAGTGAAATCAACCGACTCTATAGAAACATTCCGTCACACCTCCCCACGGCAATCTTGTAAAACAGTACATTGAATCTTTTAACTTAGAGGATTTAGCCCACTGCACTGTAGTTATTGTATACATCATGGTTAACGATTTTACCGTGCTTAAATAAATAAGCTGCTACCACTACTAATACTACTAGCGGTAGTGCTATTACTAGTACAGCTGCTAGCACCCTTTACTGTATATCAGCTAATATAAGGCCCGAGGCCGAGACTAATTGTCCTCCGTTACTCTACGAGAGCACCCAAAAATCCGAATATTATTTCACGCCCAAATCAAGGCACTGGGCCAAGCAATATTGATTTATTTTACGGCATGGATTTTATATACGTCCGGAAAATAGGTATCAACCACTACTGATGCGACCTGATTTTCACTAAACAATTGTCCAAAAAAATTTCATCCTTGGTTATGGAGAAACCTGCTCACAAATATATCCAAGCTGCGCATCACATTCTAGGTCATTCCACTCTCCGTTATAGCCGCTGAAGGTATACGACCATGATTTCCATTGGTTTTGCAATCTGATCTTCATGCTTCCCTTCACTATATGTCCACAATTTTGATTACCCTTTCGGTTGTTTGGGTTACTACCTCGCCAGTTGGTGTAGTTTCCTAGGGGACCTCCATCCGTCCAGATCCACTCTCCCTCCTTCACCTGATCACTTAGACCGATCCAGTAAGTCACTGCGGATGCCGTGAGAAACGTCCTTGTAAGGAATTCGTTCCCCTCTGCGGATTGGATCTTTACCAGCTGCGCTCCTTGTCTTTTGCAATTGGCCTCTGCAGTGTCCCAGGCCTCTGGTGCAATGAATACTTTGTAACAAGAACCACAAAGTGATCCTCCACCGGGAATGAAACCTAAAGGAAGAAATTAAAATCATATATCTTCGTTGCATTATCTGAACAGTTATCCGTCCATAAAGGACACAGGCATGCTTACAAGATATGTCCCTTGCTAAGAACGTTGTGTATGCTAGGTTTTAGATGTCAAAAAAAACTTTTCTGCGCGTTTTTATGAGAGATATTAAAGTTTTCATGTTCTAAGAGTTATGCGTAAATGTACCAGTCTCCATGTTTTTTATCGTTATTATTGTTATTATTATTATTATTTTATTTTTTATTTTATTTATTTTATTTTTTTTTTCTACCAAGGATTGTCCATATGCATGAAAAACAGTTCACCATTCAAAATGCTACCAAGCCTGGAGAGAGAGATCGTTGCGTGTGTTTGCTGATATTTTCTCGTTGCCTAAAGGACATTACACAGACCTTCTGGATTCAAAGGGCACGAACCCAAAGAAAACGTGTTGGAAAATCATGCTTAATATTTTATTCAGTTTCGCGGTACGATTTTATTATATTGATACCCGCTCATAGCTTCACGGATACACATATGTCAGTACCTTCATTACATCGTTCGCCTCTATACCCCTCACGGCAGTCGCATCTATACCCTTTTTCTGTAAACCCCACTTGGCATAAGGCATATTTCCCCGGGCAAGGTTTGCAATGACAAGCATTCTGTTAAAGAAAAAATATATATAAAGTAAAATAATTACAGGGAAAAAAGTGTTTTACAATATTTTTTTTTTGTAATTTTTACAACCGAAATTTGGAAGAGCAGTCTGAGATAAATGAAATCAATAGCACTGCTAGCCCTTATGATCGTTCTCGCTGTCATATGAATGGTTTCGCGAGAAGACTTGTTTTAACACAGAGGCAATAGGCAGCGCTGAAAAGTCTTATTGCTTTTGTTCAAGTGAGATGAAGTGATGGGGTAAACGACAAGAGAGTTAACAGCCTATATGTCTGTTATTCAAAAGGTTATCCCTTAAAGGAACTCAGTCATGGCATTTTGAGTAATTTTTGGCCAGGTACAAAATTTACCTTTCAATTCAAGGAAACCTAGAAATAGAGGTTTACTAAGATAAAACAAACAAAAAAAAGCACCAAAGAAATAACACGTACTAAAACATAAAGGAAAAGGATGGTCAAGGATGGAAAAAATTATCACGGATTACAAACAACGAGCTTGAAACATTTAGGATAACCTTTTCAAGATGGGCAAACCATGACGTAGCTCCCTTAAGATTTATTTTTAGATAACTCTCGGATTCGGAAATTCCAAGAGTGTTTTGCTCACAATTTTGCTTCCGTGGACAGGCTAAGCAATAAGCGGCTAAATTGCGCGCTTTGTCATGATCCTCCTTGAACTAGTGCGAGCGTCAACAGGGCGGAGAGACTCGATCTTTCGAGTCCTGACAAAAGAAATCAATTTAGTCTCATCTAGCTATACCTCAACAGCATGGTAAGTATAAAGTTGTCTCTCCACCAACGAAAGATGAGATGGACTTTCATCTGTGTCATTGTTCAACTCACAAATGTGTGATCCTTTGTCTAAGGGTCCCACATTGACTGACACACAGTTTGGTTCCAAGTAACACTTCAGTCGGCAGCTTCCCTCATCGGGCACTTTCTCAGTTCTTATCAAGTGACCTTCCAGTGCTTTGTTTGACAATGGTTCCTTGAATATTAAGATACGGTCATATTCTGTCTCGAACACTGCAGAAAATAAAGAGGTTGAGATACTTCACAGTGTACTCAATACCCATTTTCGTTTCAGTAGGAACGCATTTTTGCGTGTGTCTATGGCAACTATGTAAAACTAGTTTGAGCAAACAAATGTGATGTGTGCTTTTCTAAACCTTTCTCGATCAACTTTCAAGTGTCAATCACACACTTCATCAAAGCATACACCCCAAAGCAAAGTGTAACTCGCAAATGGATCGCCAAATGCGCGTGCGTATTTTGACTTCAGGAAGACTGAGTTCGATCGACATTTGGTTTATTCGTTGGTGGGTATACTTAAAATAATTCATCCTGATGTCGTTCTCTATTTAGGATTTATTTGTGGATCTTATCTATTTTCTTCAGGACAAATGCGCAGTAATCAGAGATTTTGATATCTGCATGTAATGGCCAAGATTCTTCCCACAGTACGGTAAAACATTTACCTGATAACTCGCGTAATCGAATGTGTATCTCCATCTCCAGTATCCACCGCCTCACTTGTGCGAAGGAAATGTGCCAAACGTGGGCAGGTGTAAAAACAATTTCCAACGAAAGGTTACTAATTGAAACAATAAAACCTTGCTTGCGTGTAAGATTAAGATTAAGATTCTTTTGAATTCTCAACTCAAAAACGAGGTTATTCAGACTAATTTAACACTTACAAAAGAATTTATAATTGACAGCCATTTATGAAAAGGGTGTATAAGACCTTTTGCCTCTGTTTTTTCCTTGTTGCCTCTAGATTATTTTCTAAGATGCTTAGGCATTATATTATTCTCTCTTTACAACTGCAATCAAATATGGCAAAGGCTCATTTCTTTCAATATACTGCCGTTTGTATGCTGCCCCTAGGGGAAATTTGCTTTCTGTTGCTGCTTGCATTGCCTCTGACGTGCAATTGCAATGGGTGATTTTTTTCCGACTCTCAGAAAGTGGATTTTTTTTAATTAGGCTTTCCTCGTTTATCATTTATCAAACGGAGAAAATTATAAAAACTAAAAAGTTCAAACGCGTTTTTTCTTTTCCTCGATCTACAAAATATTTACTTGTTGAGGTATACCTGCCGTCCTTGCATAAATTATTTGTTTAATGTAGATTATAGCTCCCTAGGTGAGCCCTTAGAGATCTTGAGGCAATCGCGCGTGTATTATTTTATGTTAAAATAAAATATAAAAATTGACACTTGATGACTGGTCCCGAGAAGAACAGTGATCTCGAAATCAAATGATTTGTTATATAACAAAACAAAACCTAAGCAAATTTTTGAAAACGCGTTGAGATTCCAGCGACAACATCAGGCCACCTTCAGCTACACGCTCTGATCGCGTGCAACAGCGGTCAACATTTCGCGGGTAACAATGAACTTTTTTCGCGTTTGACGCCATAGTTTTTGCAATGCTGCTAGCTCGTGGCACTTGGTGTTAAACAGTTTCATTGTTAGATGTCATGTGACCATAAACTAGCCAATGAATGGGCGCGCTGTAGCGGGAAAAACGCGAGCTATATAACAATATTACAGATGGCGCGCGTAGCTTAGTTATCTGAACTCAAACTCACACGATCACACGATTTTCTTTTCAAGCAAAGATACTTTTCTTATTTTTATTTGGTACGGGAAAGAAAGAAAAAGAAGATTATGGAATTCATACAGTCCAGCTTGCTCACTAACGTTTGTTGCTGTTCATATTTATATTCACACTAATTATTAAAACACAAGTAGGTACGAGCTGCCACCGCCAGTCGGCATGAGGTGCAGACGAAAACAAACGAACAAACAAAACAAAAATTAAAAAGTTCCACAGATTTAAAGGGAACACTTGTGATGCCCTGTACCATGTTTTTCTAGCTATTTCAGATAATTAACTATTAGCCCAATCAATAAAAGTTGATTTGCACAATGTCATGATAATTGAAATCATTCCTGTGGCATGGGAACGTCACTTCTGGGTTTAATAAATATCTCATTTTTCAAAGAGACTTGTTCTGCTAAATGCGCTAGAGGTGCCCCTACACCAAGGAGGTTTTTGTTTTAGTTTATTCAAAATTACTAGTGCAGTTATAATTCATAGATCTATGGTCCCAATGTAACTTAAGACTTCTCTCACTGCATATAAATTCATCTGTTCCTCTCTACCCCTTGGAGGGCTTTAGGGTTAGGATGTTTTAAAATTTAACTAATATTAAATATTTCGGTCTCGGTAAGGTGCGTTATTGTGTTGAGCGATTTCGTTTATTATTATTATCTGTTGCCGAGCCTTCCACAAGAGTTATCAAAGTAATTAAGAATAAAACTTACCAGCATATACAATGGAAACTAATCCAAACAAAATCCACATGAGAAATACAAAGACTTTGATTGAGGCCATCCTTCCTTTGTCGCTTTGCTCAATGTCTTTGATGTTAATATTCTTTATAGTGTAACAGGTAAATTCTAACTTTTGTGGTAATTTTTTCAGTTGTCAAAGCAACCACGTCTATTTTCTTCACTGTCTAATTAATTCAATTTACTGACGCCTGAATGACGCTAACAGCAAGAATACGTAAGTCTGCTGTGACAATACAAATATAAACGCTTTCTTCAAAGAAAACCACCTGCAACGAAAACACCCTTTCATTGCTAACACTTTGAAAATCAATATTAACCTTCCAGCTCTTGAAATAATATACGATGTGTGTATATAGTTTTCAAGGAAATGTTCTCTTAAAAGTAAACATCGCATGAAAACAAGGTAATCGTGCCGTTGGTAAATATTTTAATCGGTGACGTCAGAATGACAACTCCCCAAAAGAAACAATGTTAATGACAAGCTCTTAGAATTCTGTTGGAGGATTTGCAGTGTCACCGAAACGAAAGATTAAGAAAAAAAAACCCGAAAAAGCAAAGGACTAACTATTTGGAGAAGTTTCCAGTCGACCTACGTGATGTCGCTTAGTTGGACAAACTGCAACACATGACTGAGTTACTTATTATTAATTATGCCTGTTCAATTTAGCTTTTCAATTATTTCACAATGCTCAATTCGGGGACAAGTGACCAATTTTGAAATCGCGAAAACACGTATGATCCCCTTCAAAATCTTAAGAACTTTCGTGTGGATTCTTCTTGGCTTGGGTGCACTGGTCTTTTCAGGTAAGTGAGAGGTACCTCAACATGTATCTCGTGTTAAAACTTCAGGTATAAATAAGTAGAAAGAGGTAATCATTGTTTAATTTATAAAATTAGGACTAGGAACGAGAATGCCGACAACATTGATGGTTTAAGTACAATTATATAACATGTTACATATGGGCAGATAAAGCACCACCCCTTTAAAGCAACAGCAGCATAATTCTTTTATATTTTCTTAATGGACATCTTTTGATGTGACGTTAATTGATTAGTGAAAGAAGCTGAGAGACCAGGAAATATTAAATCGTTTGCAATTGTGTGATATATCTTAAGGTTTTGTGCTAATTTATTTGTGAACACAAGATAACGGTATTTTATGTTCAGTCTTAAGAAGTCCCCTTAGAAGAGTGTGACGTCATGCGTAGTCACATGACTCTCGGACCATGTGCTTGCCGTGTTGAATTAAACATGGAGTTGTTGTTCTTATAAAGACTGTTTGCCGTCTTTGTACCTCTTGTTTGCGCTCTCAAATAGCGTAACATTACATGGTGTCAGAAGCGGGATGACGTCGTATTGTTGAAAGCCTCTGTGGAGATATTTCCAGCTTTCAAAGCCCCAATTGAGTGAAGATTGTGTCAACGCGCCGCCATTGTTTTTATAACCCGCGAAGCTGCTCCCGGCAATACTCCGCCGTTTACGAGTTTCATTGCTAATGTATCGCTTCCGCAGAAATTCGACTCGAAAGGAAACCTAGCAGCCCACTGGAAAAAGTGGGTAGAGATTTGGAAAGCGTACGAAACTGTCACTGGGTTGCACAAACAACCTTCAACGCTTCGCGTCGCCACGTTTATCACGTGTATCGGTCCAGATGCTTTGGAAATACACACTGGATTGCCTTTTCCGTCGGATGATGACAGGCAAAGTATCGAAAAAGTGCTCGAATTGTGGCAAAATTACTGCATAGGCAAGACGAACGTAATTAACGAAAGATACAGGTTCAACAATCGTCTACAAGAGTCTGACGAGTCTTTTGATGCCTGCACAACAGCACTTCGCACGCTCGCCGAGACCTGTGAGTTTCGCTCATTAAACGAAGACTTAATTCGCGATCGTTTAGTTTGTGGTATCAGGGACAATAGTTTGTGGAAAAAGCTTCCTCAGGAACCGAAATTAACCTTGAATAAATGTCTTGATAGCTGCCGAGCAGCCAAAGCGACTAAATTGCAAATGCAAGCCATGACAAACCAAAACAATGAATCAAGTGACATCAACGCACTCAAATCGTCTTCTGACAAGTCAAACGCCCGTATGGTTGACGACTGTAAATTCTGTGGCAAGTCTCACGATTGATGACATTCTGCCAGAACTTGGGAAAACACGAGTTTTGTCCAAAGCAGATTTGAACGATGGCTTTCTCCAGATAGAGTTAGATGACGAGTCGAACCACCTCACTACCTTTCAGACACCATGGGGCCGACATCGTTAGTTAAGATTGCCTTATGGAATCAGCCCTACGCCTGAATACTTCCAGCAGAAGCTTGATCAAAACTTGCAAGGATTGTTTGGTATCTATAGAATAGCAGATGATCTACTGATTACTGGTCAGGGTGACACTAAGGAAGACACTGATAAGGATCTTGATGCAAGCCTTGTACGTTTATTTCAGAGATGCAGAGAGAGGAACATTAAATTAAACAAAGCAAAGTTTGACGTCAAATGCTAACAAGTGACATTCATTGGGTGTTAAGCAGTGAAGGAGTCAAACCTGACCCCAGGAAGACTGATGCCATAGTGAACATGGAAACTCCCATTGATGTCCAGGGTGTGCAGCGGCTCATTGGTATGGTCAAGTACCTTTCGAAGTTCCTCAGAAACCTGTCTGAGTTATGTCAGCCTCTCCGCAAGCTTACGCACAAGGACGCTGAGTGGCAGTGGACCCAGGAACAAGAACATGTCTTTAAGTCTCTCAATTTTTTTAAAGTGGCTGTTACACAAGCCCCATGCCTCAAGTATTTCAGCCCACAAGCCCAAACTGAAGGACAAGGTGATGCATCGCAAAACGGCCTCGGATTTGCTTTATTGCAAGAGGGCCAACCAGTTACATATGCAAGCCGCGCACTCACCCCAGCAGAACAGAGATACTCTCGGATTGAGAAAGAACTTCTAGCTTAGGTCTTCGGGCTAGACGTCCACAATCACCACTACACATTTGGGAGACGGGTAATTTTGTGGACTGACCACAAACCTCTGGTATCGATTTACAAGGAGCCTCTCGCTTCAGCTCCAAAGCGTCTCCAGAGACTTTTGTTAGGATTCCAGCAGTACGATGTTGACTTAAGGTACAAGCCTGGCTCTGAAATGTACCTAGCTGACACTCTATCTAGAGCCTTCAACAAGAGCACCATTCAGTCCAAGGCTGAAGAGGAAGTTGAAACTATCGATGCAACCGATTTTCTCCCGATCTCAGAGCCCCAGCTGAGGGAAATTCAAGCAGAAACAGCTCAAGATGACACTTCTCAACAGCTGAAGAAAACCATCATCAGAGGATGGCCTGACACGAAGAAGGAAGTCTCTTCATGTCTCCATCCGTATTTCCTAAGTTAGAGATGAGTTATTAGCGCAGGATGGTCTAATCTTCAAAGGTCAGCACTGTGTCATTCCCTTGAGCCTGCGCACAGAGATTGAAGAGAAGTTGCATGGAGCCCACACCGGAGTTCAAAGTTGCCTCCGACGAGCAAGAGAAACCGTGTATTGGCCAGGAATGAATTCCGACCTAACTGACCACATTTCGAAGCATGACATCTGTTCATCTCATCAGTCAAACCAAGCAAGACAGCCTCTCATCTCTCATGAGGTTGCTGATCGACTTTGGCAAAAGATCTGTCCAGATGTTTTCACACTTCATGGTACAGACTACCTCTGTGTGGTTGACTACTATTCAAGTTACTTCGAAGTAGATAGACTAGAAACTAAGACCGCAAA
>Ga0126339_10003496_pt1 | contig 11458 bp, 4 predicted proteins | sample OrbTmetagenome_2_FD_92532 | JGI IMG/M metagenome (GOLD analysis project Ga0126339, IMG submission 92532) | Coral microbial communities from Petempiche,Puerto Morelos, Mexico - Orbicella T R C metagenome | ecosystem: Host-associated > Invertebrates > Cnidaria > Coral | place: Petempiche,Puerto...
ATTGATTGATATTAGGCCATATTTGTGTCTCATGGAAAATCTCTGCCCCCCGCCCCCCCCCCTAAATTTCCAAATTCCCCCCCCCCCCCCCCCCCCACCCTGTCTTCCCCAATCTTCCCAACACCCCGGATTGACCACGGCAAATTTATTCTGGGCTCCTAAAAAGGACTATTGAAGTTAAAAGCCTGAAGGGCTCCTTAAAAATTTCCTTAGGCAACAGCCTTGGTTAGACACCTTAAACAATGTTCTCTCAAGGAAGGAACATGTGAAGTATTCTCAAGGAAGTAATAGGCGTGGTGGCCTTATGATTAGCATGAAGCACACTGGATGGAGCAGTCCAGCTTTCAATTAGTCTGTATAAATGGATACCTGCACATTTAGTGGTGGGGGTAGGGAGTGGAAATACTCCTAGCTGCTTAATGCTTAGCTACAGAAAGCAGGATAACCTGCAACAGTATGGACCACTTGGCCTAACAGAATCTTATCCTTAGTTTATTAAACACATAATTCATTCTACTTTCATACAAGGCATATTCTTTTTTTTTTTTTTTAGGGCCAGAGGAAGACACTCCTAGGCCCATGGAATGTATGGAGTTTGTCTGCAGAGCACCAACAGAACTTTTTAAAGCAAGAAGAGAGCACCCACCATTTGTGGTTCCACGGCAACCTGACCTTAATGACTTAGCAACAGCAGCAGAACAGCTTCTTCAAAATGAACAATCCTCGACAACTTCAATTTAGCACTCCATTTTTTTAACAGTCATTTTCCTTGTTTGATCTCTAAACCTCCCATGGTGATGTCAAGCCCATCTTTACCACTTGCAGTGATGGAAGCATGCAGAACATGTGACTTGTACATTGTACTGAACGACTAGTGTATGGCGAAATGTGATATGTTATTCAAAAGAAGTGCTTTTATTCAAGAGACTCTTGTAACTCGTTCAACAATGCCTTGAGAGAAACATGTACATTCAAACAAGAGCTGGAATAAAATAAATAATAATAACAAGGCCATACTCCATTCTGTCCCATAGTAAACATAGGATGTCCATTTGGAAAGTCGTGTAGCTTGTTGTTGTTGTTGTTTTTGCATTGATTTACTTTATGTCTATCTCAAAACAGGTTTTAAAGACCCTGAAATTGGTTTTTATCTATCCCATAACCGTTTGTTTTTCACCCCTTAACATGTCTTACTTCAGTTTTGATGGACTATAACAGCCCAACTTTGCACTCTTTTGAAAATTTTTTTCAAAAATTTTTCCTTTCTCTAGTTGGTGTTTTCTTAAGTCTTTTACCCTTATATGTGATAGTTAAACAATTTAACCCTTGATAAACAGCCAAAACGAACGACCGTTTGCCTAGGATAGACTGGGCACTAGTAGGTTTTATGACGTTATTTCTCAAAATCTACCCTCATGACCCCTCTGTTTTAGTATTCAAACAAAGTAAAATAAAAATCTCGTAAGCAGAATTTTTGCGAACAAAGAAAATGGGAAATTTTGCCTATTTAAAAAATAGCTCGAAGTCTATCTTACAGCTTTTGACCCTGAGCGCGATTCACCTAAAAATCAACTGTAAAAACTTCATCATAGGTCGTGCAGTAGGTTTTCGAGCAAGTTTGGATCAGAAACAGGATCGTGTGCGAGAAGGAAGAAAAAGTAAAATTAAAAATTAAAGCTCAGGGACCGGGTTGTTCAAAAGCTAACCCAGGATTAAAAGTTAACCGAAGGATCAATTTTTGTTGTAAATACGTTTTTCACTGCTTATGTTTTGTGTGGTTCGAGATTACGCAGGCTCAAAACTGAAGGACTAATAATATAAACAGAAACCTCACGGAAAAACTACAAAACCGAAATCAAAATTCTCGCGAACAACCCGCCTGTGTGTATAATAAATTACATTGAAATAAAACTTCGTACTAAGTATTTACATGATAAATCCAGTCCATCTAACATTCGAGAAGGGAAGAGTTAATGAGAACCCTTCTACCACTTGTTCATCTTTCTTTTTTGTCAAATTTCATTCGTCGCGCAGCGGGATTTTGTAATTTTGAAGCTTAGCACTAAGAGTTTTGTTGCAGTTCCCCCATACGACACTACAATAATCGAAATGGGGTTAGAGAGATAGATCGGCAGATCATTTATATATAGTATAAGTAGAAGAGGGCCTGTTTATAGAACAGGGACATATTTTCCTTGCGCATCGAATATTCCACAAGTCGGACTGTGGCTCTTCGAGAGGGAACCGTGGACAAAGCATTTTTGGACGCATTGCATTGGACGCAAAGCATTGGCTGAATGGAAACAATTGCCTTGGGCATCGACTTTTAGATAGCTAAGGGTATGTAAAGGCAGCTAAGGGTTAGGTTTGATCAGAGTTAGAGTAAGAGTTAGGGGTAGGGTTATGGAGAGGTTGGACGGAAATCATTCCCTTGCGTATCCACCATTCCCATATTGGAAAGGTCACGAAAATGCCAAGAAATCCCATCACGCAGACGTCTCTTAAAAAAAAAATTCGGGTTAGTATTGCGGTTAAACAGTTTAAGTATCGGAAAAACCCATATTGGATTCCTAAAAAGCCTGTTTTGGTCTCGGAAGAACCGTTTCAAGATTCATATAAAATCGGTTTTACGCTCGGTCGAAAGCAAAAAACGGTTTTGAGTGGGAATTTCGTAACAAAGCAGTTTTAGGGTAGTTAAAACTCTCACCCTACCCTTAACTTTAACCGGAACCCAAACAGTAAATCGAGCCCAAGCCGATTTTGACTTCATCCCAGAAACCGGCCTTTTATAACTGAGTCATTCGACATTAAAATCGGGCCGCGTTTTCTAATGGCCTAAACTGCCTTTTCACCAGATTACCTAGACTGCTTTTTTCGCTTTTTAAACCAATTTTTTTTTTTCACCCCGAAACCCTAGTTTTCAATCCCGAAACCAGTTTTTTGCGACCCTGAACCGAGTTTGTCGGTCGCCCGTTTTTTGAACCCGAAACCGCTTTTTTGCAATGCCAAAACCAGTTTTTGCTCGATACCCAACCCAGATTTTAACAAACCTCAAAGCGGTTTTTATGAACCTCAAACCGGTTTTTTACAACCTTAAAATTGTTCTTTTTAATCGCAAACCCGTTTTTTGTGAATCCAAAACTGGTGTTTTCCTATCCAAAAACTGGTTGAAACTGAACTGACCCCTCAGAATTTCTTCCAAATGCAACCAAAGGCGTATTTAATGCCTCCGATATATAAACAAACCAACCATTTCTTCTGTTGCTAAAAATAAACTATACCTATTCAAATATTATTTTACAGTATATTTACAGTACATTCAGTAATACATCACAGATGACGTCAAAATGTGGTAAGAACAAAAAGGTGGCAAAGTTCATATTGTTAGTCACGATCAAACTACATTTCAATACTATAGCATTCGATACTGTCATGCACTCCTGAACAATTTACTTTAATTTCTTTTGAAAGAAGTGAACTAAACATCAACTTGATAGCCAGATGTTCACAGTTCACCATTTAACAGATTCTTCCCCCGGTAGAAACGTTTCACTGCAGCTACAGTTGTATCACATCCCAGACCTTACACTACCTATTTTGTACGGTTCATTTGTTCTTGTTTGGCCATTATCTTTCTCAAGGAGGGTGATCGATTACTGCTGGGTGTTAAAAAATCTTGTGGATTGTTCCAGTTAATCTCCTCCATGTCCGTCCAGGTAACATGTATCCCATGTCCATAGTGTAAAGCTTGTGATCAATTGTCAGTAAGTAATACCAACTGACTCCAGTACTGTGCTAGCGCTGACCCATGTAGTGTTTGTGAGCCATGCATCATTATCAGTCTTTTATTAGGTCGCACATAATGTTTTGATGTCACATGAACGACTTGAATCAAACTGTGTCAGACACGGTAACTGATGCCACCTTCTCCATGTTGTAATGACGGAAAAAAGACTTGGAATATTCATAAGTACTGATCATGACTGCACATGCTGGAGCAACTTTCATGACTCTTGCTGACACACCTGGAAAATTCAGCAAAACTCTATCATGTTTAATACTCAGTGTCAGTATCTTTAGTGCAGTACTAAGTACAAGTTTAGTCAAGTACTACTCAAACGGAATTTACTATCTAAGATTTTTGCTTTAAAACAGTAAAGTTTGAGCCTACATAAAAATGTTCACTGTCTATTTTTTCCTGAACACCATGTAAAAACTGCTTTTCCAGCCGTTGCTTATAGACAAAAGTAATGCCGCAAATAGAAAAGAAACCTGTTTGACTACAGTGGAAGCTCTCTTATGCTCTCGCAAACAACCCTACTTATGAGCGTCTTCACCGCAAAACCGTGTTTGAACTCCCATACAAACTCTGTACAAACTCTGTAAGGGGACATTCCCATAAGGCGCTCACACTTTAAGGATTTACGATTTGGACTTATCGTTTCCTCTGTTTTTGAGATCCGGTTAGCGATCACCCGAAAGGGATAAGGCTTGAGTGTAAAATATAGTCATAGACATTTGTGAATTGTGTCACTGGATTTTGTTGCTGTGAGACTGTCACTGTGGTTAATGTTAGCTGATCTGGTTAGTTAATTTTAGTGTTAGCTGCAATTATGATTTGTCCTTTGATCACTAATAGCCAGTCCTAGTATTGTAGTGCACAGTTATTGCCTGTATTGAACACAGTTATCGTCTTAGTTGCGGCATTGCACAGGCCAATAAAACAACAACAAAAAACTCATTTGATGCGGTGGCATTTTTTGCATTCCTAGCCAATCTCCCGTAAGCGACCATCTACATGTATCCCTTACACCTTGAGAGGCCGCTTATGACAACCATTCTTGTAAGCCTTCAGTTCCAGTTACGGACACCTTTTTAGTTTTGTATGTGGTCATAACAAAAACTCTTCCACACTTACCTGCAAAGAGACTCCTCCATCCACTTTCTCTGTACAGTTGAAACATCAAAGAGAATGTGAAAGGCAACTTCTTGACAGCACTTGCATCTTCTGTAAAGTTCATCAAAATTAATACAATGAAAACACAATGACGTTATTAATATAATGATAAAACATAACATAATGAAAAAAATGATAAGTTTTGACATTGTACAAACAAGGACTACATGGAATTGTACTTGCGTTGTGACATCACTGAAAATTAGGAACTTCGCAAAGTCTAGAATTCTCCATAACAACAGAGTAAGGTTTAGAAGGTCAAAGTCATTACATCAACAGTCAACAATACAGAAGTGATTTTGTTTGAAATCATGAATATCTCGAAATAATTAAGAAAAACCACAATAATTATAATGATAAGTGTTAAGTGTGACCCCATTTGGTCAGGGGTTCAAGCACTTTCATTAACAGCTAGTAAAGTGGTGTACATACTAAAGACAAGTTCTCCAAGCTCCATCTGCCTATGTGTCTTTACCACATCAAATGGAGTTGTGATCAATGCTGCAAACTGTCAAACAACAAAGTTCATCTTTACAAATTGGACTCAAGCTAAAGAATGAAGTATTTACAAACCCAAACATCACTTGTTGTACTTTTGCCGATGAGAATCGAGTTTCCAAGGGAATCTTGGCTTACAAAACCATCATAAGTTGCAGTTGTTTGTGTTAAATAATTAGCTAACAGGTTTGAAGTTTACAGTTTTCTACCTGTTTTGACTACAGTGTTTCGTGTCTGCACGTTTTGGATTGGATTTTGGATACACCATGTTGCCATTTATATTTTTTTTGATGGAAAATATAATTTCATTGGGTTTGAGGGCATTTTTCAGAATACAAAGTTGCAAGAAAAGTGCTTTGTCTTTTAAAAGTGCATATTCTTGCTAGTACAGTTCAGTTAAGATTGATCATTGCTCAAAAACATCACAAATTGTCATAAAGCAGGGTTCCAGATAAGTTCAAGGTTCAGTGTAAAGGTATTTCAACGGGTCAATTTCCCCTGCTCCAACCAAATCATTATAAATTTTCAGAGCAACTACACAATACAGGGCCACTTTTGAAGGTGCATATAATTATTTAGTGGCTCGTTTGGCTCGGCAGTGGATTAAAGAACAAGGAATAATCTTTATATGTATTAAGTCCTTGGTCTATACATTAAGTGGCTTGTTTGGCTTGGCAGTAGATGACAAAGGAGTAAACGAGCCAAACAAGCCAGCTTGTTTGGTGGATAAATGACTAAAAGTGGCCCTGTATTCTGTAGTTTAGCCAAATTTTCTATTAATTTGTCGGATCATGTTGCTGACCTTGTAGGGTGTTTGACCTGAGACCACCCCCCTCCACTTATCTGGAACTCTGATAAAGTAAGCATGGTGGAGACCAAGTGATTAAGCTGAAAATCAAACACTTTGCAGTCGAACCATTTACAAAGATATTGACTTTAATTATATGCCCAATGTCAACTTAATTAGAGAGAACTGTCAAGTACTTTGAAGCCTGGTACGTAGTGACTGGGACTGGGACTCAGTCTGCCTATTGCTTTAAATTCCATTCCAAACTGATGATGACGAAGGTGTCAACAGAAAGTATTTTGAAATTTAAGATAGCATTCACTTTTCTTAGGATCATTAATAAAAATTTAATAACAAGAATGTAACGTAGATAAACATGTAGTACAATAAAATATACTCACGGCTCCAGACAATACTCCAGAGGAAAAACTAGCCATGAAACCTGGCTCAGCAAACCTAGCCCTCAGAAGCTCATACCCTGTCCAGTAGACAGCTGAAAATACAAAGTACTAAAAATCACTGACATGATTTCCTACAATTACATACTTAATGTACTCCTTGGCTCCAAAATCTTGACCCACTTTCAATGCCACTATAACCAAATTGTTGGTCTTTCCTTTTAAATATTCATTTGGCTAGCTAAATCCCCTATGATCCTCCACTTTAGAGGTCAAGTATTACGACAATGACTTCACCAATGCAGAAGACAAAGAACATTCCCTTCTAGTGTGTTACTAAGGGATTTATCTGGAACTTTTGCACCACTTTTAAAACAAAACATTGTTGGTTTCCACAGAGACACAAGAGATACAAAACACTGCCATTTTGGATAAAATGGTGGCAAAGTCATAAAACCTCTGATACTGGTTGACAGCACCACGTACACTTTTTTTTGTGATTTGCCAAATAGTTTTCTGGATTTGACAATTTTTTTTGTGAATCACTTTTGACTTTTGTAAAAGGTTATGTGTGGACACAGTAATTCAGTTGTATTAAGATTTGTAATAATATTCTAAGATCTACAAACTCCTCAACAATGATTTGCAATGATGATGGAATATAAAAGAATTTTTCCAATTTTGGAAAAAAAAAATGGGATTGTCCCTTATTGACAAAAGTAGCTAGGAATGTTTCAGTTCAAATTTTCAGTAACTACATATTTCAAAAATACAATATGCCGTACTTCTTAATGTCTTTCAAATAACTAGTGTTGGTAAAAGTTTGTAAATCAAACCTGTATGTGCAATTTGCTTGTTGTTGTATTGCATATCACTTAAAAAAATATAGTGCGATTTTGATGTCCAGTGATGAAGGTTAAAGTAACAAATTTGATTATCCAAATCATCCCTCATGGTAAATGCTATGTACCTGAAAATGGTACATCCCTCAATAATGTAGGCCCCAGTCCTTGCCAGAGAGATAACACTCCACCTTGCTGAATGGCATTCTTGATTACACTGATAAGATCTAAAGGTGAATTGAAGGAATTTTTAGCAATAATAAGATAAGAAACAAGGCTGCTACATGGTCATTTATTACATCTTGGGCAACCTACTGACTCACACAACAAGTGCATAAATTAAGTGTTAATGCATTAGTGGCCCATACTTATTCAGTTTCAAAGTTTTATGTAACTAAATCATTAGGTCACTTATACAGGGACAGGGCACACCAAAGCAGCAAAAGCCTCAACAAAGTTGGTTTATGGCCTGTTTCAGTGCCTGGAAACTCTTACAGCATGCACTATATAAATCTCCAAACAAATATGTATCTTATGTACAACAGAAAACTGCAGTGTTGCCTTTGGCAAAAATGTGTTCAAAATGCTGAAAAGACACTTGCAAACATAATTTTGTGGAGCACAGTGCTCTCCACAACAATTTTAAGTTACATGACTTTGTTTAAAAGAAAAATATTATAAGTGTCACCTGTGAACAAGTACTAATAGTACATGTAGGAATGATTCAAGTATGAAAAATACAAGGTTAATATCATTTGCAGTTTCACCTTCGCTAAACAGAAATTGTACAATTTAAAAAAATGTAACTTAAATCATAGAACAATTCAAACTTTAATGAGGTTAGAATAAGAAATTTATGTCCGTACCTTTATAACTGAAATGTTTCTTTGCCTGCATTTTGGTTCTGATCATTTCTATTGGTGAGATGCAGGTTATAGAAATAGCTGCAAATAAAAAACAATCACTATATAATAATTGTTGCACCTCATCAAACTGAAAATAAAACTAACTTCATGCCACCAGTACAAAATAGTTACAATGTACCTAGAAATGTATGCTAGAATTCAATGATGATCAACTGAGGAGAAAAGAAGTCAGTGTTTAGTGTAAATATTGTGCTACAGTCCACTGTAGGAAAAAAGATGGCAGCTGTACATTTTACCACAATACCTTGCAAACCTGACACAGCCTATAGGGCACAAAAAAAGCCAAATTTTTACAACATTTTCCACTTTGCTATAAGGGCATTGAGTAGCCTAGGTTTGAAGATTTTATCATGTTTCTGTACGGTTTTATGAACGTTGCTAAGGTTTTCGTGCGCTAAGAATTATGGGTAAATGTACCAGTTGCCATCTTTTTTCCTACAGAGGATTGTAAATGCACATGTATACATGTAGAGTCAGATGAAGTCTGCTATTCAACATACAAGTTCATGTCTAACTTAAAGTTACTTGGTATCAGCTAGGTTACCTAAAAAAAACACTTCTAGCGTGTATGTGGGTCACACAAACTTAGCAGATAAGCACGGGGCAGGGAGGAGGGTTACATGAATGTAAATTGTCCAAATTATCAATCACTGAATAGGCTCCTCTTCTCGCTAATAATCTTGAAATATTTATTCCTGATAGGAGATCTTACTTCGAGCAGTTATTCCAGCAAACATTGGTGACCAAACATTTTTCCGTGCTTCTTCAAAGCCATACATCACTTTGAGTTGATCATAAAGTGTAAAATAAATCATTGTGTTTGGAATTGCCATTACACTGCAACGCAAATAAAAACAATATGTCGTTGTGTTTGCATCCTACAAGGACATTTCTCCATGACCCAAGGTTGCTATACATATCCAATATTCATGGACACAGTAAATTTGACTAAATTTGACAAACATAGTAAATTACCAGAATAAAAGGTTAATTAACATGTTATAAACCTTACAATATGCATTTAGGATCTGATTTGACTTATCACCAATCAACACAAGAAATGTTTGAATTATTCCTATGTGAATTGAATGATCTGGCATTAATCTTGTGAAAGAGTATGCTCATAAAAAATCTCAACTCTAAATACAGAGTTACACACACACACACAAAAAAAACATCAAATAGTAATCAAATGACAACAATAAATGCAGTGAAGGAGATGGGCTACCATTCACAATCATAAATTTGGTCACTTTCCTAGTTTGCAATGTACAATAAACAATGTTGTTTGAATATTGTGCATCGTGGTAAGTGATAAAAGGTCTTTAAAATCAAAGTTAAATTTTTACACAAGTCATCCTTCTTTTCACTGATACTATCAAAATCCATGAAAAGCAATATTAAATTACAGTTTATGATACAGTGTACAATCAACGCAAACAAACATCTTACAGAGTTGGTGGTAGGCCCCTCCAGAGTGCTGACAGACCTTCATAGCGAGGTATTTTGATTAGAGCATCCTGGAAGGAAGCCATCATCTACTTAGTTATTTATCAAACAAAAACTTGACAAGGCTACCTTTTAACTTGAAGATAATTAATATATAGAACAAGGAAGCACCCTACACAACATAAGTTTAATTTATAGTTACATCTGTTACGGAATATTTCAGATCCTACCCTTTCGAGAGAGGAAAGCACTCTTAATTGTTATGGGCCCATGTAAGGAAATGACCTTCATAAGCATTATATCAGGTTGCTCTTCATCCCCTCTTCAACCCTTCTCCTAAATCCATCTGCAGTGGACTAACACAGTGGCCTCACCAGGATTTTGCCTTGGGGGGTCCCAGGGCCCTCCCAGGTTCAAAGTTAATCCCAGCCTGTAACTTTGCTCCCTACAAAAACCATGAGGAATAAATAACACAAGGCCACAATCCACAAGGTCAGTTATATGATTCAAGATCATGGCTGAAATTGTACCGTGAGTGTCTTATTTTCAAGCAAAAAAACTGAAGTATTTGATTGTCAATTGAAAAAATTGCCCACTATTTTCTCATAAGTCCATTTTCCTCATGGCATCTGATCTTAACTTGTGTGCCAAAAAGGATGCATTTACTTGGCTTTAAATGCACCATTTCAATTTTTTGAAGGATTCCCACAACTAGACAAGGTAGTGCCCCAGTAAGAACACTGCAAACACATGGAACAGAATATTTGGAGCAGACTAGGTTGCAATAAAACAATGAAAAGACTGTATAAAGATTCCCTTTCTAAATTTCAATTTTTTTATATTGCACTCACTCATAGCTAAAATAGGCCCTTTGCATGATCCGGTCACATGGAAAAAAATCACACATGCTGGTGAGCAAGTTGCACAGTGGGACTTCCAAAACAATGCCACTTGTGCCAGTCCACCTGGACCTGCCTTTGTTTTGGAAGTCCCACTGCGGAACTTGCTCACCAGCATGTGTGATTTTGTACCATGTGACCGGATCGAGCAAAGGGCCTATTTAATCGTACAAAAATAAGTTTAAAATAAAAACGAGTACATGCCCAAAATAACCTTAGTGAGCTAATAAGACTGGGCAGCCATCCAAAAAAGAATAAACATACCAAAGTTGAATTAAAAGGAGGATGAGGAGTATGAGGAAATGGTCTGAATGGAGAGCCAAGGTTGGCACACAAACATAGATGATCCATGAGGCCATTGCAGAACAAATAACATGGAGCTAACAACAAAAACAAAAACAATGGAATAGAGTTAACAACATGTTCAAAATGTACATACAGTCGAATCTCCCACAAGCAACCACCCAAAATGTCAAGCCCAGGTAGTCGCTTACAGGAGCTTAGACCATATTGAGTCAAAATTTTGCCTCATTAGCATTATGGTTACTGCAACTCCGAAACCCATGAACACCAGAAATATTTATAGAATATTATTGTGTAGCAAGGAAAAGGCCAATATTTAGGCATATGAAAACAAACCACAAACAGCAAAAATATAATTTGGTATGTGGTTTCAAGGATTGCTCTGGTGCCTGAAGTACA
>Ga0126339_10003497_pt1 | contig 11458 bp, 3 predicted proteins | sample OrbTmetagenome_2_FD_92532 | JGI IMG/M metagenome (GOLD analysis project Ga0126339, IMG submission 92532) | Coral microbial communities from Petempiche,Puerto Morelos, Mexico - Orbicella T R C metagenome | ecosystem: Host-associated > Invertebrates > Cnidaria > Coral | place: Petempiche,Puerto...
TGTGCGGTGTCAAAAAACTGTCATTTAAAAGCTTTTACTAGTAACTTTACCGACAGACTATCGTTTGGTGAATCTGTAAACAGATCGTATCAACTTTGTCATTTCCATAGGCTAGGTCTCCTCTTGTTCAAAAACGTGTTCAAGATCAGTTCGGCTGAATAGTAGCGCTTATTTTATTATATGAATATGGATCAGTGTAGCGCTTGATAGTGCTTTTAAGACAGTTTGGCGCTAAATCGCTGTATACGTGGGCCATAATTCCTTTTTTTGGTTCAATTAAAAATTTCCTTGAATCAATTAAGGTTGGAATGGCTGCAGTTTCCTCTCGTGTAAGGACCATAACTTCCTATCCGTGGGTATTTTGAGAGTTTACTCTTCAGACTTAATTTGTTAGTTGTTGTAAAATTGAAAATGGCCTACCAGCCAATTTAAATTGGCATTAAGTCCATGTGACAGCAAACATCGTATACAAGACATCCGTTAAAAGTTAAAACACATTTTAGAATGAAATATTATACTTCATCATCTAGGTATTCCAATGTTTTTAAAAAGCCACAAATATTTAAATTACTAAAACTCCTTTTTCAAGCTTCTGGGTAAGCTTGAGGGAATTTAAACCAATTTTTAGGGAAAATATTATGTTAATCATTGCGTACCACAAGTCATTTTCTTTTTCAACCAAAGGAGCCGAATGTAATCATATGAAAACTTTGGTTCGTCTTCTTTGATTATGAAGATAAAAGCGCACAGCTATCAAATAAACGGCTGAATGCAGCTGTGCTCTGTTTGCTTTTTCAACAAGGGTTTTCTTGTCATTCGCCCCCAAAAATATCTCGTTAACGAATCAATTAACACGTTTTTTTTTTTTTAAAAAGGATGCTATAAACTCCTCCCTCCCCACGGTATAAAGCCTCACCCAAGAACAAAAATAAAATAGCGCCACTTTTTTTAATTTGTGAGGCCAGAAGCGTGCGGTTTGGGAGTCACGTGAAGCCATTTGTTTTTCTTTTTCTCAATTGTGGTTTGAAATATTTTTCCGGTAGAAAATGTACGTCGTCTTTCGATAGAGCAAATAAACGAAAATGATTCTTGGTAGATGTCTTTCAGCTATAGGATATTGCAGGGAAAGGAGTCAATAACAAATAATTAGCCAAAATTGCGCCCCAGACAGAGAAAGCTACTTACTCTGCACCTAAAATACACCTTCCGCTTGCAAGCTCTCCTTAAGATAAGCCCCCCATTCTTTTCAACAAACACACGCTAATAGTTTTTCTTTCCCTTTTCCCGTAATTTTGTGGGTAAACACGTTTGCTTCTTGAAGTTGGTCGCACAGTAACTGTACTGAGGTATCGGTTCGTAGTTTATGTCGTACCCAGACCCTCTGACCCTTCAGGAGCTAAACTTGAGAAATCCACAGAGTTTTACGAAAAAGTGGAAAAGCGAACAAGCAATTCAAAAACATTGAATTTGACAAGGTGGCCAAACATCAGACAGACAGTGCTAACTCGTGTTTGTTGAAAGAAAACAATGAATAACAAGTTTTCTTTTATGTGGCAGCTGTCGCAGTCCAGTTGGACGGGAAGAACGAGAGTCTGGAAACGATGGGAAGTATCTGTGCATGCCCGCAAATGATCTTTCTAGAGCCCGCGTTACCCTTATCCAGCGAGCTTCTCCTTTCGTGCCCAGAGCCCTTCGTTTCGTTTAGTCTTGTAACCCTGACAACCCTGGGTACCGAATGACACGTTACCAGGAATATGTACAAAAACGGTCACAAAAACGGTGGAGTGAGAAGAGTTTATTCTGGAATAGTCTTTTGCATCCCCGCGTAACGACCATTGTTTATCATATACCCATCTTTGCTTGTTGTAAGGATATCAGAAGTCCTGTAAATCAACGAACTGACAATGAAACAAAGCAAGATTTTCGCGATAACACGAGATGACTCTAATACTTCAGCTATATGCGCTATCCCTTCTTCTATCGTGATTTTATTGATTTCTTCGTTAGATCAGCAGTCTATCGAGCGATATCTCTCGCGCTGGCGGAATCGAAACGCCTTTAGCGCCATTAACCTTTTTAAAATGTGTGTACAGATTCTCAGGAAAAGTGTCGCCTTACAAATCACACATTTGAAAGTGCAAGTCTCTCTCTCTTGGTTGTGTGAACCTCGACGATAATCAATAGACATTTTTCAGGACTATGCTCGCCTTCCACTTCTCGGTTCCTTAATAGCTTGGTTTCCTTCTTTTCTGAGTTCTCATTGTCTCAACGATTAATTTTATCACCTCATAAAATGCAATTGTTCAACAATTTAGGTACCGTTTTGAATGAACCTTTTATGAGTAGATGACTAATTTATTTTTTCAATAGTACCGTCGGAGTATTGTCTCGTGTATCCCCCCCAAAAGAAATGAACTGCTAAATTTTTAACTTGTTTGAAGGACGGCAAGAAACTTAATGCAAGTTGAGAGTTGTTTGATGGTAATTTTGTAAATGATTACAGACGCGTAGACACTACTAGTCAAAATATCTGTTGTGTCGTAATTGACGTGTGCGTCCAACTGTTAATCCTAGGGTGATCGAAGTCAAATTTCTCCTGACAGTATCATGCACTCAAGAAGATAAATACTGACACTTGTAACTGACGTTAATAAGAGTAAATGTTTGTACTTGGACCTGAAAAGTTAAAAATTGAAGATAATATAATCGAAGTGGTAGATTTGAAAGTTTTATTCTCACGAAACTTGATTTTCGCTTACACAAATTGAAATTTTACACTTCCTGTTGCAAGTTTAGAGAATTCAGTTTACTAATTAATTAAGCATTAAGAAGACGTGATAGAAATGAAATGCAAATTCGGTCACAGACTCTTTAATTTGTTTATGCTTGGAGTGAATAGTATTTGTGTAAAGTTTAATTATTGTCAATAGTGATCTACATTCGTTGGCAAACAAACTTCGTGTGTTAAGCGGTCTAATCTCCAAAAAGAATTAGCGTCTACAGTAATGTCAGTGTTGAAAACTGTAGGAAGAGTTTTATGTTCGAGTTGTCAAGCCTCTAAGTTCGATAGACATGTTTCAAATCCATCTTAACGTCGTCCATCGCGCAGCGACCGTGGTGCTGGAAGTGATGTTGTATACTCAGGTATGTCTTTACTGTTTGTCTCGCACAGTCGGTGACTCTTCTGTCAATTGTTCTCAATCCATTTTCGGCGGAACCGAGTGACAGTCGGAAATACGTCTGCTTTCGCAGGTTAGGAAGTCTTAAATCATATTTTCAAAACACTGTTACTGTAGCACTGTACTTAACATATCCACTAAGGCAGTGCTTCTGAACAATTTGGCGATGTTTCTATTCTCGTTCTTAACATTTCGGCTTCTTTTTAAAGGAGCAATGTTGAGGATAGATGGCGGAAGTTCATATCGACACCAATTCTCAGTTATATGTCAGTTGTTTGCATTGTAGGGACGCCGTTAAGCATAAGAATTCCGGAGCATTCGTCTTTTACCGAGCTTAACTGACCTAGTTTCGGACAAAGCCAAAATTTGTCGCCACCTAGTGTAACAATTTTAGGCCCTTTCTGTGCAGTCGTAGGATGGAGTTCAAACTGATCTCGGTGGTTTTATTCAGTTGGATTATGTAATTGCCAGTAATTTGTTGGTTTAACTTTTAGCCGTTTGTTGGCTCGGAAAAAACCCAATTTTTCGTTTTGCCAAGTTTTTGAAATATATCTTTAGCTTCGATGATGAAATATATTAATCTAGAATACCTGAAGTTTGTTTGAGTTTAACCACCTGAAACTGTTGCCACATTAAAATGTCTGGCTTTCGATTTAATTTCTTTTCAGATTCAATTTTCTCCAAGAAAATTTCGGACTCTCTTTAGACAAAAGTGCTGAATCAACTTTTGGTCTCTTGGGGAGTTAGTATTCAAATCATCTCGAAATCGCATTGAAGTGAAGGAAGGAAGTGGGCTAAATTTCAGTTAGGTTGATGAGGTTATTGGCATTTTTTCCGTTAAAATTCGGCTGATTCAGTGCTGTACTTGGGCCATTTGTCTGCTGTGCTAGTCGATGGCACGTTAGGCAGGTTTTCAGTTTGGAAAGTGGCTTTTATTGCTTGTAATTTTGCAGTTAAATGTAGTTGATCTGGATGGCGAATTACTGACATTTTAGCACTTGCAATTTTTATTTTGGTTAGTTAACGAATTCGAAGCAGATATCTTTTCGTGTATAGAAAAAATTCAGACTATATTAGACTAACAAAATACACGATGTTTCGCAGTGGATATTTAGTATAGGCTATATTTTGTGCCATAGAACATCTTTTCAAGCGTTTTCAAGTTCAGCAGCTTGTTTGAAAGTTAGCTTATTTATTTTGATTGCACTTTCGTGTTTGTCATGCTTGGCTGATAAACTGGTCATTTTGGAGCGACAAATGTCCACCGCGTAATGAGCGACAACTGGCGAAAATTTGCTAGTTTTAAATAAAACGTCTTGTTAATGACCGTTATCCGTGTTAGGTTATCCGTGCTAGGTTAAAAAAGTGTTAAAAATACGGTTGATATCATTTGATCGAAGGAATCTAGGGGTGCGTCTCTTTGGGATGATCCAAGAACATTCAGATCATGCAGCATATAAATGAACCGGCGACGAATCCACTCTGGGCACGGATTCATCGATTCCTTTGGTGTACCATGATCCAACTGACTGATCTTGATCACTGGTACAAGTCTGAATCATTTCAAAGAAACGTAGCCAAAAAATCCCACCACATTCTCAAAGTTAAAAGTAGACTGTTGATATGTCTATCTCTACGCCACGCGTTCGAGTCTCTTTCGTGGTCTCATTTTCAAGAAGCAGATCTAATGACGAGATCAGGGCCGATGACACTTATTTTGAAATCAGTATAATTTTACAGTTTGCCAGCATGAAAAACAAAAACAAAAAAAAACAAAACAAAAAAAAAAAAGAAAAGAAAAAGAAGTAAATAAATAAATCACTGCGACTTGATAGTATGTGCCAGTTGCAACGCCATTAGATTTCTTGGTAAATGCGATTATTGTTTATTTAGTAGCAACATAATTTGCTCAAGGAAACTTAGTTTTCAGTGGCAAGTTCTGTGAATTGTTTTATTCTCTTTAAAACCATGAATTAGCTTATTTACCTTACCGTTTTGTTCAGAATGTTGAACTTGAACTAAATAAAAAATTGTGTTCGGCGTACCTCTGCTAGCTGGCCGATTTTATAACTCACATGCTAATTGAGTGGAATGAGAAATCAGTACAAATTTTATTTGTTACTGCTCTTCAAGTTAAAAACTATTTGGTTGAGCATGTTTCTAAAACCGTTCACTGATTGCGCATCGTTATATTTCTTTCCAAATAGCGACGAAAAAGGTGTCCGAATTCTAGGATTGCAAAAGAAGTCCATCAGTTGTCATCCCATCTCTCTTATTGTTAAGGAGGTCCCCCATATAATGGAAATTTCTCGTTTTTAGGTAGCAAACCGAATTGAACAAGGCCCGCCCAAAATACACTGGACGTAACAAGCCATCTTTAACGCCGACTGATTCAAACGGCATTTCTGAAGGGAGGGAGAAACTAGTTTAGTCACATTTTTAACAAGTTCAGTTGATAACAAATTTTGGCCATTTGCGCTTATTTCACAAGGAACAATAGCGTATCTTTGAAAAACATTTCTTGTTCATGATTAAATAACTATAAGTGCACTACTCCTAGAGATCAACAGTCAACACAAAGCGTTAACTGATTTGCGATCGCGCGCGGTGACTCTCCTCGAAGCCTCTTTATTTTATCACACCCAGGCCATCGGGGTTATTTCTCACAAATGAAAATGTAAAATGTATTGTTTTGTAAAAGATAAAACCTACCAAAACTCGACATGCAATGCATCCCAAAAAATACTGAAAAAATATTTTTTTGGATCAGTCACCACTGGATTCGCTTATGGTTTAAATTTTTCTTTATTTACAACCACGTGCACACATATATTTGCTTCAAATATACTGTTGTCCCTATCAAAACTGTGCCTTAAATGTTTCCAGAGGACTAAAACAACTGGTAGGCTGATGGGTAAACTACTGCTTCGACTCGATCGTTGATAATTGAATAATATTTTAGAAGCCCAACATGTATGATTTAGGCCAAGGTTTCCTGCTGACCTAAGTAGAGTTGCCAAGTAAAAATTTCTGTTGTTTGCCTGTTTTCAGTTATAAAAACACATTTTCAGTAATTCTCATTTCATCGTTTAAAAATGCTCGTATATTTTTTCGGTTTATATGGAAAAATAAATGGCACAGTATTCGAGTTCAGAGGCGTTCGTCTATCACGAGTTTTCTTAATTTGCCCTTGATCGGAGTTGTGATGATTTCGGTTTCCATATACTCGTACTATATTGTGAATATTATTTTTAGAGCTTAACATTTTGAACCATTTCTCTGTAGTTGTTAGTTTATTAGTCGAGTTGGCAAAGATTTGATTTTTTCCCAGGAAGGAAAAGATAACTCAGCCGTGCGGCATGGCCTGATATGTAGCGCCTTCCGGCCCTAAGGTTACGCGGTGTTACGTAGAATGCAAGCAGGTTGATATAAACCTAAAGCTCCTGATGAACTATTTGTTTAAGAGATGTGTGTAAAACTACGTAGATTTTGAAAAAGTTATAAATTTTTTCAGGGAAAGCTTGCCAACGGTCACGAAATAGGTTATTTATGTTAAATTTATTCAAATTGTTATTAACTCGAATCGAAGTGAATTTCGTGTTCGTCATACCTGGTTGAATTTACAGTAAACACATCTTCTAGACCAAAAATTGTCTGCTTTTTCAAATGAAATAAACACTGAGGAAATGAAAAAATATTTATCGATGTTTGCCGTTACAAAGGAGTTTGTGAATAGTCACATCAGAAAATTTAATGGTCAAAGTGGCACTTTATTTTAGTTGAGACATATTGATTGAATAATACCTGTAATCTTTGACTGGAAGACATGATTGATCATCCCAGTTATACACTCATAAACGTCTTTCATATATTCACTTGAGTCTTTGACTTGGTCATCAAGTTAAGCGAATAAAGGAAAACGAGTTCTACTGACTAAAGCGGCCCCCTACATCAAAACTCCTTTGGAATATTGTGAGGTCATATGAAAAAAGGTACTGACATACCGATCAGCACGTAAGAGTGTCGCCGCAAATTTGTGATTTTTCAACGAATGTTTGCTGTTTGCTGTTTGCTGTTTTCTTTTTTAGCACATATATAAAGAATGGTTGTGAAATGACCAAAACCGATAATAAGAGAAAAACATCCCTTATGATAAAACTGCCTAGTTTGACAGCCGAAAAAGTTTTCCGTTTATCTTTAGTCATGTTGATGACGTTAGTGACACATTTTCTCTGTTGAACTTCAGCTGACTCGGTTCCGGGCTCACTAATGTTTGGGCCTTACCGCTTTGCTCAGAATGTTGAACTCGAACTAAATTTTGTGTTCGTCATACCCCTGATACCTAGCTGATTTTATAATACGCATTCTATTTGAGTGAAATGAAAAATCAATGTAAATTTTATTTATTGCATTTTACCGCCGTTCAAAAAGTATTAAAACCGATATTGCTGAGCATGTTTCAAAAAGCACGACTAGGTCGTTGTTAATTGAATAATATTTAAGGATCTTATTTAACAAATTAGGCCAAGGTTTTCTGTTGACAGAACTGGAGTTGCACAATAATTTGTCACCCTGTTTGATCTATTTGTCTTTTGTCAGAATTTCGGTGGTTTGCCTGTTTTCAATTTGCAGGGCTGTATTAAAAACACCTTTTCATTAATTCGCTTTTCATCGTTTAAAATTGCACATACGTTCTTTCGGTTTATATGGAAAATTAAAAGGCATTCTATTCAAGTGATAATTTTGAGGCTTTGGTCTGTCATGGGTATACTTCATTTTCCCCACGGATGGGAGTTTTGGTATTTGTATCCTTACTCGTATCATATTTTGAATATTATTTTTAGAGCTTAGCTATTTGAACCATTTCTCTGTTGAAGAGATTACAGTTGTTAGATTTAGTCTTATTCGCAAGGATTTGCTTTTTTTTCCGAGAAAGGAAGAGATAACTTAACAACAGTCGTGGGGTATAGCCTGATATGTAACGTCTTCCACAAGGTTACGCGGTGCTATGTAGAATGCAAGCAGGTCAGGAATATAAACCTAAAACTCCCGACTATTTGTTAAAAGATGTGAGTAAAACAACGTAGAATTTGACAGTTATAAATATGATTTCAGCAAAATCATACCAACGGTTGTGAAATAGATTGTTTATCTTAAATTTATTCAAATTTTTATTAACTCGAATCGAAGTAGATTTCTTGTTCGTCATACCTGGGTGAGTTCACAGTAAACACAACTTCTAGACCAAAAATATCTACTTTTTCATATGAAATAAAAATTGAGTTAATAAAAAAAATAATTTATCGATCTTTTTGCCGCCCCAAAGGAATTTATTAGTCGACACATCCGAAAGTTTGGTGGTCAAAGTAGCACTTCATTTTAGTTGAGACATATTGATTGATTAATAATCTTTGACGTGGTCATCAAGCTAAGCGAATAAAGGAAAACGAGTTTTACTGACTAAAGCGACCCCTCCATCAAAATTCATTTTTGTTAACTACGATATTATGAATTCATACGAAAAAAGCCCTTTTTCAACGCATGTTTGCTGTTTGTGTTTTGTCAGTCTATCTTTTTAAGAAAGACACGAAACATTCTTTACCACTCTGAGCAAGCAACTATGAATTGATATTTTCGGATTTATATTTAAGTGCAGTCATACGTGATGAACACGGTTTTGATGAACATTACATGTGGCTCCAATGTTGAATTTGAAAATGTAACTCTTTCCAGAAGTGTTAAAGAGTAGAGGTAAATCGCAAAAAGAAAAGAAAATCACAGTATGACGTTTTTAATGCATTATACTAAAAAGATGCTGCAGTGTATAGACGAATTTTCTGATATGTGGAAGAAATATAGTTCGGAGTAAAAAATAATTCTAACTAGCCGGGAATATTAAAATCTTACGCCATTGACATTTGAGACTAAAAAAATTGAAAAGAGGACACTGGAAGTTTTCATTTTACTTTATCTAGAAGAAACCTTGGGTAAATAGAAGTGACGACTCAAATATAGTATTGCGTTGATATTTCTTGACCATTTTTGTCGACTCGGTGCGCACCATAGCTTAGTAAGCCCTCTTTACAGATAAACCCCAACAGTCATTCGAACAAATTAAAATTGACACGATGGCTTTTTTTGGTTAAGAAAACAAACGTTGTTTTTTAAGATATGGAATAGCCGACAAAGTTTTCCGTTTGTTTTCAGTCATGTTGATGAAGTTCAGTAGTGACACATGTTCTCCGTCGAAATTCAGCTGATTCGCTGCTGAGCTAACTAACGTTTGGGCTTCATGATCACCGCTTTGTTCAGAATGGTGAACTCGAACTAAATTCTGTGTTCGTCATACCTCTGATAAGTAGCTGATTTTATACAAGCATTGTATTTGAGTGGCGCGAAAAATCAGTACAAATTTTATTTGTTACCTTTACTACCCTTCAAGAAGTAATAAAACCTGTATTGCTGAGCGTGTTTCAAAAACTGAACACGACTAGATCGTTAATAATTGAATAATATCTAAGAATCTTAACAAATTAGGCCAAGGGTTTCTGTTGACAGAACCAGAGTTGCAAAAGTTGTCACCCACCGTTGAAAAAGGACAATTTCGGTGGTTGCCTGTTTTCAGTTTGCAGGGTAGTTTTAAAAACACCTTTTGATTAATTCAGTCGCATTTCATTGGTTAAAATTGCACATATATTTTTTCGGTTCACATGGAAAAATAGAGGCCATTATTTATTTGAGTTACAATTTTGAGCAGAAGCGTATAAAACCATTAAATGCTTCTGTTTTGAGTCGTTCAGCTGTAACGAGTTTTCATAATTTGTGTGGCCTGATATGTAACGCCTCGCGGTGTTATGTGCACTTTAAGCAGGTTAACATGAACCTAAAGCTTCTGATCGACTATTTGTTTAGAGGATGTGTGTAAAACAATGTAGATTTTGACAAAGTTATATATTTTTCAGCGAAAGCTTGCCATCGGTCACGAAATAGGTTATTTATCCTAAATTTATGCAAATTGTTATAAACCCGAATCGAAGTGAATTTCGTGTTCGTCATACCTGGTTGAGTTACAGTAAAAACAACTTCCAGACCAAAAAATTTCTGCTCTTTCATATGGAATAAAAATTGAGTAAATAAAAAAAGAATTTCTCGATGATTGCCAATACAAAGGAGTTTGATCAGAAAGTTTGGTGGTCAAAGTGTCACTTTATTTTAGTTGAAACCATTTGATTGATCAATAATCTTTGACTTGCTCATCAAGTTAACTGAATAACGGAATGAGTTTTACTGACTGAAACGGCTCCTCCATCAAAATTCCTTTCACGTTACTGCGATATTATGAGCTCAGATGAAGAAAAGGTTGACATACAAATCAGTACTAAGGGTGTCGCAAATATATGGTTTTCAACGAATGTTTGCTGCTTGTGTTTTGTTTTTATCTTTTTTAGAAAGGTATGTAAATTCAAATTAAATTCAACCTTTCAGTTATGTTTAATACAATCCCAATCGGGCCAAAGCGTTTACCCGGTAAACGCTTTGGCCCGATTGGGATTGTATGATTTTACTGGTTAACGTTTCTTTAGCATTGAGTGAAACTAAACTTAGTATGCGACAGTGCGCTTTTTCATTATGCAAATATTTGCTGATCTTTCGTTAAAAGAAACTTTGTATATTGACGTTTATTAATTTTCAGAACATTGTGTACTAACAGAAGCAACAACTTTTATATTTATACCAATTTTCTTTTATTTAAAGCCGCCAATTATTTACAGTGACTTCAAATATTCCTACATTGTAAGCTATTGTACTCCGCAGTTCCAGTGGCTGGCCGAGAAGCTGTGAACATCCTGATTGAAAATTTCTAGGTCCAAAATACAGAAAATATAAACTCGAAATATATTTTTCGATCTTCAATTGTTTAAATGTCCAGCACAAGCAATTACGCTGCTCAAGCTAAGTTACAGGGCGAAATTGTTGACCTAATTTGAGGTCTTATTTAGCCGCTCTTTCCTAATAATATATACAGTATGCCAAACAAGCTGTCCGATTTTTTTTGTGAAGGTCGTACGGGTGAAATTCTACGTTGCCCGTCGTCACTCGTCAGTCCTTTCGCAACATTTGGTTAACGACCTCTTATTGGAATGTGCCTTTCCAAGAAAGAGAGAGAGAGAAAGGGAGAGAGAGAGAGAGAGAGAGAGAGAGAGAGAGAGAGAGAGAGAGAGAGAGAGAGAGAGAGAGAGAGAGAGAGAGAGAGAGAGAGAGAGAGAGAGAGAAAAAAA
>Ga0126339_10003498_pt1 | contig 11456 bp, 9 predicted proteins | sample OrbTmetagenome_2_FD_92532 | JGI IMG/M metagenome (GOLD analysis project Ga0126339, IMG submission 92532) | Coral microbial communities from Petempiche,Puerto Morelos, Mexico - Orbicella T R C metagenome | ecosystem: Host-associated > Invertebrates > Cnidaria > Coral | place: Petempiche,Puerto...
ATACCTCTCCAAGTGACCATGATTCTATCGTTGGCAGGAATGCACATTCCTATGAATGTCATGAACTGACAGCAGGGGCGTAACTAGGATGGGGGGGGGGGGGGGGGGGGGAAAGGGGGGGTTGGGCAATTTTCTGGGACATGAATTTTTTTTCCCACCTTCAACTGGATAGTAGAAAGCACTTGCTCGATTTATTTTTCCCCATAGCTCCCCTTGCAAGACTTTTTTTCAGCAGTATTTGCAGTGCAGGAATCATTTTTGGAATTGCCCCGAACTTCCCCCCCCCCCCCCCCCCACTCCTTAAAAATAATGATCCGTCCCGGTGGCTCAAAACAGTTCCCAGCCCCTCGATTTTGATGGGTCATTGTAACCATTCTTTATCACTTGATGTTACAATCATAGGTGAACACGTTGTTACCATTTTCGTGACACAGTAGGTTACCATAGCAACCGTATGACCTGCTTAAATCACCATTGATTACAGCTTTAGGGAGTTGTTATTCAGAAACGGCACAGTGAAAAGCTCTTATATTATCAAATTTTGAAAAGCATGATAAGACGCAACTTTTGACAAAGTTTAAAAAAATTCTGTACTTAGGGTTTACAGTCCTCTTAAATTTTCAAAAATTTAAGGTGGCGTCTTTTGAATTAGAAGCCCCAAAGCTGTAATTAATGGTGTTTTTAGCAGGTCATAGTGTTGCTATGGTAACCTATTCTGTCACAAATTTATAACAACGTGTTCAACAATGGTTGGACAGTTTTTGGTACCATGATTGTAGCATCAAGTGATAAAGAATTTCTTGAATCACTTGTTTTCTAATCTTTCTTTTTTAGGATTAAGATCGTTGTATGACGTGTGATCAAGTATTGGGACAATGGCTTCCGTCACAGACGCAGACGAAGCCTTGCGTTCAACGAACGGGAAACAAAATTTCCAACGACTTACAAGACTTCTGATGTCTGGAGGCGTCAGGCTTCTAAAAGAAAAGTTTGATTCTTTGCACATGCCCGCTGATCTTCCATTAAAGCTTAGTGATCCTGCTATAAAAACCAAGCTGAGACGAGCAAATCTCTCCTCACCAGAATGGAAATGCCTCTACCCCTCCCCTGGTACGTTTGGCAAGTCCGCCGATTTCGATATCACTTTAATGTTTAGACTATTCAGAACAATATGCAACTTAACAAAGCCTGCCACGGGATGGGATAATCTTCCAAACAGCACAGACCACAGTCTTGAAGCTGATTTAGCGCGGATAAAATACTACCGCAATTCCGTTTACGGGCACAACAGCAAAATGGAAATAATGGAATCTGAGTTCTGTAATCTTTGGAAGGAAATCAGTGAGGCTCTTTCACGAATTGCTGGATCTATTAGTCAGGCAAAGAGAGATGAGTGGAATAAGTCCATTGATAAACTGCTTAGTGATCCTCTAACGCCAGAAGCACAGAGATACATAGACGAGCTTAACTTATGGTACAAGAACGACATGGAAGTCAAAGATTCAGTGGAACAAGTACGAAATGAACTGCGACAAGTTAACCTGGAAGTCAGAGATCAGAACAATATTATCCAGCAGCTCAACCAAAAACTAGGTAACCTTCCAAAATATTTAAAAATCTAAAGCATTTTAAAAATCGAGATCGACTGAATTCCTTAAGCTTGGCTTAATATATCCGGATAATAATATGATCACAATTGAAAGTTAAGAGTTAGTACTGTTTCAAGTAGCTTAGGCTGTGTACAGTCAGTCTCTCTTTTGGTTTAAAATCCGTTGGGAAGAACGCAAACGCTGAGAGAACGAGCACAACTTTCGAGGAGCGAGGGGCGAAACATGGGCTACTTTCGACTTACGAGCTTGCCACTCGAAAATCGTGCCTTTGCGTTCTTCTTCTTTTCGAGCAAAAGAGTCGGAGTGCTCGCAGTCTACGCGTAGTTCGAACGGAAACTTTACTGGGCCACCGCGCTTATTGAATCACACGATTACAGTTCAATACAGCATTCTTTCTTCTCAAGGTCATCAAGGATCGTTTAGAATTTATAAATTTCATTGAGTATCATTTTTTTTTTCACTTACAGACTCTCTTCTTATTCACATCACGGTGGAGAGCTTCTCGCAAGGTGGAAATGCCATTAACCCGAGCACGGTGATCACATTCCCCAGTAGCCAGGAGCAACCACTATCCAGTTCTCCTCATCAAGGAAACCGCCGGGACCCTCCAACAGAGATTAGCTTTTGGCAAGTTGTTGTGTCATTTAAGGAATCCTTCAACTTGTTTCTAGAATACTTGAGAGTTAAGCTCGAAGTCGGTGTTGCAAACTACAACTTAGGAAGTTTGTTGATAACTGTGACATGCAGCTCACTGCAAATCCTTGAAGGTCTGTGGAAAGATTACAGTAGCGGCCATCTCAATGAAGTAGCGGAAGAAAGACTTGTGACAGCTCAAGTCCTGCAGAAGCTCGGCCTTGATAAAGTGAAACTGAAAACTACAATTACAGAAGATGAGTACAGAAAATGCAAAATGTTCTTTCTGGATAGAGAACAGGTAAGATTGAAAATCATCGAGGTTGTTTTAGATGTCTGTTGAATTTGTGTTGATGTTTACAAAACTTTCAGAGTTGATTCCTCCCTTACAGTACAGCCCTGTAATGCGTGCTTGAGTATCGTTGTTGTTGTTGTTGTTGGTGTTGCTTTTTTTAACCAGGCGACCTGGCCCCAAGCCGGTTCTCAATGATGCAACGGCTGATGTCCGGGTCAGACTTCTTTAAGATTTTACTTCTTCATTTGCCACATGCAGTCAATGATGAATGATCTAACTGTAATTTTCCGGATAGATTTTGTTGATTTGACGCGAGTTTCTTGTATTATTGTGTCATTGTTAAACTTACATTTATCCTGTTTACATGGTATAAACATTTGCAAGACAAAGCTTTCAAGACAAAGTTGAGAAAAGCAAAGGTATTATACGTCACTTACCTTTATTAGGAGGACGACTACGTTAGCAAAGTTAGTGCAAGAAAAACTCAGATACCGTCTTACATTTGTTTGAAAACGGATTTAAGCGGAAAAGAGTGATCTGGTGAATGAAACGAAAAGTAGAGGTAGATTAACAACCACTTGCATTTCTGGCAGTTTGTGATGAAAGATGACAGAGAAACACTGGTGCCGAACGAAGAAAATGAAACATGCCTCCATCCCTACAGTTACCAAGAGGAACAGAAAAGTAAGGTCAGACGCCATGTAGAAGAACCTGTAGGCAGTGGCTTGGCGGACACAAAAGGGAAGACTATTTACCTTTTTAATTGCGATACCTTATGCAATTTAAGTGAAGTGGAATCACTACTGAAAGCCGTTGAAAATAAGATTCCATTCAAGATCTCGAAAATCGTGAAACATCCGTTTAGGGGTGGACAAATTACTGAAGAAGCTGAGAAAACAATTCCCAGTTTGAAAGACGTGGATTACGCTGTATTTGTTGTCCATGCACACGAAAGTTCTCTCTCGTTCAACGAAGACAGCGGCTACGGAAAGATCTATAGAGCTCTCAAGAAACAAAGTGGTTCAGGTAAGTTAGTCACGTTAGATCACGTAATAAGAAGTGTTGTTTTGTTCCTAGCAAACTCTGTTTAAAGAGAGTTTCTATTGGATTTGCGCAACAATTTCCCTCTTTACCATCCGACTGGAATGTAAAATAGATGAGACCTTTTGAAAAATCTATGTCAACCACAGTCTTCTGCGCACCTCAACTTCATCATCATCGTTAGTCCTGGCTCTCCTCTGGGAGAATAGGACCATACGTCAACTTTAGAGGCGGCCATTCCTGGTATAACCGTAATTCGTAATTTTGTTCTGAGGTAATGAATATGCCATTATCCTCTCCATCTCAACTCAATCAAAGTCTGTTACCTAGTTTCCACTTGCAGATTAGTTCTTCCAGAATCCGAACAGCTTTTGCTTTTTGGTGCAGACTGTTACTTTCTCTGTATAATGGATAAGTTTCTCAGACGAGGTCGTCGATGCCGGGTTGAAAAAGTGAGACTGAAGATCGGAGAAACTCCACGCGATTGTCTCAAAACAACAAGACAATGCCAGCTATGATGATGATTAATAGAACAAAGAAACTCCAATGTTAAAGGGACAAGAATGTTCTTTGGAAAATTTGATATTCGGGGAGATGTTTTCTTGCAGGACACAGCGCGTGACCCTGGGCTAGCAGATATAGCACCATTTTGCCTGGCTCGGGTAGGCAATCACAGTGCAAGATTTGGTTCATCTTCTCACATCAAATTGTTATTGTTTTGTTATTGTTTTTTTAAAGATGAGAACGTACTGATTGTCATTGCTGGGGACAACAAGTACAAAGACAAAGAAGAAGAAGAGCAGCATTTCCTCTCCCGCTGGGCAAGGGAATCGGCCACATGTCGTCAATTTCGTTCAGAACTCAAAGATGGAAGGAGAAGCTTCATCTTTTCTTGGAATAAGAAACACAGACCAGTACACGAGGATGCGCTGCTGCATTTCTTTGATCCAAGCAAAAAAGGACGGAAGTTCAAATATCAACCAAAACCAGAACCGGTAGCCAGTTCTGAGGAACCTGGCATGACTCTTCCATCAGCCATAGATATCCAAAAAGAGGTACGATAACGTTTATTACTGACAGGAAACTCTTCTCGAAAGTAAACGTTCATTCAGCGTCATATCCACCCTTATTATAGGAAGGAGAAAATTACTTCAACGTCATTGGCTGAGAGCAATTAAGGATTACACTATTACTCGTAATATTTGAAATTTCTTTCAAACTGCACTCATCTAACGGCTGGTGAAATTTTGAGACAACTTTCAAATTTCACACGTAGTGTAAATCCTAAATTCCACTTGCATTCATTACATTTAAGAAATAGAAAACATGTACCGTGTTTCTATTTAAACAATAGAGTGTTTATGTCTCGGAACTATCGGCTGATAGTTGCCCCGCGGAAATTTGATGTTCTTAAAACAAATATGCTAGTTTTAAGAACATCAAATTTCCAAGGGGCAACTATCAGACCAATAGTTCCGAGACATAAACACTCTATCGTCTTTATTGTTCACCACTAAATTTTCTTCCGTGCGCCAGTGCAAAAATCATATGGAATTTTTCAACTTTTTTAGATGAAAGCCGTGAAAGCCAAATGTAAAATTTGAAAAAGAAAACAATTTCAATTGTTTACCTTCTATAAGCCCGCTTGTTCACAGAAATATTTTCACGGACAAGTACTATCCATCCGGGTATTTTCCTCGGACGGGCACTATGGGCTGATAGTGTCTCTCCGCGGATGAACACTATCGCGTCACGTGATCAATTTAAACCGTGTGTTTATCCAACACCCAAATATGGTCAAATTAGAACAGAATCCAGGTTATTCCGCGCGCCCTGCAGTCGTCATCTGACCATATTTGGGTATTTGTACTGCGCGCGCCGTCGTCAAGTGACGTTCCCGTTTTCTAGCTAAATCAGTCTATTTACAAGACGTGGAGGAGTTGAGTTCGAGACCACGGAACTCAAATCCATCCTGTGACAGGGAGGAGGACTTGAACCTGGGACCTCCAGATTACTAGTCCAAGCCTAACCACTAGGCCTTGCCATGCCGCCTCCTTTTATCGGCGGAGCCGCACTTCAAAACTGACGCAAGATAAATATGACCAAGTACTGGGTTTCGATTGGATCGCGGGCTCAAGCGAGCTTAACTTGCTGGAATCAGGGCCACGTTGTTCGGAAGCCGGTTAACGCTAACCCGGGATTAAAAGTTAAACGAAGTATAACTTTTTCTCGTTCAAAAATGTTTTTCATTGCTTATGTTTTGTCTAGTTTGAGGTTATTAAAACTCAAAAGAGAAGGCCAAACAATACAAACATAAAACCTCACCGCAAAGTTACAAACTTCAAATCAAACGACTCGCTTGACCTGGGTTAGCTTAATTGGGCTTTGAAAAACCCGGCTCCGGAGCTCCGCTTTTAGGCTTGGCTAGATCTATATTTTATAATGAGTTATTACTTTATTGCTGTTGTTTTTTGTATGTAAACTTTGAAGAAATCAAAACGTTCTCTGCAAGCATTGGAAAGTCTGGAGGGTCAGAAGGAAACTATGGGTAGTTATGGAAATAAAGGAAAAGAAGAATTTGCACCTGAGATTAAAGCATCTAAACCCCGAGGTATGCAGTAGCCTATAAGTTTTTAGATTAGACTCCAGTTCTAGGGATGCAAACTGGAACCATGGTTTGTGGCCCGTTGTGTTGTGTTCCTGGTCAAGAAGCTTTACGTTTACAGTGCACTTTTCCGCCCAAGAGAGTAAACGTGTACCGCCGAATTGTCTATAGGTAACCTGACAAAGAAAAACCCCGAAGGGTAACTTGCGATGGATACCTGGTGTTCAACCTCTATCTAGCGAAATTAGCCATACTCCTTGTCACCGCATGCGGAAACCATTGCTCGGCGCCGGTATCGATGACAAAGCCATTTCAAGTTAAGGTTTCAATCTCTAGGAATGGAATGGAATTTATCTTCAGCTCCACCTTCACCTTAGTACAGTGGAACTTCGATTTAACGACGTCGCCGGGGACCGGCCAAATTTGTTCGTTAAATCGAGGGTTCGTTATATCGAAAACCTCGATATAACGAATTTGAGGGGAAACAACCAAAATGTTCGTTATATCGAGGTCATAGTTAATGATTGATTTGTAACACAGGTGACTTCTGTCACGCAATTTAATGCAGTTTTCGTCTCCCAAAAGTGCCGCGCATGGTGGCTTTCAATATCAATTATTTCCACTTTTAAGCAGACGCGCAGCTTTTGTTTACAAAAGAACGAAACTTTCGGAGTAGTGATTTAAAAATGTTGCAACATAGAGGTTATGCCATAAGGATTACAAGGATTTGTTGACTGTTGCTGTTCAGCGTTCATCTTCTGTCGCGTGTCATTGTAATACGCTATATCGAGGTAGATTTTATGTTTGGGCTTCCGGATTATGTTCGTTATATCGAAGAATTCGTTATATCGAGGTTTGTTATATCGAAGTTCTATTCCATACATTTTACTGTAATTTTGGCCGGGACATAGAATATCGTTCGTTATATCGCGGACTTCGTTAAATAGAGGTTCGTTAAATCGAGGTTCCACTGTGATAGCCTTTCCCCTCAACGACTTATTGTCTTTTGACACCTTTGCTCTTCCGTGTAGCGTAGGGCATCTACATTTCTCCTCCACTGGTCCGGATCACGAGATTGGTGTTCAATCTTGTTCCGCTGTGATCCAGTCCGCCAAGTCTCCTTCGGCTCTCCTCTTCCAATTATTTTAGGGACTTCCTGGCTTTCTCTTTCCTTGCGAGTTATAAAAGGAGCTCTTCTAATTGTACTCTTGCACGGAATGTGATCTATTCATTTTCACATTTTCCTTTTGATGTAGATAAGACTCCTCTCTTCGTATGTTGTTCCCAAGAGATCTTCATTGCTGATAGCATTTGACCATTTACCCGTAGGATGCAGCATAGCCATCTGTTTACAAAGTTTGAACCTTTTTTTGCGATAATTTTTGCCACTTTCCAAGTTTTGGCTCCATAAACCAAGATGGAAAACCTTACGTATTCTATTTCCTTTGGCGTATCTAATTCTGCTTTTCATACTTGAATTTTCACAAGAATTAATGTCAATTTTTAGTTCGTAAAGCTCAACGAGCTGGACACCTGAATTTGTCATGAAATTGTACCATTTATAGGCACTTACAAATCTTTGGAGGACTACAAATTGAACTCAAAAGAATGTGATTACCGTATTCTAATAAAGTTCATTTTAGAAGGTTCCAGTGGGGGCTCCCAAACCAGCTGTACATGTGAGACAGTAATACTGGACACATACCTGCGCCATGGAAAAATCTCGTTTGCAAAGAAGGACATAGTGAAATGGGACGGTAGATGGCAGCCTCCTAAGAAAGACAAACGTAAGCTGGAAGAAGAGTGGAGGTCAGTACGAATCGCGAAGTTGACGATGTCTGTTGATCAAAATGGCAAACTTAAAAAGATCGCTGTGATACCGCTGACTGTATGGGATTACTGCTCGATTTCCTAACGCCTCTTTCTTTGCGTAAGAAGCATGCTAACTCCTTAGATCAGTCTCCGTAGGTTACACCTAGATGTTAGAGAATCATATGTATCGATAAGTATTACCTTCCGTTCGCTAGCCATTAGAACAGCAGCGGCTAGACTCAATACTCGTAAGCAGCTTAGCCCTTTTTGCTGAATAGGCTTGTTTTGCCGGAATTGCTCAGAAGTCACTGATCACTTTTTGCTTGGGTGTATTAATCAGTATAACATATAGAGGCACTCTGTCCACCTCTGAGAACAAGAACATTTTGACAGGGGTGCTCATGGTACCTTTTAGGGGTTGAAAACTGTGTTGGTACAAATCAGAGGCCCACATTTTAAACGTTTTCAAAGTAAGTTACATTTAAACAGGAGTATAATGTGACATGCAACACTGTTTTATCTTTCATAAATAAAATATTTTTAAATCAGTCTAGTATACCTAGACTTAAGACACGTCCCTAGTCTGCGTAGCAAGTGTTCCCGTTCAAAGACCTTTTTCCACATTCTGGCCGCGCGCGAGCTGAAGCGAGAGCAAAAAATTCGACGAAGCAGAAAGGGTCAGGAAGTGGTGAGGCGCGGACAGAATGCGGAAAAGGCTCTTCGACCGGGAACGCTTGCTACGCAGGGTAACACGACTGGAGTTATGAAAACGATCTTAATTAATGGAAAGTTCGTACCTTTCCACCACGTGAGCTACAGAACTTGATAAGTTACGACTCCAAAAGGCTCTAAAAACACTCCAAACGATGAAAGAAAAGGTGGAAGCTTAAGGATGCAAAAAGAAATGTAAAAAGGTCGAGGAAAAAAAATTACTTCCTCGTCTACTTTAGAGTGAGATATTCATTAACCTTAGAGTGAAATATTTATTAACACTGTTTTCATAAATCCTGACATTTACAATGACCAAACAATTGAATAACTAGATCCACTTTCTTCGTCAATATACACTTTTTTGCTGTTAACGTTAATTGTCTACGTGTCTAGTGACTGAGAGCTGGGTACTCATCCACCCTCATTGTGCCATGGAATCCATACGGCTTTGGGGTTAATTTACCGACCCACCATCGTGCTTTGAACAACGGTATTTTACCCACAAACTACTGCCTTGTGTGTAGGACACATTGCTTAAACAGGACAGGACTGAAACGTCCAATGAGTTGTTTTCTGTTAAGACAGGTACCAATTGCACGTGTTAAGTATTGATTCTGTGACTCACTCATGCCTTAGATCGAAAAATTGATACGAATTGTGACTACCTGCTTTCGATCTTCGGTCCAGTCCTGTAGTCTTGCCCCAGTGCCAACTCGTTTTTCCGTTTGAGTGATAATCACGAGGCGACATGATTGCTTTTACGTCATCAATGAATTAATCTTCTTCTACCATGATTTTGCGTCCAACTTTTTAACTCAACATGCAGAATCCCCAAAAATGAAGGCTGACTTTCACTGGAGACGGAGTTCTTTTGTTATTAGAAGCGCCAAGGGACGTTTTCCGAAGGAGCTTAGCGGGAATGCTCGTGAACCTTCGAAAAATTGTCGGTTAGGGGAGTAGCGGAGTGTAAAATTGTTTAGGTCAGGTGATTTTCCGTGAGTTAACATGAGATTGAGCCTCTCCTGAAGCCCTTTGGAAATATAGCGCGCGAGCAGCGTAAGAAATGTATATGTCAGAAATGACTTTTGCTGCGCACGCGGAACTCGGAAATATTTAATTTGTCTCCGTTGTGCATTTGTCGCAGCGAGGTGTGGTGGTGTTATGGTTAGCGCGTTGGGGCGCAGTCCTTATCCGCATCTTGTGTTCTTATGGTGCGTTTTTGTGATGATCTGAATCAAGATCAAGTGGGCCACCGAAGATAACTCTTGTCATGGTGCCTCAAAGGAACCAATGAATCCACTCTGGGATATTCATTGGTTCTCTTGATGTACCTTGATGCGTTTGATCTTAATTGGACTGTTAGTCTTGATCCAGACTATTCAAAAGGAAAGAGAAGACACTCAACAGTGCCTCTCGCGGCTACACCAGTAAACTACAAGGCTAACCTAACGACATACCGGTCTGTTAACCGGAAATGAACCAGAATCTTAGTCAGAAGGAGAAGGTCACGGTGTGGTAAGTATGAAAAAGAGATGTCGTGGTGACCACCGCAGTTGTTCTACAATTTAAGGAATTGCCAGTTAAGGATAAAGATTTCTGGGCATCAAAGCTGAAGCCCCGAAATCTTGCAAGTCCATAAATTTCAATGCAACTGCGAGGGTCACATCTTCATTTTATTTGTATTTCCACAGTTCATATCAATCATTTTAAGTTTCAAAAAGCAGTCGCGAAAATATAATGAGATTTAAAGAGACTTTTTTGTCACTAATTTAAAAGTCAGGTGTTAATTTCGATATTTTTTTAGCTTCTCTCTTGCTTAACCTATATGAACCGATAATGTACATTGCCAACCCTGAGCTCTGTTTGCTGGAAGTAATATACAGAAACCGTAATTGGCTTATATTCGCGGTCGTTTATTTGATAACAACTAAACTAATTAACATGAAATGTAAAATGCCTAAATGTAAAAAGCCAAATTCGGTTTTAGCAAAAGCGATGGCAAACCCGCCAAACGCACTTCACTATTTCTGTCCCCAACTAATCTAGACTCAAAGAGGGGCACAGGGTGGGGAAAATCATTTCCGTGAAGCAGCTGAAGGAAAAAAAAAAAAGAAGCCCGTAATCTGGCCTGTATTCGCATTTCTAAGCCCAACAAATAAGTCCCGGATTTCATCTGAAACATTAACCCGAAAGGCAAGCCGCATAAAATCATTTCTTTCTGAGGGGAAACAATTTCCTTTAAGTTGGCATAACTTACAGTGCAACTTCTCGAACCGGGCCACCTAGAAAACTACTCAATCAAAACGTAAACTGAGAACAACGGACTTGTAGCTTTTTCGTAACAGCAAGTAATACGGGTCTGTTTGACATGATTTCAATATTATTATTTATAATATAGATAGGACCCTGCGCGGGCTCTGATTGGTCAAAAACCCATGTTTGATCAGAGTATTAAACAGAAAAAGCGTGTTTTATTGTTTTTCGCCACATTACCTCTATATCATAAAAGCAAATGAAGAAGCCTAAGCCGTGTATTACCCTGTGATGAAACACTCCGGACATTTCAGAACACTCGAGAAATGTAGAAAACACTCGCCTGCGGCTCGTGTTTTCTACATTTCCCTCGTGTTCTCAAATGCCCGTCGTGTTTTATCACAGTGTAACACACAGCCTAGGCTTCTCTATTTGTTAAATAGACACCAGTGTTTTACTGGAAAATACACCACTCGTAAAATTCATACGAAACTAC
>Ga0126339_10003499_pt1 | contig 11454 bp, 10 predicted proteins | sample OrbTmetagenome_2_FD_92532 | JGI IMG/M metagenome (GOLD analysis project Ga0126339, IMG submission 92532) | Coral microbial communities from Petempiche,Puerto Morelos, Mexico - Orbicella T R C metagenome | ecosystem: Host-associated > Invertebrates > Cnidaria > Coral | place: Petempiche,Puerto...
GTGGCCGGGGCAGGGCGGCGACCAGGTCCGCCGATGTGTCGGCCACCGTAAGGCGCGCCTCGGTGGGGCCGCCCGGCGTCGACGCAAGGCGGGCGCGGGCCTCCGGCCAGGGATCGGTGACCACCACGGAAAACCCGTGATCCGCCATGTTGAGCGCCAGGTTGCGCCCCATGACGCCCAGCCCGACGATCCCCATGCTCTTGCGCGCGCTCATGGCCGGCCTCCGATCCCTATGGTCCGGGACGTCGACAAAATCCGACATCGCCCGCGTCCCGATCCGGGCATCCGGATGGTATCGATAACATACGTGCTTGGCAACCACCCTGTCGAAGGGCCAGGAGCGACCGATCGGCGTGGCGGGACCGGCGGCCGATAGGGATGATCTCATCGGAGACGCACGCGCGATCAAGCGGTTTCAGTCGATGGTATCGATAACAATTGACGGCGACACCGCTTCGCGCCATGATTCCGTTGAGGATACCTGTCCGCCAGATTCATCCATGCGTGGTCTCCATGGCCGAGCGAACGTCCGACCCGCGCGACCCCCCGCCGCCAACCCCGCGCCGCGCGCCCACCATGGCCGACGTGGCCCGCCGGGCCGGCGTGTCGGCGATGACCGTGTCGCGCGCGCTCAAGGGTAAGGGAGCGGTGACGCCGCAGACGCAGGCGCGCATCCTTCAGGCGGTGAGCGACCTGGGCTATGTGTTGGACAAGTCGGCCGGCGCCCTGTCGTCCAAGAAGACCGGGTTCGTCTCGGTGCTGATCCCCTCGCTGAACAACTCCAATTTCTCCGACACCGTCCAGGGCATCACCGAGGTGCTCGATACGGAAGCGATGCAGGTTCTCGTCGGCACCACCGGCTACTCCCGCGCCCGCGAGGAAGCGGTGATCGAGACCATGCTGCAACGTCGCCCGGAAGGGATCATCGTCACCGGTGGCACCCACACGCCGCGTGGCCGCACCATGCTGGAACAGGCGGGCATTCCGGTCATCGAGACCTGGGACTTGCCGGCCGCGCCCATCGACCATGTGGTCGGCTTCTCCAACGCCGCGACCATCGAGGACCTGATGGCCCGCCTGATGTTCCGGGGGTACCGGCGCGTGGCGTTCATCGAGGGCGAGCACGGCGAGGACACGCGGGGCCATGATCGCCGCGCCGGCTACGAACGGGCGGTGGCGGCCCTGGGACTGGAGCGGGCCTGTGTGATCTCGGTCGGGCGCCCACCGATCACCATCGAACATGGCGGCGGCGCCGTGGTGCGCCTGTTGGATACCTGGCCCGAGGTCGAGGCCGTGATCTGCGTCTCCGACCTTTCGGCCTTCGGCGCCATCATGGAATGCCACCGGCGCGGCTGGGCGGTGCCCGGGCGGCTGGCCATCGCCGGCTTCGGCGATTTCGAGATCGCGCGCCACGCCTGGCCCTCGATCACCACCGTGTCCGTGGGCAGCCGCGACCTGGGCCGGCAGGCGGGAACCCTGATGCTGGAGGCGATCGCCGCCATGCGGGCGGGCGCGCCGCTGCCGCCCCGTCACATCAACATCCCCCACACCGTCATCGAGCGCGATAGCACCGCCAGCCGCCCACGGCCGGCCGTGACCGGTCGCGTGGCGTAACGCCGAGGCTGATGCGTGCGGACACATCAGCCTCGCATCATGCCACATAACAGCGGTCTGTGGCCTTGACCGTCTCTCATTGCATGTGGTGCGTAGGGTGCGCTCGCGCCGCAAGGCGCAGCGCACCATCCCACTGGTAACACCTCATGCAAAGGCGATCTGTACCTTCATGGCGGCGCGGCGGTCGCCGGCCGATTCAAAGGCGGCGACCGCGTCATCCACGGGGTAGGTGCCGGTCAGCAGCGGCGCCAGGGGAATCCGGCGCGCGCCGATCAGCGCCACCGCCCAGGCGAACTCCTCGTGGAAGCGGAAGGAGCCGCACAGCTCGATTTCCTTGGCCACAATCTGGTTCTGAGGCAAGGCGATCTCGCCGCCCAGGCCGAGTTGCACCAGGCGCCCGCGCGGGCGGATCACGTCCAGGGCCGACCGCATGGCGCGCTCGTTGCCGGATGCCTCCATCACCACGTCGAACGAGCCCTTGCCCGCGCCATAGGCGGCCAGGGCGTCGGCGTTGGTGGCCACGTTGATGGTGCGGTCGGCGCCCACGGCGCTGGCGCGCGCCAGCGCCTCGTCGACGATGTCCGTGGCCACCACTTCCAGGGCGCCGTGCAGCTTGGCCGCCGCCACGGTGAGCGCGCCGATGGGACCGGTGCCGGTGACCAGCACCCGCTTGCCGATCAGGCCGCCGGCCCGGTTGACGGCATGCAGCGCCACCGACAGCGGTTCGGCGAATGCGGCCTCGGCGGTGCTGGCGCCGGGGGGCAGCACGGCGCACTGCCAGTCCTTGGCCACCAGGAATTCCCGGAAGGCGCCCTGAATGTGCGGCGTGCGCATGGCGCTGCCGTAGAAGCGCATCTCCAGGCAGTGGTTGTACTGGGCGCGGCGGCAGTACTCACACTGGCCGCAGGGTTGGCTGGGGTTGACCGCCACCACATCGCCCACGGCGACGCCGGTGACCTCCGCCCCCACGGCGGCGACACGCCCGGCCACTTCGTGACCCAGGATCATGGGTTCGCTGATGCGGATGGCCCCGAAGCCGCCATCATGGAAGTAATGCAGGTCGGACCCACAGATGCCGCCCGCCTCGATGCGGACCAGCACCTCGCCGGGACCGGCGACGGGGGTCTCACGCTCCTCGATCCGCAGGTCCTTGGGGCCGTGGCACACGATGGCTTTCATGGAGAGAACTCCTTTCCGATCAAGGGCTAGATCACGTCACGAGCTAGAGGATGGGGGTCGGCAGGGGGCGGCCGTCGAAGTGGGCCGCCAGGTTGTCGTGGACCAGCCGGCCCATGGCCTTGCGGGTCTCGACAGTGGCGCTGGCCTGGTGCGGTTGCAGCAGGACGGTGTCCAGTGCCAGGAAACGCGGGTCGAGCGATGGCTCGCCCTGGAACACGTCCAGGGCCGCGAAGCCCAGGGCCTTGCGCTCCAGTGCCTCCAGCAGCGCCGACTCGTCGATCGTGGAGGCGCGGGCGATGTTGACCAGCATCCCCGACGGCCCCAGGGCTTCGATCACCCGCCGGCCGACGATGCCGCGTGTGGCCGGCCCGCCGCTCAGGGTGACGAACAGGACGTCCGAGCGCGCCGCCAGCGCCACCGGATCCTTGATGAAGGGCCAGTGCTCGGGGACGTCGCGCGGGGTCAGGTCGGTGTAGGCGACGGCCATGTCGAAGGCGGCGCAGCGGCGGGCCACCTCGGTCCCGATCCGGCCCATGCCCAGGATGCCGGCGGCCTTGCCGTGCACCCGGGTCTGAAGCGGGAACAGGCCCTTATCCGCCCACGCCCCGGAGCGTACCCAGGCATCGCCGCCGACGATGCCGCGCGCGGCGGCCAGCATCATCGCCACGCCGAAGTCGGCGACGTCCTTGGTCAGGACGTCGGGGGTGTTGGTCACCCGAATGCCGCGTGCCCGCGCGGCGTCCAGGTCCACGGCATCAATGCCGACGCCGTAGACGGCGATGATCTCCAGCCGGGGCAAGGCGTCGATGAGGTCGCGGCCGGCGCCCAGTTCGCCGCGTGTGGCGATGCCCCGAATGCGGTCCGCGCGGTCGCGCACGAAGGCGGCCGTGTCGGCGGCCTCATAGTAGCGGTGCAGGGTGAACCGTGCGTCCAGCGCGCGAACGTCCCAGGCCGGGTAGGGGCCGATCTGAAGGATATCGGGCTTGGGCACGCCGGGTCTCCTGAATGGGGCTGTTGGCGTTGTGGGCTTGACTCGGATCTTGTCCGGGGCATATGTTATCGATAACACTTTCGGGCGCGGGACGCAAATGCGGAGCCTGTCAGGACCTCACAAAATGAACCGGAAGGAGCGGCCATGACCGCCAATCAGCTCTTCGATCTGACCGGGCAGCGCGCCCTCGTCACCGGATCGGGCCAGGGGATCGGGTTCGAACTGGCCCGGGGCCTTGCTCAGGCCGGGGCCGAGATCATCCTGAACGACATCGACCCCACCCGTCTCGCCGCCGCCGCCGAGTGGTTGACCGCCGAGGGTGCCACGGTCCATACGCTGTCCTTCGATGTGACCGCGCCCGACGCCGTGCAGGCGGCCGTTGACGGCTTCGAGTCCACGACGGGTCCCATCGACATCCTGGTGAACAACGCCGGCATGCAGGTGCGCGCGCCGCTGGAAGATTTCCCCATCGAGCGCTTCGACGCCCTGATGCGGCTGAACCTGAACGGTGTCTTCTATTGCGGCCAGGCGGTGGCTCGGCACATGATCCCCCGCAAGGCCGGCAAGATCGTCAACATCTGCTCCGTGCAGACCGCCCTGGCGCGGCCCTCGATCGCGCCCTACACCGCCTCCAAGGGCGGGGTCGCCAACCTGACCAAGGGCATGGCCACCGACTGGGCCCGGCACGGTCTCCAGGTCAACGGCCTGGCTCCGGGCTACTTCAAGACCGAACTCACCGCTGCCCTGGTCGCCGACGAGCAGTTCACGGCGTGGTTGAGCGCGCGCACCCCGGCCGGCCGCTGGGGTGAGGTGCATGAGTTGATCGGCGCCTGCGTCTTCCTGGCCTCGCCGGCCTCCAGTTTCGTGAACGGACACATTCTCTATGTCGACGGTGGCATCACAAGTTCGGTTTGACCGGCGGCCCGTCGTCGTCGTCATGGGGGTGTCCGGGTCGGGCAAATCGACCATCGGCGCGGCCCTGGCCCTGCGGCTTGGCGTTCCCTTCCTGGACGCGGACGACTATCACCCGCCGGCCAACGTGGAGAAAATGTCCCGGGGCATTCCCCTGACCGACAGCGATCGGTGGCCCTGGCTCGTCGCCCTGGGCGAAGCCATGCGAGCGCGGGCCGATGCCGTCGGCGGCGTGATCTCCGGATGTTCGGCGCTCAAGCGCATCTACCGTCAGCGTCTGGCGGAGGCGGTGGGGCTGCCCCTGCTGTTCCTGGTGCTTGACGGCAGCCGCGAGACGCTGTTCCGTCGCATGAGTGCGCGGACCGACCATTACATGCCGCCGAGCCTTCTGGACAGCCAGTTGGCGGACCTGGAACGCCCGACCGATGATGAACCCGCCCTGATCCTGACCATCGAGCAGGACGTGGACAGCCTGGTGGACGAGGCGTTGGTGGCGTTGGCGCCCTTGACCGACGCGCGGACCTTGGACGGGGGGGCTCCCTCCGCGTAAGGGCGGAACCTGGTCGGGGTGTGGGCCGAAATTGTGCGCTTCCGTGTTGCGTTTTTTGATGTTATCGATAACATGTCATCTGCTCCGCAGCGCGGTCACGCCGATGTTCGGGCGCTGAACAGGACGCCGGGGTGGTTACAGGAGGTCCGAAATCCATGCTCGATCGAGACTATGCCGTGCTGGTGGGAAGCTACAGCGACATGGACGCGCTGGCGCATCAGCCCTACGCCCCGGTTCCCGGCAAGGGGATCTATGCCATGACCCTGGGGCGCGGCGGCAGCCTGGATCTGACGGACACCATCGAGGCTCTCAATCCGGCGGTGCTGATTCCCCACGGCGACGGCAGGACGATGTATGCCATCGTCGAGACGATCAAGGATCAGGGGGACGTCCTGCGCTACACGATCACGGACAATGACTCCCTGGCGTATCAGGACTCCTTCCGCGCCTCAGGCCGCTCCACCTGCTACCTCGCCCTGTCCCCCCAAAAGGACGCGGCCATCGTCATCAACTACTGGGATGCGATCGTCGATGTCGTCGATATGGACGCCGACGGCAAGCTGGGCACCGTGCGCCAGAGCTTCAAACAGGTGTGCCGCCCCGATGGCGCCTGGCGCCAGGTCACCGACCGCGAGGACCACTGGGGCAATCGACAGGTCGGCCCGCATGCCCACTGCGCCCACTTCTGGCACGACTGGGTGTTCATTCCGGATTTGGGCGAGAACGCTGTCTTCCAGTATCGCTATGACCCGGCGCGCAAGCATTTAACCCGCGAGCATCATATCGACTTCGAGTCCGGATCCGGCCCGCGCCACATGGCCATGCATCCGGCCCTGGACATCTGCTACGTCTCGAACGAGCTGTTCAACACGGTCTGCGTGGCCCGCCTGGACGCCAGCGAGCCCGACGCGATCAAGCCGCGTCTGCTGCCGCTCCAGTATGAATCGACCCTCGATCGCCGCGACGTCGTCAGCTACGTCTCGGAAATCAAGCTGTCACCGGATGCGCGGTTTCTCTACGTCTCCAACCGGGGCGACAACTCCCTGGCCATCTTCAAGGTCCTGGACGACGGTTGCCTGGAGCGCGCCGGCCTGGTCCCCACCGGCGGCACGTTCCCGCGTCATTTCGCCATCACGCCCTGCGGCAAGGCGGTGCTGGTCGCCAACCAGGACTCGGGGCATGTCCGTCTGTTCGCCCGCGACGTCGAGACCGGCGCCCTGGAGATGACCCATACGATCCACCAAGTCCCGGCCCCGAACTACATCCGCTTCCTGTAATGCTGGCCGTCCTTGGTCCTGACTCGTCAGTCCCAAGGACATACGCCGCTTCGCGGCGCCGACGCGGTCGCGTCGGCCGTCCGACAAAAGAAAGCAGGCACGTCTTTTGTCGGACGGTATAAGGGAGCCTTTCCCCGGTCGGGCATGGCGCCTCGCGGCCGTTGCGCGTCATGCTCCTGGTCCCGATGCTGGAGAGTGGCCATCATGCCGACGTTTTCCGCGAACCTGGGATTCCTGTGGCGCGAGCTGTCCTTGCCGGACGCCATCCGGGCGGCCAAGCGGGCCGGCTTCGAAGCCGTGGAATGCCATTTTCCCTACGAGGTCGATCCCCAGGCGGTCAAGGCGGCGCTCGACGAGACCGGCCTGCCCATGCTCGGGCTCAACACCCGGCTCGGCGCCAACGGCCCGGACGACTTCGGTCTGATGTCCCTGGCCGGCCGCGAGGCCGAAGCCCGCGCGACCATCGATGACGCCATCGCCTACGCCGTCGCCATCGGCTGCCGGAACGTCCACTGCGTGGCCGGCAAGAGCCACGGCGCCGCCGGCGCCCAGGCGGTCTATGAAGCCAATCTGGCCCAGGCCTGCGCCCAGGCGGCGGCTCACGGACTCACCATCCTGATCGAACCGATCAACCAGCGGGACGCGCCGGGCTTTCACCTGCGTAGCGTCGAGGCCGGGATCGAGACGATCAAGGCCGTCGGCGCCGCCAATCTCAAGCTGATGTTCGATTGCTACCACACGCAGATCAGTCAGGGGGATCTGACCGAGCGATTGCGCGCGGCGCTACCCCACATCGGCCATGTCCAGATCGCCGCCGTTCCGGATCGCGGCGAGCCAGACGCGGGTGAGGTGAACTATCCCGGCCTGCTGGCGGCGCTGGAGGCCATGGGGTGGGGCGGCTCCGTCGGCGCCGAGTATCACCCGCGCGGTGCCTCGACCGACGCCGGGCTCGGCTGGATGACCGCCTACAGATCATAACCAGAAAATTGTCACGGAGGGCCGCCAGGATGACACACCCCAACAGCGAGACCCGCGTCACCGTCATCGGCATCGGCCTGATGGGCAGCCGCATGGCCCGGCGTCTGCTGGATGCCGGTTATTCCGTGACGGTGCGGGACCGGGAGCGTGACAAGGCCGAGGCGCTTCTGGAGTCGGGCGCGCGCTGGGCCGACTCCGTGGCAGAGGCCGTTGCCGAGGCGGACCTGGTGATCACCAGCCTGGCCAGCGCGCCGGTGATCGAGGCGGTCACCTTTGGAGAGGACGGCATTGTTCCGGCGGCCCCGAAAGGTGCCCTGTTGGTCGACATGAGTTCGCTCGCGCCGGCCATCGCCCGGGAAAACCATCGCCGCCTGTCCGAGGCGGGCTACGCCCATCACCTGGACGCGCCCGTCTCCGGCGGCGTGTCCGGCGCCCAGGACGGCACCCTGTCGATCATGGTCGGTGGCGAGTCGGCGGATGTGGCGCGCGCGCGTCCGGTGCTCGAGGCGCTGGGGACCGTCTTCCATCTGGGCGACGGGGGTGCCGGCCAGATCTGTAAACTGGTCAACAATGCAATCGTGCACATCATCATCGGCGCGGTGACCGAGGGTCTGATGCTGGCCACGGCGCTGGGCGTGGACGCGGGCAAGGTGCGAGAGGCCATCCGTGGCGGTTACTGCCAGAGCCGAATCCTGGACATCCACGGCCAGAACATGGTCGATCGCAACTTCGTCCCAGGCGGACCGTTGGAGTATTCGGTCAAGGATATGGCCATGGCGGTGGAGATGGCCCAGGGCGCCCATCTGGCCTTGCCCCTGAGCGCGCTTGTGCTGGACCGCTATCGGGCGCTTCTGGACAGCGGACGCGGCCGCCTGGACCACGCCGCGTTGTTGTTGGCGTATGAAGAGGCGAATACACCGCACAGAGTTTCGCCGGAAAAGGCAGATACGCTGCCTTAATCCCTAAGATTAACCAAGTGCTTCCTCGGATCGCACCCGATCTCTCTGTCTCGTTCTTTGGGACAGGTCGGCGCTTTAAGTGTTTTTGTCATGTATCGGGGAAGATTTTCTTGGACAAATATGTTGCACAGGGCGTGGGGTTGATGTAAGTTATCGATATCACCGCGTCTTTGTTCATGCGAACATTTGCATGTGGGTGGAGGAGACCGATGCCACGGATACGTTTTGATTCCGTCGAGAAGCGGTATGGCCCCCATCAAGTCCTTCCGCCCTTCGATCTGGACTTCGAGGACGGAGAGTTCACGGTCCTCGTCGGCCCCTCGGGATGCGGCAAGTCCACGACCTTGCGCATGCTGGCCGGCCTGGAGGACATCACCAGCGGCGAGATCTGGTTCGACGACAGACCCATCAGCACGCTGGAGCCCAAGGACCGGGATATTGCCATGGTCTTCCAGGACTATGCGCTCTATCCCCACATGAACATCGCGAAGAACATGTCCTTCGCGCTTCGTCTCCAGAAGGTGCCCAAGGCGCAGATCGACGAAAAGGTCGCCCGGGTTGCGCGGATGCTGGGCATCGAGACCCTGCTGCATCGCAAGCCGGGCGAACTGTCGGGCGGGCAGCGCCAGCGCGTGGCCATGGGGCGCGCCCTGGTGCGCGACGCGGGAACGTTCCTGTTCGACGAACCGCTGTCCAATCTCGATGCCAAGCTGCGCGGCAAGATGCGCACCGAACTGGCCGAGATGCGCAACACCCTCGACAAGAACATGGTCTATGTGACCCACGACCAGGTGGAGGCCATGACCCTGGGCGACCGGATCGTGGTGATGGCCAACGGTCTGGTCCAGCAGCAGGGCACGGCGGAGGACCTGTTCAGGACGCCGGCCAACAAGTTCGTGGCCGGCTTCATCGGCAGTCCAACCATGAACTTCCTGGACGCCACGCTGACCGAGGCCGATGGGGCGCTGGCCGTGCGCGGGCAGGGCTTCCGCTTGGACGTGCCCCCGTCCGTCGCCGAACGCACACGCTCTCTCACCGACAACGGCGTCATCGTCGGCATTCGGCCCGCCTGCTTCCATCTGGCGCAGGACTCGACGCCGGCCGGCTCGACCATCGACCTGTCCATCAAGGTCTCCGAATACCTCGGCACACAGACGATCCTCGTCACGATGTGCGGCGCGCACGAACTCCTGGTCGAGTTGGACAGCGCGTCGCGCTTCGAGCGGGGAACGACGATGCGGTTCGCCGTGGCGCCGGAGGACATCATGATCTTCGACAAAAAGACCGAACTCAGACTGTAACCGCCGGGATCGCGGGCGAACGGTCTGAGTCATGCAACAGGAGGAAGCGATGCTCTCGTTTGTGAAAGGCGTCGCCGCGTCCATGGCGGCGCTTGTGATGGCGGCGGGAACGGCCTGGGCCAATCCCTACCAGCCCTATGAGGGGTCCACCCTGGTGGTCAGCTTCCCGGCCCATCCGCATTTTCATGCGGTGATGAAGGTGCTGCCGGAGTTCACCAAGGAGACCGGGATCGAGGTCGAGGTGGACCTGCTCCAGTACCTCAAGATGCGCGAAAAACAGACTCTTGAGCTGACCAAGCGGAAGGGCGACTACGACCTGATCGCCTATGTTGTGTTCTCGAAGGCCGACTACGTCTATGCGGATCAGCTCGAGAACCTGGCCAAGTACTTCATGAACCCGCGCCTGGCCGACCCTCATTACGATGCCGAGGACCTGATCGACGGCTACGTGGCCAACATCAGTCTGGTCGGCGGCGACAAGGGCTACCTGCCCGGTCCGCTGGCCTCGGCCTACGGCATTCCGTTCGGTTCGGAGACATCCATTCTCGGCTACCGCACCGACATCTTCGAAAAGCACGGCCTGGCGGTACCCGAGACCTACGACGAACTGCTGGAGCTGGCCTGCCGGATTCCCGAGCTTGAGCCTGGTTTGGGGGGGCTGTCATCGCGCGCCGCCTCGGGGCACCACGCCAGCCATGCCTTCCTGCTGCATCTGGCGCCGCTGGGCGGGCGTATCTTCGATGACGACTGGAACCCCATCGTCAACAACGAGGCCGGCGTCAAGGCGGCCGAGGCCCTGAAGACCATCGTCGGATGCGGGCCGGAGGGCGCCCAAGCCTTCGGGTTCGCCGAGTCCGGCGCGGCGTTCCTGCAGGGCCGCACGGCCATGTTCCTGGACACCACCGTGTTCGCCGGTCAGGTCAACGATCCCTCCCGGTCCAAGGTGGCCGGTCTGGTCGGCTGGGCGCCGCACCCGATGGGCGTCCGCCGGGGCTCGCAGACCGGTGGGTTCGGCATCGCCATTCCGCGCAACGCCGAGAACAAGGAGGCCGCGTTCCTGTTCATGCAGTGGCTGACCTCCAAGCGGGCGGACAAGCTGATCGCCCTGGCCGGCGGGAACCCGTCGCGCTACTCGACCCACGCCGACCCCGAGGTGAACGAAGCCTTCCCGCACATGGCCATCTTCGGCGAGGCGCTGAAGCATGCCGATCCTGACTGGCGGCCGATCATCCCGGTCTGGGGCAAGATCAACGCCGACCTGGGTACGGCCCTGTCCAAGGTGCTGACCGAGGATCTGGACATCCAGGAGGCCCTGGACGGCGTGGCCGAGCGCGCCCGCGCCACCATGGATGAGGCCGGTTACTACACCTGGCAGCAGTAGGGTCTTGACGGCGGCGGCGTCTCCACCAGGCGCCGCCCCCTCCGGACAAGACCCGTCACGCACTCTTCAGGCGTCACACATCTCCAGAGACATCACTTGGTGAACACCCTCCCTTCCAATCCTCCCCCAAGACCTACGCGACTCACACTTTTTTCTGGCTATGGATCAAGGCGTTACGGCTTCCCAGGTGCAAAACTACGTCATTGCGATCCCGTATTTTTTTGATGCGGGCGAAGCAATCCAGGGCGGAAGACAGTGCCCTTTGCCCTGGATTGCTTCGGAGCCAAAGCTCCTCGCAAAGACGGGGAAGGA
>Ga0126339_10003502_pt1 | contig 11446 bp, 8 predicted proteins | sample OrbTmetagenome_2_FD_92532 | JGI IMG/M metagenome (GOLD analysis project Ga0126339, IMG submission 92532) | Coral microbial communities from Petempiche,Puerto Morelos, Mexico - Orbicella T R C metagenome | ecosystem: Host-associated > Invertebrates > Cnidaria > Coral | place: Petempiche,Puerto...
ATTGATTGATTGATTGATTGATTGATAGCCATATGAAATAACCCGACTTCCTCGCTTAAAACGTGAGAGTGTTAGGGTAGCTGCAAAAAAAGTGAAGGGACGATCAGGGTAACTATGATACTCGCCGGATTTTTAAAATTTTGATGTTTCACCATTTCAGCCGATCAGAATACAATCGTTTTCAGAACTGGAATAATCGCAGGAAGTGTCGCCGTTGTTGCCATGGTAACAATGGGGATTGCAGCGTGCCTCAGAAAGAAATGGAAACAGAAACAACTTCATGCTGTCATGGCAAAAAGGTTTTTTTTTTTTGAGTTTTTATGTTGTACCTCAACTATAGAAATGTAATTGGTTAACATATGGGGAGTTGTAATGTGTTTAATTCCTCGAGTGATTCCTCGTGAGATTAATCAGCATAAGAATATATAAAGGCTGTCTCGTATGTTGTAAAGGTACATTTAGCACTGGCGACTTTTCATATTTGTGTATACTCACTTTCCTCGCTTATTGTAATTAACAACGGGAATCTATGAACGGGAAATCTCCCACAATACCCAATTACGATCCGAACCACATACATCACCGCTGCAGTGGTCACGTCTAGTAATTAATTCAATGTTAACAGTGTTAAAATAAACTGTTAGCAAGCAAAGCCTCTACACATATATCTGGTGAAGAACTATGGCCAGCTTACGAAAGTCACAAGGAAATGATAATCATTTCAATATTATTTATTTTATTTTGTCTAGGTCCAAGTCTGACATCGTTCCCTTACTGCAATGGGAGGTTATTCCGGAGCGGGTAACATTTATGGAGGAGCTGGGTAGAGGGGCTTTTGGCAAGGTTTACAAAGGAGTCTTCAGGGAATTTCCAAGCGCTGAAGTATTTTTCAAGCCCAGAGAGGAAAGAGTGGAGGTCAAAGAGGAAAGAGTTGTTGCTGTCAAAGTGTTACTTGGTGAGCAAAGACATAATATATAAATAAATTGATGTTATGCGCGTCTAGCCATCTTACAGATGTTTGGGAGAGCTCCAGTATGGTAGCTGATCAGAAATTATAATTAGTGGTCTAATTTTCCAAAAATAGCTTTAAACCAAAGACAGCACCCTTAATGTCCTTGTTTTGGACTTTTCGCATTTTAATTCCACCCTTTTTATCCATATGATATCTTTTGTAATGCGTTTGTCAGTTGATTTACTTGATTGTTGTTTCGATTTCTATCAGAAGCAGCGGGTGAGGAGGGCAAACAGCAGTTTTTACAGGAAATTGATCTCATGAAGCAAATTGGTTTTCACCGAAATGTTCTGAGCATGCTCGGCTACTGGGTCAAATCTGAACCCATCCTGCTGATCTTGGAATATGTTCCACACGGGGATCTCCTTCAATGGCTTAGAAAGAAACGACAGGTTAGAAACTACAAAATTGTAGCAAAAGCTCTTATTTTATAAGTCTACTTTGTACGAAAACTGTCGATATAGTGACTCGCTCCAAGCTAAGCGCGCTTGATTGGTTGATTAAAACGTGCTAAAAAAAGATTAGTAGTGAAGAGTCTTTTACACGAACTTATCTTTTGTGATATTGATGTTTTCAAACTCTACCCGAATTCCGCAGAATTTCTACTCAAAAATCTTGAAAACGGTTATACGCTGTAAGAGGAACATCGTGAGTGCCCTTTCCGCGTGATCACGTGATGCAAATGACGTCAGCGTTTCGCGAGTTCCGTTTTCGCTGTCTTAAGGTATTGACTTACGTTTCTGCACAGCATTCTTGTATTATTTTAAAAATGCCGGATTTGCTGATCTGTGGCCATTCATTATTAATACCAGATTAGGTAAAAAGGTAAGCCTGTATATGAGCCAAGAGGCTCATCAGGCCGGAGCTTATCCCGGTTTCTGAAGCATGAACCGACTAGGAATGTTTCTACTCACCCTGGATGGGATGCTAGTCCATCGCAGGGTTACCCCCAGCATTAAATTTGCCGGTTCCCACTTATACACATGGGTGGAGAGAGGCACTGTGAGAGTAATGTGTCTTGCTCATGAACACAACACAATGTCCCCGGTCAGAGCTCTAACCCATGAGGCCACCGCGCCTCCAATACCAGATTAGACTACAAGCGAATTGAATTGAACAGTAGTGCAAGTAGCTAATCTTGTTTTAAACTTATACTTAGCAGAAAACGAACGGAAGTGTCCTTTTCATGTTTTCATACCAGCTTATTTCATCTCAGGAACACGTCCAGTACCAAACAAAACCGTCGACTTTTGAACGAACTTATCAAGGATTGACAAAAGTGGTCGATGAAAGCTTCCAAAGTGTGCCATCACAGGCGCTGCCCATGACCGAACATGATCATGTCACGCAAAGAGAGGAAGCCCCTCCATCAGAGGCTAACGAAAAGATGGAAGAGAACAATAGTAAATGTGCGAGTTCATGCAACGTGGAAAATGCACGCATGAAGATTAACATCCCGTCCCAGAATAACATTAACGATGAAGATGACCTTTCTGCAAAGGACCTTCTTTGCTTGGCGTGGCAGATAGCTCAAGGAATGGTAAGTAGAAACCGGAATTCACCTGAAAATCTAAAACAAAATGTTTCTTTCTAAGAGACATCTACTGGTTGATACAGTGGGACCTTTCTTAGGAAACATCTTAGGGTGCGCGACTAACCGTCAACTTGTAGCCGGGTCATGCTCTCTTTAATTACTAGATGTGACCACTGCAGCAGGTATGTATGTGGTTCGGATCATAATTGGGTGTTGTTGGAGATGCCCCATTTTTCTATGTTACAAATGAAAGGTTCTACTAACTCCCTTGCTTAAATGTCCTTCAATTTCTCTTTGCTTTGTATTTATCATAGGAATACTTGTCCAGTAAAGGATTTGTTCATCGTGATCTGGCAGCTCGTAATGTTCTTCTTGGTGAGGGTAGAGCGGTGAAGATCGCTGATTTTGGTCTGCTACGCCACACTCATGATGAAATATACAAGATAAAGTACACGAAAAAACTGCCAATCAAATGGACAGCACCTGAGGCGCTTAGCAACGGTTTATACACTTCAAAAAGTGACGTGTACGTATGTAAAGTATATAAACCTCCTCAAATCTTTCCATAAATAGGAGACAGGCTTATGGTGTCAATGAACCTTAATTAGCTATGAGTGAGCCGCCACAGTTCAGACTTACTAACCAGCTAATTTACTGGTAGTACACATGAAAAAAAAAATAATGATAAAATAAAAGTAGCTAAATTAACATCAAACAACTTGTCCTCAGCTTTATATAACTGTTCGCCGGAACCTTTTAGCTTTTCAAAGGTTTTTTTCTACCTAGGTTTTACTGCAAATGTTTTGGAGATTTGATAATCCTGTATCGTATGATTATCTGTTGGTTTTCTATTCAGGACAAGAAGAAACTGTATCAAGGAAACGTTATTGTGACACTCTCCTAAGCCATCCCAAGCTAAACTATTAACTCATAAAAACGACGAATGTAAAGCACTGATGATAAAATAATGTCTGTTTATTCTAGATGGTCTTTCGGAGTACTCCTGTGGGAACTGGCCACAATGGGTAAGATTGAGACCGAGCTAGCATGATTTTGATGAATGTCTTTGAAAATGAACTGAAAATGATTTATGTAGAGTGGTCAAAATCAAAGACAATTCTAGCTTGAGTATCAGGTCTTCCTAAGGGGGGGTGAGAGGGAAGGAGGGAGGAGGGCCTTCTTATGAGGGGGGGAGGGGGGGAAGAGAGAGTAGGACCACAGAAACTCATATCATGTATTCTTGGATTACCGTTCACATGGATTGTCTGACTATGATAATCAGTAACTGATGTCCGACTGTACAGTAAGCAAAGGGATCAACTATGTAGTACAGAAGACCCGTGTTTCTTTGTCCACATACCTACACGACTCTCAAACCCCTTCCGACGGATTCTTTCCATGCTTAGGCGTGAAAGGGAAAGGAAAAAAAAGAGTTCTGGAAACGAAGTTTGCCATCTTTAACTGAGGAGGGGGAGATGGATTATGTTGTTACAATTCATGAACTATATCTGTTGTTCTAGGCGATATTCCATATCCTGGGGTAAGCAACAAGCAACTGTACAGACTTCTTAAGACAGGATATCGCATGGATAAACCGGACATGTGTTCAGATGAGATGTAAGTAAATCGCTCAGTATACTTTGTTTTTGTCGAAATAAAACACAGCCGGATTCGTTCACTGTAATTTATGTTGCTGGGATCAAATCACGAACATTGTTTCTTCATCTGGTTAGCTCCAACAAGAGTAAACGAAGATAGTTATGTTTAAGGTGGTTCGTACAGCTCAAGTGGTTTACTGAAATATGCCCGATTAACCAGCACCGTTTGCAAGGTTCTTCATGATTGGATAAACGAAACAGTAGATAAAGAACACAAACAATGCCTCAGCCCTAAGAACAAAAGAGGTACAGATTAACATGGACGAATTAAAGTGGTACAGACCAATTGGATTGCTCGACAAGTCGCGATCGTCTTCTTGATATGACAGAATACAACGGAAACCGAAAAAAAAAAAAAGCCAAAACACTGTTTGATTTTAGTTTTAAGTACTTCGAGATCAAAAGGAGAAAACGTACAAGTAATAATAACAAAATAATAAATCTTTATAAGAGGGAGCACCCGTCACAGAGCCACTTGGTTTTAGGGAGGTCCGTTGTTAAGGAAATAATAAATAAAAAGTAAATCTGAAATATTGCAATATACAGGAAGTTTAAAATGTACACACGCTAAACTTGATCAAGCATACTTATGGAAGTAAAACTAATTAACAGAGCTTTTTTAATGTTCTAAAATAAATCATTTCTCATCAGATACGAGATAATGTTGGACTGTTGGAAGGAGGATCCTGATAAGCGACCGACATTCGAAAAACTCATTTTAATACTGGAAGAAATGATGGCAAAGGACACTCCATATTATGATTTCAATAAGCTTGCTGCGAGCGATGCTTGCTACGATGAAGCTGATTCTGAAAACAGCAATACTAACAATCAGGACTCATGGTTGTAGCTACTTGTTTGTGACTTTACTCAGAGTAAGTTCACGAGTTAAAATCCCACTTGAGTCAGTGATTGTATGCGCACTGTAGCAATTATTGTTAAGACTGATGAATTTGGAAATAGAAAGCTTTATTCTTGAGTAACATAATGAATAACCAGATAAATGACTTAAATAGACAATGGCAGGTCTTTCTTACAAATATTCAGGTATTAACAACTTGAAAAACCAGGGCAAGTCGTTGAGTAACTTGCACGACTGATGAAAATGCGTATGAAAGTCAAATAGAGCGCTAGATGCAGACGTAAGAGACAGTTCTGTTTTTGTAGAAGAGGTCACAGCTTATGCGAACTCAGTGTTAGCTCGACTTAAAAAATTCAAGTTTAATGTATTATTCTTACTTGATTGTAAAGTTTTGTTACTGCAAGTAACTTATGCAGTTAGTCACAAGCAATCAATGACTAAAATTTTATAGTCTACATATGTTGAGCTTACTGTCTCACTGACAGTAACTCGTCAAGAGTAATCATAAATCGGTATTGATAAAATAGTTTTAAATTTAGGGAACGTACAGGCCATTTACTGGATAACCTGATACTTATGATTGCCAAGAAATCGAGTGGCATGGGTTAACTGAGAACTCCAACAGATTTTGAAAGAAAGTTGTATAAGACTTGTATATAAACAACCATTTGTTATCGTATTCAAACGCATAAACCGTAATCAAATTAAAGACGATCAAGATAGGAGACTGGAGTTCATTTCCAAACTTGTTTATGCTGTTTATGTTGAAAAGCAATGTGGGATACAATCACATTGGGATCCACTGATACATAGAAATGGAACAGACTTGTACCCTATCGCTACTGTGATAGTGAGTTTTTTTAGAGAGAGAATCCGATTCAGTGGACACGAGGTGGGCTGAGGCGCGTAGGAGTCACGGAAAAGGAAGAAGGAACAAATCATCTATGACACCAACAACTTCTTTCTTCGACTTCCCTTATGATTTAGTTAGCTGTCCGAATGAAGTTTCCACGGAGAAAAATGTTGTAGGGGCAATCTGAGACAGCAATTCATGTCGAACTACCTCCAGCTGAATGCCTTTTTTGTAATTTATAGGTGGGGATAGAATCACTGTTTTTCTGAGTGGCAGGCGTCACTTTACTAGTGTTGCATCTCAATGGCAGCTTCTGTTTTAAAGCATTTTTGAACTTATCATTTCTAAAGGCGTGCACCAAAGGATTCAAACAGGAATTAATGGTTAAACAATACTGAGGAATCCAATCGCTTATTGCTCTCCTGAAATAAATGGACTGCTGCATTTGATGGCTAGAATTCACGAGCAACTTCCATGCCCCCAGCGATAGAATAGGTAAGAAAAAGAACACTAAGTTAGTCCCTACTAAGATTGCGATTCGCTTGGCTAGAGTAGACTCTCGCTGGATTCCCATTTGCTCACTGGATTGTTTGACAACCTTGTAAATGTGAACATACAAGGGAATGGTAACCAGGTAAAGAGTTAGTGCGATAGAGCCCAGAGCAATACTGTAATGGGTTGCAATGGGAAACCTCATGTCGTAGATCATTGGTATACAAAGGTAGTTGAGCCGGTATATGTTGAAGTAAAGGGCGACAGACATAAACAATGCAGCAAAGACCCAATTAACAGCAACCGCCAGGGAAGCTAACCTCGGTGTTACTCGAATGTCAGGCTTCATGCTGAAAACTATGCAAAGGTATCGCTCCACAGTGAGTGCGACAGAGGTAATGGAGGTCGCGCATTGCCCGAGTACCCAGAGAAATCCAACTCTGGGGCAAAGACTTTCCAAAATGTTCTCAAAGTCTTGGTATCGATAGCTCACTATCATTGATGCCATTAGAACTAAAAACACGCAAATCAATGTGTCTCCCAGGGCTAAATTACACAAGAATACCATGGACACATTCTTTCGTAAGGATCTAGTCAACAGAATGTTAAAAAACACCACCATGTTCAGAACAGCTCCGAGTGTCCCTAATAACAGCTGACCTGAGACGACGCGTTGGTTTAAACGCCAACAAAGGTAAGTATTAGTAACATTGGCTTCCTTTCGTAAAATGCAATCCGTTACATTCCTGCATTCTTTGACTACAAAACGGTGCCGTGCGAGCATTGTAAGATAATCACTAAACGTGTAATGATGTATGATGCATTGTTTTGCACTTGTTGATGTGAAATATGACTTGTTGTAGATTTCGAGAGCGTCCTCGCTAACTTTTTTGATGAGCCAGCAGTCCGCGCATTCAGCGGCCCAGGACACATTCCTAATTTCCTTTAATCTTGGTAATTCGAAAAGTTGGTTTTCTTCTGGCTTCCATCCCATGTTTCCTTGTACATCAATGATGATCAAAGATCGAAGGTACATTGAGGCACCTCGGGCATTCCATGTTTGGAGATAGTTTCCTGTCAGGTCCCTGCCAAGACATAAATTCAATTTTCAAACTGGCTCATTAATAATTTATCAAGTTTAAATAAAGCAAAAACACTAATCTTGTACATTATACGAAGAGCCTTCATTCTAGTCACCAAAACAATGTACAAAAAATCTCAATTGTTCATGGTTCAAATATCTTCACTGTGGACAAAGGATGGATTTTCCATAAGAAACACAGACACCTTGTTTTACTTACAATATTTGCAGGGAATACAGGCCATTGAAAGCGTCTTTGAGAATAAACTGAATGTTGTTATACGTCAGAGACCTTTAAACAGAATCATAGAATTGTATGTTAACATTTTGCACACGCAGATCGATCGAAAAGAATGAGAAGCATACCCAGTCGCAAAATACGAATTTTGACGTTCATATTTGAGGTTTAAAAGAAAACAAGTTACCTTTCCAAAACATCGTAAAATACTTGAGCAAGCATCAAAAATGTAAACTCACAGTTTAAGTAGATTCTTGAGGCCCGTAAAACTGTTCGGTGGTAGTTTTTCTAACAGATTCTGAGAAATTTCTCTGAAAGTGTGCATGACAGGAACAAATAAAAACATATCTATTACTTCAATTCCTGACTTTGAATATATTTTCTAATAGATTAAAGTACCATATCTATATTCCAGGTACATTTAAGAAATTGCAAAAATCTATAATGCGCGCAGTTGCCTTTGTTAATGACGAATGAAATCCCATTGAACTTCAAGTCACAAATTTACTTACAGTTTGATGAGTCCTGAGAAATTTTGAAATGTGTATTGTTGCATCACTGTTATTTCATTGTTTGATAGATTCCTGCAGAACAAAGGTCAAGTTAAAAAAAGTGTTTACGGGGAAAAAACTTAGTTGACTACATTATAGTGTACTAGCTTGTTCCAGGCTCTCGGTCAGTGGAGGAGATTGAAAAAGCGAGCGGGCCACGGGACGGGGTTCGCCAACCCGCCCGCTTTTTCGATCGTCCCATGGCCCCACTGACAAAGAGCCTGGAGCTGGTCTACATAATATGATGAAGTGAGTGCTAAATGTGAATTTCTTGGTCTGTAGTCTGATATTATTGAGCTTGTACTCACATGTTGTACTCCCGTGGTGTTAGTTACATATGGAATCAAAACTACAGGCAAAGTTCACTATCTTGCTTTACTTATTAGAGAGGTGTATGTCAGTCTTTATTATTGTTATTTACCTTATTGACGATATGTGTGAGAGTTGTGTGTGATAATCAGATTTCCGTAGAAGTTTCTAGACTTACAAAGAGGCTACATCCTGAGGAGAGTTAAAAGACTGTGATATATTCCTCAAGTGACTCATTCTGCAAACTGCTGTGACGTTTTCGTTGTCACGAGAGCAGGTGCATCTGGCATCTGTACAAACTTCTTTGCTTTCTCCAATTTCCTTCTCCGCCAAGATGACCAGTATTAACACAGCAATGCTTGATAGAAAGGTTCGACTCATCTGTTTAAAAAAAAGAGGTCAACAAATCTCACTACCTGAATAACATTTGAAAACAGCCATCCCTTACGATAGGGATGCTTTTCTTTCACAGATACATTCTTTTCCCGTCCACCCTAATATTTAATCAGACAGTGTCCGGCCCGACCAAGAACAAACCACCCTCTCGATACCGAAACCCTATAGGATTTGCTGATCTTTCGATAGTAATTGGTGATTGAAATTCCTGCTAGTACTATTTTTCTGATTTCTAAACCCGGATGAATAGTGCGTTCTATTTGAAGCAGAGACACTGACAGCCGGTCACAATTAAATTATGCTGCAAAACATTTTGATATGATTACTGTCCATACCTTTGTCAAATAGGATTTAGCTTCGTTTGATCAGCAGTCTGAAGGTAAAAATAAGGACTGATCACTGATCTTAGCTTGGCTGTTAACTTTTAAAAGCGTATCTGAGTTTGTTGGTAGCGACGACCGGACTTCAAAAGTTAGGAGGGATATAGATAGTCACAATACAGAGTACTCATCCGACAACTGAGACCACAAATAGTTCAGGAAATTGTTATGGGCTTATCAACTTTATAATTGAGAAAATTGCTTTATTGTGATTGGCTCGGAGCTGGTCATGCAAGTTTATGGTCAAATTATGATTTGCACTGCAAGTCAAATAAATACACGCGCTCGTAATTTTCTCAGTCAGATAATAAGGCTCATGCAAATTTGAGAGATTTTCAATTATTACTTGATTCATACGATTATCTAGACTTATTGAACTAATTGAAACTCAGCCACAATACGATAAATTTGTTTCTTTACAAATTTGGCACAACATTACGGTGACGAATCCAGCGGCGCTAGTTTATATGAGCGCGGTGTTGAAACAATAAATATGTGATCTTTCATATATTCACATGAATAACAATTTAATTCCGATTTCAGTGAAGCTTTTCATTTGCCCTTTATTACATTGCATTGCAATACCCCACGAGGCCTGTGGCAATTACTTTAAAAGGAAACAAATTGCGAAAATTACTTGTTAAAGTTTTGTTCAAAGTGCAGCTGTTTGACGGTCCGTTGGTTGCGGGATTTAGTTTTTAATCGTGCTGTGTAACTCGAAGTAAAAGGTTGCCTCAGGCCAGTAGTCAGTATAGCCGTCGCCTATCTCCGGCTACTGTAGCATGAGGCGACTTGAGGACTTCAGACTTTATGACAGTACACGATATATACATATAATCCATCAAATATTTTCGCTCGCTAACGATTGGTCTAAACGCGTCGTATGACTGAATATACCCCAGCTAAAACTGGGGAATATCCGAGTGATATTCCACAATTTTTAAAACTGCGCGTGATGCAATTAACAAAGCGAACGTGGTTTAGCGTGGTCTGTAGTCTTATCGAAAACGATACGCGTCATCACGGTGGTCAAAATGTTGACTCACGAGGCGCAGCATGTTCTTTTCAGAGTGCGAGCTGAAAAAGGCATTGCGTGACACATTGACGCGAGCAGCGTTGTCTGGACTCTTATCGACAACGGCAAATTAGCCAATCAGATTGCGAGATTAGTAGCAGTTGTGGTAAAAAAAATATTTAAAGGATAATACACACAACAGCCGCCATTTGGTACGAAAATATGCACGTCCTTGGACCTTATCTGTCCCGAGAAGCTAACAGGTTTCCTCGAACTACGCTCCCGGACAACTATTCGCTTCTCAGAACAGATAATGTCCGCGTGAAATACCTGGGCTTATAATCTATCAACAATTTTCGCTCGCGCTCGATTGGTCTAAACGCGTCATGTGACTGAATATTCCCAAGCCAAAACTGGGGAATCCTCAATTTTCAAACCGTACATGTTGCGAAAAATATTTGAAGGATAATAAACACAATAGGCTCCATTTGGCACGAAAAGATGCTCGGATATTTGTCCTTGAACGTTACCTGTTCCTCAAAGTTCACAGTTTTCCTCGAGCTACGCTCTCAGAAAACTATTCGCTCCTGGGAACAGATAATGCCCGCAGACAAATATCCGAGCATATTTTCGCGGCAAATGGAGGCTATTCATGTTTGTACGTACCTAATAGTACTGAAAAGGCAGCAAGAGAGTCTAGAAGTCAGAAAACAGCCATTTATTACGAATCAGTTACCACCAAAACAATTCTTGAATCACTTTCTAAATACACTTGTAGGTAAGTACAAAATAAATACATCTAGGAATACGCAGGAATACGGAGGAATTAATTCATAAGAGCTGTTTCTGATAAATTATATTGAGTGTTGTCAAACTACACATGTGACAACATACAATCAAGCCTTATAGGGATTTTCCTTGTAAACTTGAGTAGTACCAGGGAATATGTTCTTGCAAACGAGAGAGCGTTGCAGCCGTCATTCAAAGTGATGATGTCCAGAACCTAAATTAAGATAGTCTCATTCAGCAAATTACGAGAGACACAGTATACTAGCTCTAGTATAG
>Ga0126339_10003505_pt1 | contig 11443 bp, 6 predicted proteins | sample OrbTmetagenome_2_FD_92532 | JGI IMG/M metagenome (GOLD analysis project Ga0126339, IMG submission 92532) | Coral microbial communities from Petempiche,Puerto Morelos, Mexico - Orbicella T R C metagenome | ecosystem: Host-associated > Invertebrates > Cnidaria > Coral | place: Petempiche,Puerto...
AACGTCGTTCCGATCTCGACCTTTTGAGCTCGACTTTTGGAAAAGCCTTCATTCCAGCTAATCGGAAATGTAAGGCATATTTTGGCCTCTAAATATTTCTGTCTCAAAGTACACTTTTTAAGGTACGAATCATAAATACACTTCCGCAAAAAAGAGGAAAAATATATAAACGAGGTAACTCGCATTTCCATTTTTTTCGGTTTATACATAAGGACGAAAACGACATATCTTAATCCACTTAATTTTTCAAATGGACTTTATCGAGCAGGGGAAGATGATGGATTCGCCTCTCCCTGGAAGTGTTCGTTCCCGTTATATGTGTGGTTCAGCGATATTAATCAAGAGAAAGACTGAGACTTTGAGTGTGGTTACGTAAACACAGAAACTGAACAGCAATGGTCTTGGAGTGGTTGTTTGTTTTCCGTACATTTTAACTGTCACCTAAGAAATGACGCGCTTTTAAACTGATAGCTGAAAAATGGGCTGAAATCTTCACTGATAGCTGAGAAATAGGCAAAAATTTAAGAGCTTCAAACACCCCCATGCACGCCCATTGGTTGGCTAACAGCGCGTGGGTCGATGTTTTAATTCAATGAACTTTGTGGTTCGTGTAAACTTGCACTTCAACATGATAAAGACGAAATACAGCAAAATGTTTTGAGTTTTCCATAACCTTCTAAAGATGTTAATATATGGAAACAGTGTTAACTTGGTAGAAGATAAGCAAGATTGCAATCAGTAAAGGAAAAAGTACTATTAAGTAAGACGAATATAACGTAGAAACTTGAAATGACAACGATACGATATAGTTCAAACTGAAATCCAAGATGCATATGGTGGTCAGCCGTGTGGACCTGGTTGGGTCTCGTCAGCATGGTGTAGCAGGAAACAGTAAAGTACTTAGCACGGGCGCCACATGCACATGGTAATTAGCATTCAAAAGCTATCTTTATGTTAAAACTTATATTATAGTTATGTACCATTTGCACTGACGTAGACACAAGTGTTTGCTGAAACATCATTGTCGCGTTATGCAATATATCAAACACGAGAGACAGTGTTTCATCGGGATATCCAAACACCGAGAGGAGAGTTGAAAATACGATGCGGAGCGGAGTATTTTGGACGAAATTCGAAGTGTTTAGATAGCCGATGAAACACTGTCTCGAGTGTTTGATATGTCTTCTCAATCGCAACAAAAACTAAGCAGTAAACGGAGAAGTAAAATCGTCAAACTCGTCAAAACCTCCTTCACGGTTGTGATTTTCTCTGTTTTAGCTTGACGAATTATTAATGAATTTGAGAAGTTTAAAACGAAACGTTTTCGTATATTTTTTCATAACGAATCTATTAGATTCATTCATGACTACCAAGGAACTCCATTTGTTTTCAGAAAATGTCAAGGCCTTCGAAAAAAGTGTGAATATTTTTATTCTTATTTGGTGGCCGTGATTAAGGCGTCATCTAAAACTAGAGGAGAATGGAGCGAGCACAACAAATGCAGAATCAACGTTTATTTTCTTCTTGGAAAAGGACACTGCGAGCATAAGCTTCTGATGTGTCCCCCACGAAGATGAAATTAAAACTCTCCCGAACTTCGAAGTTGCTTGGATACTTCAGAAAAGATTTTGAACTCTCTCCTTCCGTTTTCGTGAACTTATCCTGCAAATAACGTTAGGAAATTGATGTCGCTCCTCCTAATACATCATGTTAGTCATCTCATTTATTTACTGATTTAGAAAAGAAAATCTTACACAGCACAATTAAACGTACCTGCATTTGGATAATTTTAAAATGAAACGCTAACATACACACATAAATACATATTGCGTAAAGCGTTGCGTCATACGTGAATGTCAGGACATTCCTTTAATTTGCACTTGTAGAAAATCATTGAAAACAAGCCAGATCGCGGTCATCGTAAACTCCAACATTTTCAAAACGGAGTGAGAGATGAAACTAATTTTTTTTTAGCAGACAGACTGTGCTTAATAATTTTGGTTATTTTTTATAAATTTTACCACGCAAGACAGATGATGAATCCACCCTCTTTCATATCCTTACCTCTTCAGTTACAGTGGCTATGATCGGCGAAGGAAGCTTCTAAAATATCCCTCAAGATTATATTAACACAATGGAATAACAACAGAGAATTCAGCGCATTTCAAGTCAGATATTCTTGACAATGAAAACGCCTACTGGTTAGCTTAATGATATAACAAGACAATTTTACGTGTGGTATTTAATTTAACAAGCCTTTTGTTTTGTCGACATTTGCATCTCAATAAAGCGAGCGGTAAAGGCTGTAATGCCGAGGAGAAAAATTGAATGATCACTCCGTAGAGACGTGTCACTTTCAAAATATTGGAACATTTCCAGTGGTTAAACTGTGTTTTCTTTTTGTTCGTTTGTTCTGAATAAGATGTCACTGATGAGAATATTTATCATCGTCAATTAGTTAGTTTTCTGTTTGCTCTTGGTTTTTGTTCTACTTTTATAAACGTTTGATCCCCTCGGGGATGGGCGGGGGGGGGTGGGGGGTGGGTAACTCCATATAAAAGGGTAGGGATTTCACAAGTTGAGGAATATGAAAGGGTCGGGAAATCTGTCATTTAGTTAAAAGGGCCTTTAATTAAAATATTTCGAATAGACGCACTTTATGGCTGTTTCATTCATTTATTAAGCGCTATATGGAAATGACAAGAAGATTTCCTTTTTGGCGATTTAAACATAATAGGATGTGAAAGGAGTGCCATTTTTCATTTAAAGGTATATCGGAAAGGGGTTCCTTTTTCTGTCAAAATGGTATACAAAATGGTAAGGGGTTGGACCTCGGAGCGGAGCCTCCCCGTATAAAACTTTGCAGAGTACCCCCCGGATTTTATCCGACAACGTAATTATCAAATCGTGCGCTAAGCTCCGGTACCTGGAGTTAGAAGGAAATTCCAAGTCATATGCTGAGTTCAAAGACCACTCGGGTGTAAAAGCTAATCAAGGTATAGAATCAAGGTTACTAAGCAACTCTACTTCTTTGAAGACGCCATAATGGGAATTTAATTTAATTATTTTACATTTGAATAATAAATGATCGAAAGACGGTGGACTTGTCCAGTAATTGTGAATAGTCGCACGCAAGAAAACGAATGTTGTCAATGTTGTTTTCAAAATTATTTGCGGGAATAAAGATCATCTTTTTTTTCACAGACCGCGTGAACTCCCGTTTTAAATAGCTCTGTATCTAAAAAACACACTCGAAAGGGTTTTATTTCGCAAGTGCTTCAGTTGCTAAGGTGCATTAAATTGCACCCTTTGTGTTAATCTATGTAGTCACCGGTTGGGTTTAGTGGGATCTCTCGCTGGGAGTCTGTTCGCAGGCTATAACCTATCACTCTAACAAATGGTTAACATACATTCAGCGGTCCCTTTTGCGGAGAAGACTTCCAAAAGGCGAGCGACAAGAACTTGTTTCTTACCTACGAATCACCAAAACTGTTTTGGGTCCTTCGAAAGTTTTGGGGTGTAAATATAACAACAGAATCTCACAGAGGGTGAATGAGTATGAGTGTCTCCCACAACGACCAACCGTGAAACATTGATTTTGTGTTTCAACAAAGTACAGTAAAACCCTACCTTACGGTCACCTCATTAATACGGACACCTCGCTATAACGGCTGTCTTTTTTGTCTCGGCGAAACGCCCATACGTTTTCTTCTATGAAAACCCCGTTAATACGGTACCCCGTTAACACGACCAGCGGTCACATTCTGAAATCCTAACATGTATTTATTCAACCTGCGTTTCCTAACTTTATTATTGCCTTTTCTGTCCGACTACTTGGGTGATACTAAAACAATTAGACCCTTCGCTCTCAAGGGCCTTGGGTCAATAGCCCATTCGGCTTCGCCTCATGGGTCTAATTTGGCTACGGGTCTAATTGTTAAATATATACTGAACAGACGCACGGCAACATGGAAGCTGTTTGTTATCTCGATAGAAACACGGTACATGTTTTCTGTTTCTTAAATATACTGAATATACTGATTCAAGTTTCAAGTTTTTTTTTAAATTTATATCTACATTCCGGTGCTTATTAAAGAACAGTTGTTTTAGAAGTGCAATTGTGATGTATCTGTTAAGAGGAGCTCAGATTTAGACAAGTCATGAAATTTAACATTTTCACGGCCTGTTGACTCCCGGAGATTTTTGTCAAAAACGCATATTTTGGACCGGAGATTTTGGACATTTTCAGCCTGGATATGAGCCAAATGAATTCGAGCCCCAATCTACTCAAAAAGGCATTTGGAACAGGACAACATGTATTTCCTTCCACTAGCATCGCGTTTTATGACATTTTTGCTCGGGCAGGCGTAGAAATCAGAATTTCGAGATTTTTGGGTGAGAAAGTGTCCTACTTCTTTAGGCTTTTCTTTTTTTTGGCCTTTCCTTTTTCTCCTTTCTTATCTTTTCGCTGCAGTGATTAACTTTTTACTGGGCTTGCTTCAAGTCCAAGAATTCCCGAAGCTTCCCGAGAAAACATCATCGAGAACATTTTTGTACATATTTCAGACTCCATTGACCCAATCATTCTGATCTGGGTATCATTGGAAAGATCTTTTCCTCCTGCAGAACTTGATAATACGTGATGCCAATTTTGGTCAAAGGCGATGACGTCAGAAGTGGAACAAAGACTCCTCACGGCCGTTTACTGCCGTCACAGGCGTCAGTGGGATAACGGGGTTCCACTGTACTGCAATTCACACCAAAAAGCAACGGCAAAAAAGAAGAATATTTTCAAATATCGCTTGTCAAACGAGAAAGCCTGGGCAGAATACTAACATTGAAGACCCGCATTGAGCATAAGTAAATTAGTTGAGCAAGCGATCCTTTGCTTTGTTCATCCATGCATTCCTTTTACTTGATTTTGAAATAATGTTTTCCTTCAAACTTAATCGTTTTCTAGTGTATATGAAGTTATCTAAACTCAAATGTTAAAGAAAAGCAGTAACCAGAAAAACAGAGCTTTAAAGAGTGAGTCATATGTCTTGAGTGACTTTGAATACAAACCAGCGGTAAATCGCATGAGTGTCCACCTATTGTCAAGTCTCAGGCACTTCTTTTTTTACGGGAAAATGAAAGCATGAACAAAGGTAAATATTTAACGTTTTTAAAATGCTCCACACCTGAAAAATGGCTTTGACATAAATTGCCAAGAAGTCTGCATTCCCCCGGCGTTTCCAAACACTCAGAACTTGATTTTGTTATTAAGTTTCAAAAAGTAAGTGGGATATGGGGAAAGTATTGAACTTAGGATAGTGGAAAACATAACGTTAGCCTTGATGTAGTTTTCTTTTAAGGTTTTTTTTTTTCTGCAACTTTTTTCTACAAATTTTTGTCGTTTGTCCGGGGCCAAGTGAGCTCCCTCTTTGAACAAACGTGCAAAGTTGTAAACGCATACGTCTATGCCTGTACCAATGAATTTAGCCACTCTGTCAACTGTGCGTACGAGAAATACATCCACAGAAAAAGCAAACGTGTGAAATAATATGCGTTAAAAAAAAACCTAAGAAATAATTATGTTTTTATGTCTACGAAAATATAGATATGAATTCCAGTGGCGAAGTTACCACTCGCGAGAATCGGGGGCACTGATGACCTTATAGCCTTGACATGAAAATCGAAATTTTTTCTCATTTTTCAATGCACTACATTTTAGGTTCAACGAAAACTCACGCAAACACAATCACCAACGTCATCTTCACTTTTTACTTCACTTGAGCAACAAATTTACTTTTACATTATTTTTGTTCAGTTTTCATTATCAAAAGCAAAATTTACATTAGCCTCCATCTTGAACTTGGCTGTTAAAGTGAGTGCGTAATACAGCAGTCAGGCTCACTACAATGATAATCACTCCTGCGCATGCTCCACATATCAGCGCCACTTGTCTCTTTTTTGATTCGTCCTCATTTTGGTCAGCTTCTACACAAGAGCAACAAAACAAGACAAAAGCAAACGGAATGTTGGTTTGAGAGAGAGAGAAATATGACAAATGATGGCCAACAAAGTTAAACAGTCCTCTTTTTTTAGTGGCCTCGTTAATCTTTCCTAAAACAATTACTAACTGAAGGCTAATGAAATAAGAAAAAGTCGAGGTACATACAGAATTCCCCAGTTTTCACTGATATTGGCGCGAAAAATTGTCTTGTCTAATTGTAAATTCCAGAAATAAATATCAAGAATTGGAAAATCAGAGGCTACTTTTTTGGTTCGTCTTGCCGAGTGTAATTTACTTTGAAGGGGGGTACTGGAGGTGTGGGCGCAATTTATGGCTAGGTCACACTGAATGATATAAATTTTCCAATTTTACGCTTGTAAGGGCCTATTGCAGAGCATATAAGGAAGTGATGGATGACAAGTGGGTGGAAAAGAAAACGGCAACGACATCTAAAATTGTCAATAAGTATCACTATTTGAAAAGAAAAATAAAAACAGCACCGGAAAACAAACACTTGGTCGTGGTGACCGGATGACTTATGTTTTGGATGGTTTTACCAGTTTTTGGTTGTCTGTGTTTAGTTGTTGGGATACATTTGACAGGTATTTGTACAGTAAACCAATGGCATTGCCCAGGATGGCATAATTTTCTTTGTTTAAAAATATCCCGTTTAGGAGGTTTTTTTCATTGAAACCAACTACGGTCTACGGAGCAAAAAGCAAGTAGTCCCTGATGTATCTTGTCACGTGTTATGTCTAAGGTTTCGTTACATGTAGACAATTACAGTGATGAACGGAAATCCATAGGGGATTCTTGTTGTAAAACTCAGTTGTAGTGTTCACAAGCAACACTGACCTTGTGTCGTGGTATTTGTAGTTGGTAGTACTTTGTTCGATGTGGAATGAATTACTGAGCTTGTTCCTGTGGGTTGAATTGTGTCGCTCGAATTGGTGTCATTCACAGGTGACCATGATACAAAACTGTTTGCTGATTGCGAGAACTGAGAACTCACTGTCGGCGTTATGGTTGTTCCTTTAGACGACCCAAAGAGATGAAGTAAGTTTTGTTGTTAATTCATTGTGTCCTTACAAGAGTTCATTGAAATTTCCACTTCTAATAGCTATTACATGCACTCTAAAACACCCTTTTAGCGTTTCCTGGTCACACTGGCCAAGAGAAACTGACGAATGCCTTCACTGATCGTCCATGTGTGGCTACGGACTCGGCGCCAACTTCAGCTCTTTGGGCAGTAAGTCCTTTTTTAGGCTGAAAAATTCTACACAGCCGGTCGAAATGCCTGAAGCGTTCAGGAACATTTCTGTCGTCTTTGCCATAGGACTTTGTATAAGGTACTTTGTGAAAAAGGGGTAAGTTAACGTCGGTATCGGTGGTAACCATTTATATTAAGTGTCTTTCCCAAGTACACAACGCGCTGACCTCTGCGAAGGCTCGAATCCAGACCACCCGATCCAGAGTCCAGCTCGCTAAACCTTAGGCCACCTTGGTAAACTCGGCAAAACGTTTGTATTACAGGGTAAACAACACACAACAACATCTTTTGTTTTACTTTTCATGTTACAACTTGATTCAAATTAATTAAGAGTTATAATTATGTAAGAGTACTGGCAACGTGAAATAACCAGTGGGTTAAAACTGCCAGATTGCTAGTTTACAAGTTGATTATGCATAAAATGGTCGGACACACACCACACAACACACACAGACACACACCTATCTATAATCGTTGGATGTTGTCCTTCAGAAGCATTTTAAATGAAAATGGTAAAAATTCAACTGAGGCCTTCCACTACTGTAAAATGATATTAAAATCGTTTAAAAAAAATCCAAGCTTTCGCCGATCTACGGCATCATCGCGAATTCGGGGACCTTTTCTTCTAATAATTATTTTAACATATCTAGAGACTCTTTGTACTTTGACACTCGCTCATTAGATCATATCATTCATTTTTATTCATATTTGTATCTTATTATTTAGCTCATGCATTTTAGCCCCCCACATTCTTTCGCTTTTCACACGGTTTTACTTAACATCTGTATATAAGCCTTACGCGGAATATTTTTTCTTATCCCTGATGATGCCGTAGATCGGCGAAAGCTTGGATTCTTTTTAAACGATTTTAATGTCATTTTACAGAAGTGTAAGGCCTCAATTGAACTTTTACCATTTACACCTATCTATATTTAGATTACGCCTAAATCACCTATCACCTATATTTATACTTATAAATGTTGAGTTTTGCTATGTACCTGAAATCATTTTCCACCTTGTAAAAAATTGGGAAATTAAGATGACTGCATAAAAACTGCGTGTCTGGATTGAAAACGCCATTATCATCTAAACCAGGAGCTGCCCGGGTAGTTCGAACTTTGGACCTTGATTTCAGGACAAAAACAGCGAAGTTCGTTAGCAAATTAGTTGGATTATCGTTTCCCAAGTTTTCACTTATATTTATATTGATTCATTTTTTGAACATATTTTTCTAATTCATGCTTATTGCACGAGGTAATTGAAACGGTGTGCTCTCTTGTTGACTTTACAATTTCACAAAACAGCCCCTTACATCAGCTGTTGCTGCGATGTACAATTTATACAGTGAGTTCTGCGGATTTCGATCTTTCGATAATTGGAATGAAAAAGAGCTAGAGAAATATTTCAGTCCTCAAGCAGTTTACTTGTATATCGTAAGATTTCGTAATTTAAGTTGTTGTCCGTTGTTACAGCGTTTCTGATTAATTCAAAATGAAAATCGTAAGAAATTATATTCTTGATTTAATTTCAATTTATTGTAATTTAGCCAAACGCCAGCCAGCACTTTTCATGTAAATTGCCAATATTGTAAAGGAACCACCATGCTAAATATATTGCTCACCTTTCAAAACGACCGAGTTAAGTTTCCGCTGAACTAATTTTGCCTAGGCTTCTTCAGTATTTCATGGATTGTGTCTGTTTTAAATTTGCATTTGCGTTTCAGATAAGCTTTGGTAATTTTGTTGCATTATATAAAATTCTTTTCCATCAGTATAATTGTTTTGTGAATTTGCATACGTTACCACCTGGGTAAAAGACGAGTGACGTGTGCGGACGACGTTCACAAAATAATTTGTAATTCTCTATAATCAAAAGTTTATACGGTAATCAAAGGCCTACACAGAGTACGAGCAAAGACGCGAAAATAACGTGCCACGCTCAATATAACTTTCAAGAGTTGTCTTGTGAAAATGCCTCCTAACTGCTTGATTCAGAAGAAATCCAAAAGCACATTGGCACTCCCTGATTCTAAGTCCACACTTATTTTAAATTTAACTCTCGCAAAATTTTTATGTTACCCCCATTTAGCTCAATTTCTAGCCGCTGGTCGGAAAACAGGCTACTCTCATCAAGAGATGTAATTTGTGATAATTCCGAATCAGCATAAATTACTATTTTGCCGGCATGGAGCAGAGGTTTCGGGGCAGCTTCGGGGTGTGTAGTGGAATCAAAAAGACAAGTTACCGTTAGCAGGGTGAGACATTCCACGGTCAGCTTTCGCCGTGTACAGTTGTAAAGTTCATTTTCCATTTTCTCGGTTTTTCTTCGTTATGCACGAATGATACTTTCCGATTTTTTCATGATTCTTTAGTTCTGTCATTTAATTACTATATTTGTGTACACAATAATACAATTTGTATTGTATTACACTGCGTTTAATTAGGATACCCAAAACCCCAAGGGTGGCAACACTGCCTTGGTTGGAGGCATACGTCCCCCTATTTTTTTCCACCTGGTGGTTTTTAGGGATTTTCGTGTCCGGCTTTGGTGCACTTTGTTTTCACACTTCAGTCATAGTTTTCGAATCTTTGTAACATCTGCTGACATTGAATAAATGGCACGGTGGCTTGGCTGTCTAACGCGACCAATCTAATCACCATATGTGTCCGGATTTATGTCCGGATGAGTAGTGGAGGCAAGATGGTTTTGTTTTATATACAATTTGCAATTGAGCCTGGGTGCCCTGTGGGTTGAAGAAAGCAAGTGAACGGTCGCTCAGCTAGGTACCAATCTCTCGCGACAAGATGGCGACGAGAGGTGCTTCTGATGAGGGCTATAGTTGAGGGCTACGATGCTATGTAGGCTTCACTTTCATTCTACCGTACTGGTTTTCATTGGAATCTTTTAAGGTATGGTGTCATGCAAGTTAAATTTTGTAGAAGAAGTATGTACAGAGTCGGAACTTGTTCACTTAGAGTTAGTATTATAAACTACTCCTATAAAGCTACCTATTCCAAATTTAAGCTTAACTTAAGCTAAAACTTATTTCTTAACAGGTGTTCCCTTTTTGAAATGAAAAGTTTTAGATACGTTTATCGCTGAAAAAATTAATATATTGTTGACAAATATGACCCTATCTTTGTACATCACATTTCAGAACGATGCCCTAAAATCAGAATTCTTTAAACCCTCATGAGACGTAAAGGTGGTAAAGTGGACATTCTACCAACTATGTGAAAAGTCACGAAAAGAGTTACACTTTCTCGACGTCCTTTCCACTTAAAGTTAATCCCAGCACATAACACTTTTATCACCTACAACTTGCCAAATTTTCAAGAGGAAATTTGCTCCTGAGCTGTTTATCCAATCAGAAACAATAATGTCAATTTTCATGTCAGTCAAAAAGACAAACAAACGTGCAATCGCAAATGAATTATTGCCAGGCCAACTGTGACTTAGCTTTCCAGGCTTTCATTTGACCTTGATTGGTAATTTAGAAACAAAAATTCATGGAAATGACCAAGCAGACTAAACGAGAGAACAAGTGTAAGACATTTTTCAAGGAAAATGTTCCCTAGTTTTTGGAAGCCTGAATCTACCTCATGCTGAGCTGTGACTATGTAATATACGAGGAGTGAAGGAATGAGTTACTATTAAAGAATTGAAATCGTGCTAAGCATGCTCATGTAGAGTTATGGATGCATGTGGGAAGTTTGGAGAGCGTGAGAGTTGCCTGAGGCACAGCTGAGAGCAACTCTAGCTTCTTGAGCTTGATATATGCACAGCTATAAGCATGAAGAAATTCTTTTATAACCTAGTGAAAACAACTTGGGGGCTAAGACATGTTTTGTTTGTGGTTGACTGCAGAGTTTTCACAATGCATGGTGAAGGAAAACAAAGGATCCTATTGCCTGGTGAAAAAACACACTACAATGAGTTGAGCAACAATTGAATGAAAACGTTTCATCTGGTTTCTAAAATTGCGGATGAAAAATTTGCTTCTTCAAATTAATTATAATGAAGATGTAGGCAAACAAAGTCAAAAATAGTCAATGAAAATAAAGACAAACAAAGTCAAAATACTCAAGTTTTAGTAAACATCTTAGCTAAGGCTTGAAGTAGTGTTTGAATTGTTCAGAATGAAATTCTCATCGCCAAAATTTTAACAAAAGGAACTC
>Ga0126339_10003506_pt1 | contig 11440 bp, 4 predicted proteins | sample OrbTmetagenome_2_FD_92532 | JGI IMG/M metagenome (GOLD analysis project Ga0126339, IMG submission 92532) | Coral microbial communities from Petempiche,Puerto Morelos, Mexico - Orbicella T R C metagenome | ecosystem: Host-associated > Invertebrates > Cnidaria > Coral | place: Petempiche,Puerto...
GAAAGAAAGCGTCACGCTCGATGGCGCCAATTTCGCTACTCGATGACTATTACTAATAGTCCCCTAATAGCGTAGCCAATCAAAATGCAGGATTTGCATTAGTCCACTAGTTGGGTGATACTACTGATAATTATCACTAGCTTACTTGAAGGATTAGTTCCTGAAGCTCAGCGGTCTTTTGTCTTATTCTTTCTTGTCTTTCTTTCTTTTCTTCCTGCAGGTAACAAATATTTTTTGTTAGAGACACTTTTAACAGTCCAAGTTTGCCCAGCTTTGAACTCAAATCAACATACTACACAGTCATTTCTACCTCTAACTGTTGGCATTCCTGTGCAGAGTTTGTAGGTAGTCCCACCCACTTGATTTCTTTCTTCTCTTTCGATATGATGTTCATGGCCATCAGCACATTCAGGGCATCATAAACTCTTCTTCTGATGTTTTTCTGGTCATAAGCCTAAAATACACACAACTCTAACGTGACTGACTGCGCTACACAATACGTAAAAGCTAGTTGAGAGTTCAAACAGTGAGTTTTCAACAACACAGCCTTGCAGCAAAGCTACGTGGCACAAACATTCTGGGACTATTATGCCGATCTCGGCAGTAGCAGGCAATGAGCATCTGTTCACTAATTTCATTGATATGATTATAAGTTTCAAAGTACATGGAGATGGCTGATCAAGAAATAGGAGGTCATATCAGTGAGCAACAAATTCAAAAGCAATGAGTCACAAATCCACAGGGAGTGGGAAATGCCAATGCTCGAGAGATTTTCCAGAAGAATTTTCCACCAGAAATGCTTGCTTCTTTGGGGAAAGATGATACATTTATGTTGTTTAATTGGATTATGTGCAATAGTTATGGTTATGTGCAAGTTTTAACTTTCTATAGCCAAATGGTGAACATTTTTGTAAAAGTTTCTAATATGCTTTGTCCTGGCTACGGTTCTCTTATTTTTATGCAGTAAGATTGTTCATCTTCAGCATTGGTAGCATGAGGTAAGAGATGGCTAAATAGCTGGCAGTTTTGGCTGGCTACTATTCCTAAACAACACTCCTGATCTGGCAAGTCCTATGGCACTAAGCAAATTTAACAAAGGTACTGCAATACATCCTGTTTGCAAGATCAAGGCCACATTGCACACTGTGACCAGAATGAGACAGTGTTCTACAGTGCATGGGCTGAACACTGGCATCATTTTGTCTTTGCTTAATTTGTGCACTGCCTTTCTCATACCAGCCTCCTTGGAAGTTAGTCCTCATAATTTACAGTGCACATTTATATACCACTATCTCTACACACACTGCAATAACAAAGATTTTGATCAAAACTTACCTGGTCTGTTGGTGAGAGATGTTTGTCAGGATCACTGAACTCTTGTACGAGCTCATCAGCAACCTGAAAGAAGATTGTTCGCCACTTCAATGTAAAATACTTTCAGCAATGCATTCAAACCCTAAGCCCGAAGTCCACTTATGGGATGTTAAAGGTGTAGTGTCTGCATGCTACTGGGATTACATGACATAACTGAGTGTCTGCTGGTGGGTTGCGTCTGCCTACAGGTCCTGGTTAACGGGGCTTTGGCTTTTTCTTGATATCAGAGTTATAAGTAGTCTGTCCAAATGCACATGTGATGAGACATTGACATTGTAATGATAATGGCCTTTAAGCTAATTGGAATTTTCCGTTTCTGGAAAAACAGAGAATTCAGTTTCTCAAAAGAAGTCTAGAGACCTCTATTTTGTCTTTTCCCCAGCACAACCCCCTTTGTGTTTCAGCTAGTTCATATTCCACATGCCAGGTTAATATTTGGCTAAGCTTGCGATCTCAATGAACTCAAGACAAAATGGAGGCTCTGTGGACAGACTAGGTAATTAGCTTCAAAGTAGTTAAAAACGGCAAAAAACCTACAAAAAGACAGTTATCATCTATTCATCCATTTGACCATGTTACCTCATTGTATGATGTTGTTCTCTTCTGTTGAACTTTCTCACACACTTTCATTGAAAAATGCCTCAATCCCTTTCCACTTTTATCTCCACCTGAGCGGCCAGCGCTGGGCAGTCTTTTGCCTCGCTTCCTGCAAGAAATAACAGTTACTGTAAATGAGTAAATGCATACTAATCATTAATTTTTCTTCAAAGTTTAACAGTTACCTTTCTGCACTGTCTAGTAAATCATTTTCCATACAATCCATCCTTCTTTTCTTCCCACTATTTGGAGTCGTGTTTACCCTATAATTCAATAAAAAAATACAACAAAATATTGTTAGGAATTCATAATTACTAAGGGCATAGCATGTGGTTTTTTTCTTTATTTTTGCATTCTTCTGACCAACAGAAAGAGTACTGGAAGTAACCTTTTAATAAGAGAAAAGAAAAATCTGTCTTGATAGTTGCATCCTTGCATGCCTGATGTTCAAGATTTGAACCAAAAAAAAAACATCATTCTGTGCTCATGATGTCACATTACTGAGATTCACAGTGTCAATGATTGTGTCCATGACTGTTAGTCACTCAGTTCTGAAATTCTTCTGCGGCATTAATGACCAATCAGGGACCTTACCCACTCAAATCTGTGCAAAGCTATGTACATCACCAGCAAAGAATTTTCGGGGTCAAACTTTCTGGGAAATACAGTCGACTAATAATTAGCATGCTAAACTTGAAATTAAGCATTCAAAAATTCATAATGAAAAGTAATAGAAGTAAAGAGAAGGGAAATTTTGAGCATAGTTAAAACAAAGGAATATGGACATTATATTGATTTCATAGAAACAATCACCTTGGCCATGAGGCTGCTGCATTAGCTGGTACAATTGGTGCAGCAATCATTGTTGGGGTTCTTGGACTTCCACCCACAGCGATAACCTGGTGTGGTCCAGGAGAACCAATCACCTTTGGAAAAGTAAAGTTACTTAATCTGTAAGTACAATGTAGCTTCTCTGTACAGGAAATTTTAAGGTAAAAGATAAAGTCTGTGACTAAGCCGTGTGGCTTATCATGTCAGTTTTTGTCCCTGGTTTCTGTAGCATGATCTACAACTAAGAGTATTTCTACCCCCAACCCACACCACTGGACAGGAACAACCAGCATTTCATTCACTGGTTACCATTTACATGTACAATTCTGAGTGGAGAAAGCTACTATGAGAATAATCAAGTTCTGGCCTTCACTGCCAACTAATTCAGCTTTGATCTTGTCTGCGACTACAAAACATTTTGACAGGCCTGCTAAGATATGTGTGACTTCCCAATTATTGCAGGGAACAATACTTGCGTTTACCTCTGAAATAAGAGTGTAGTGCAAGTCTCTATTCTCCTCATCTGACTTACTAGACACTTGGATTCCTTACCATTGGTGAAGGTGCAGTGTTCACTGTTTTTGGCAAAATCACAGGTGACATTTTGGCAGAAGTGGCAGGTATAACAGTTGGGCTGTTTGCAGCTGTTGATAAAATAAATGATATTCGTGAGCACACCTTATGACTGAGTTGTACTGATACTGGCTTACTTATTACCATTAGTTTGTCATCACCATTATATGCATCCAGTAGCTATGAAGTTAAGTTTATTTTACGTCAACTACGAATAAGATTTCAAGGTGTGGGCAGCAGAAATAGATGGGATCTCAACTGAGGTCCAAAGATATGAGACCCCTGTAAGCTCCTACAGTTTGAACAGTACGTGTCATCCCGCACTCCTGTTGGGAATGGGATCAACTGACATTCACACATTCAAACCTCTGCTGCTGGCTCCTTCTCTACAATGGACCCAACAGTGCACCAATTCATACACTGTGCTCCCACTAAAAACTCTTTCCAACATCCACCTTTCCGTAACATCCAGTTTATTCTGCTGTTCCAAAGAGAGATCCAACTGCAGTTCCCTTATAAGGGCTGTGTTTAACCTCATGTCTAGATATGATGTACTCAGTGCATCATGAATTTTGCCTCTCAGTTGCCCATAAGACATGCTGAGTATGTCAAAATTTTAAGAGATTTAATCAAACTCCTGGCACACCAGAAACAACTTTTATTGACACCTTGAGATTCGTAGGAGCTTTTCTCAAGTGAATGCTAATTTTCCATTGCTGTGATGTCATATGGATATCAAATTACGTCAACCTCAGCAAAATTAACCGCATTGAAGAGACATTATTATGACTTTTCAGAAAATGTGTCCATGTCTATAGTTTAAGTAAAATAGCTTATTGCACGTTTGCAATCAAATAATTTACAAAGATTATCACAATTTTACCGACTCATTTCAGCTGGGACAAAATTTTTTTCTGTCAGTTCTTTAGCCCCGCTTATATAGATCTACATGCAATCAATATGTGTGGGTTTATTGTGATATGCATTCTAAAAGCCCAGAAGGCTGTGTAGATGTTTTTAAGTACAATTCTGCTTTCTATGCAAGTTTTTTCTGATTAACCTGGGGCTTGAAAACCCATTTTGGAGCAATGATATCAGTTAGACAACTAAAATCAGAGGTTTCATGAATTTAGGGCCGAGCACCAAGCAAATTGTTGTAAGGACGATTTTGCCCGCCTGGTTTGACCACCTGGCAAAAAGTTTTTCTTATAAAAAAGTTCTGTTCAAGTAGTTTTGCCCACCTGTGAAAACCAATCGCCTTCCGACTGAAAACATGAAAAATGCCATGCTTTCATGTGTTCATGGCTACTCCTTGGGTGAAATGCATCACAAGACAGAAAAAAACATCAAATTTCAGTTTTGATTGAGAGGTGCCATGCTCCCATTAAGCACAAAAACAGGTTTTTTTAAGTTTTCAAAACAGCATTGTAGACGAAGTGCCTCAGAGTAGAAAAGAGCAGTGAGGCTTAAAACCAATTACTGGTACGTCATTCTCACAAACCCTCTTCTCTAGATATGTATTCACCCACCAACATGCATGTTTATCTTCTGTCAATTTCTGTTTCTCCAAGAAAGATACGATCTACCAAAGAGTTTCAGTTAAACAATAAACAAACAAGGCCAACTTCAAGGAAATAAATACGTAAGCTTATACAGCGTGAAAATCTCAAAACCGTAAGCTTATTTTCGGTTGAGCCAATAACAGAGTCCAAAGGCTTTGGGCAATTAGAGTTTCCATCAGACCTATGAAAACGATATTATCGATTTCAAGCAATTCTCGCGAGCGGAGATTAAATGAATATGAATAGATGCAAGTCAGAGACATCTCAAGGGAAACAGATTAACATTTGGGTAAATCAAATCCAAAAACAAACAGGCAAAGGAAAACTCACTGTTGACTCTTGAATGGGAGGCATCTTTTAGGCCATCTATGGTTCCATTGTTGTCAATCACACCAGCCTGCCAGTCAAAGGCGAAGAATTTAGTGTTAAAGCTGCTACAGGGTTGGAAAAATCTTCTAGTGAAACATATAAAACTCTTTCAAGGAGAGCAGTGGATATTCGCGCAATAAAGAACTGATCAGAAGTTCAATAGCATGCAGTCGATCTTAGTACAAGCGGCCCGACGGAGAACGAGTATGTCTCATCTACATGAAGAACTTTGAAAATATTATCATGAATTATGAATAGCGATGTTACAAACTATTGCGGATAAATTTAAATATACTTTATACTGTTCCTCGAGTGATAAACTAGTGCAATCGCATATTGAGAAGTAGATCGACACGAGGTAAGGTCGATTATCCTTACCTCTCGGGCTAATGAATCAAGTCCACTTTCTTTGTAAAACTTTAAAAAGTCTTCCTGTACCATGGAGGTGTCCCGGCTCACGACTCCTTTAACTGGAGTAGAGGGGTTACTTTTCACAGGGCTCGGCTGACCTACAAGAGATTTGAATATTTAGCAGCCTTCACTTGTAAATTGAATTGCTAACTTCTTAGGAGAAAGGAAAGCGTGTCTCCAAAGAACACGTCAAGCTAATACACTCTACACGAACCTAGTCTCTTTTAGCGGCAAGGCTGTGAACGAAATCGATGGAAAACAATGCCCCACTTTCACAAGTGCTGGCGTAAGAGAAATGTAAACCTCGCTTGTATAAAGAAAAACGCATACAGCTCATTTCATGTTAACACACAAACGGAAAACAAACACGTGTATAAAACGAAAATCGGATACCACTGACCTTCGATCCACAAGCTTGTGAGTGTAGCAGTTGGATTCGACATCAGTATAATCTAAAGCGAAGTTAATACTCTCACTGTAGCTCCAACCGATCGCATGGGTGATTCGTGTACCAAAGTTTGCGCAGAGCCTCAAGCGTAGAATGCGACAGAAACTTGTCGAAATCGCCAGCAGGGAAACGGTTTGATTTCAACGCGATCGTTATAGAAGTACTCGGAAATGTTAGATCTAGTGCAGCATTGGTTGATGAGGCATATTTGAGGGTTACTGTAAGAGAAATTAGGTTCTAGTTTCTTAATTCCTCGATCGAGCGGACATGTTTTTGCACCGACTTCAGGCCCTGACAAACGATCTTCGCGGTGGGGTTTAATTTTGCGCTCTGATTGGCTTATCATTAACCACGTGGCTAATAGTTAAGCACTGCGCAAAAGCAACATTCCGGGCATTTCTTCGCTGCCTCGTTCGCGGGAAAATCTCGGCTGATTATGATTGGTCAGTTGAGTTATGGAGGGAAAATGTCCCTGAAATTTCACTTCAGCTTTCACTTTACGTGGAGAATCCACCGCAGTTTGAACAAGATTTTCATCTTTCGCCAGCGCCCTTTACAAAGACAATGCCGCCCGTTTTTAAATTTGTAAAAAAACGCACTCAAGCATTGAATACAAAATACAGAAAATCAGCTAATCTTTCTTTCAAATTGCATCTCATTATACGCTTTCTAAGTCTATTGATACTCAGGGGGATAAATAAACTAGTTATCTGCTATGCCGGAGAGCAGTAATTGACAATATCGGAGTCAATTTTTGTTCAGGAAAAACCGCAGCACAGGTTTTCTCTTTCGTCAGTAGTCTTTTGACTGTAGTACGATTTTTTTTTTAATAGTAATAATTTCAAGACCTCAACATAGGAGTGACCAGAAAAATATGTTCTACTCTAATAGCTTCTAATAACACAATTCGTCCTTCTCTCGGAGAAAACGTTTATAGTTTCTTTTTTATGCTCAAATGCATGCTCTTCCATGCGCGAGCTGCGAATACATTGATTCCACTAAAAATGAAATTTGTGCAATATTTGCGGCTACACACTTGAATAACCTTTACCTTGCTAAACTAGCTTTTCTTGAATAATTTAGCATTATTGTGAAAATCCACCTTTTGAAGTTTTCCACGTCCCAGATCTTAAAGCGTGTGCAATTATGACTTTTTCTATTAAAAGTTACATATAAAGAGGGGCAAGCACTAAAGGTGACCAAAAAATATTACGTTGAAGAGTGACGAACACAACTTCTCGATTAGAACCTGAGAAAGGAACTCGCTAGATCTAGATTAAATAAACATAAAGATATCCTAAAACATGTATTGTGATGGTAATTCGTCAGAGAGACAGAGCTAATATTTTTAACTTTTCGCGCTCTGGTGCCTGCTCACAAAAGCGTAAGTTATAAATGGTAATTACTAGAAGGTAGGTAGCCGAAATGTACGGCAAGAGCTGTACTTTGAAACACAACTCGATGTATTATTTGAATTCGTCGTTAAAGAAAATAGGAAACTTAACAGAACCGTGGTGATTTCCCAGCTTGTTAAGAGTTTTATCCGTAACCGAAACGTTTCGCATTTGCAGCATGATCGTTTCTGCCAAGCAAATATTGACACACCAGCCCTTTGCCAGTTGCATGCATAATAATATTCATCTGTAAACACAACAGTATGCACTGCCTTTGCACTGCTCTAAAGTGTAGGCAAAGCGTCTGCAAATATATTTGCCGTATACTATTTTCCATGAAATTTCGTCGGAGACGCGGGCCACCGGGTGGAGGAGGTGGGGGAAGGGGTCGGAAAACTGAAGTAGGTATCTAACCATGGGGCAAAAATTAAGTCTTAGCTCAATAACTTTGCCGATAATCGTAAATTTGTGTTAATGATATTTTTTATGCATCTTTCCAGACATTACCGGTAACACCTAGGTGATGATCAGTTTTCTATTCTTATTGCGTGCATAAGCCGGATGTGGACATAAGAATTCTTCCTACAGTACTGCTTACATTTCTTATAGTACTAGTTTGGAGAATTGAGTTAATTATCAGGGTTCAATTGCGATCATTTGCTAAATTCAAGACCCGTGCGATGGAGTATGAACTGATATTACCAGGATAAATTTCATTTTGATCAGTCGAGACTTACGGGTTAACAGTGAATCGAGAGAATAACAGCATACGGGGAGGATAAATTAAACAGAAAAGACTGGCAATTCAAATAACGTAGGTCTTAAAATTACCAGCAGCCACGATAAGGCATTTGCTTGGAAGAGACGAGTATGTGGAAATGGTGGCTTAGTGCCGCAAAAAAAAAAAAAAATGTAACGTAACGCGCAAATTGATGCACAGGTCCGCAAGAACTTCACTCACTCTTTTATGTGCAATGCTTTCCACTACACTTGGCCGCACCATACTTTAGCCACACGTAATGCTATCTCTATGTCTGTCTGTCTGTCTATCTGTCTGTCTGCCTGTCTGACTGTCTGTCTATCTGTCTGTCTGTTTGACACCAAAAAGTCGTACCACGTGCAGAAGATGCTCTCAACGCTGGATTCAAACGCTTTCAGAGATTAAATCCCAGTAGCCAGAAGTGTATAGCTTTATTTTAATAAACAAACCATCTCCACTGTAACTAGTGAATAAAATTCAAAGATACCACACATTAAAAAGTCTGACAATACTAGCCTATCCTGCAAATACGACAGTTGAGAGAATTAGTAAATGTTTGTTACTATAGCACTACTGTATAGTTCAAACATAGTGTAACTCTCTGAGAGGAAGTATAAGACTTAACATAACAAAACGATAAAGAAAAACTTTTTCAGTGCCAATTAAGATCACAATTGCTTTCTACGATAGGCGTAATTTGAACTTATCTTACAAAGGAGCTTATGAATAGAAAATATTTGAGTTCCTCGTTGAGGGTAAGGCCTGGTTCTCACTACAACATAAGCACAAGCTAGAAGCATAAGCAACACGGTGGTGAGGACACCCATAACACTAGCAACAAGCGTAAGCACACGGTAGTTAGGAAGCATACAACACAAGCATAAGCACAAGCAGAACAAAACTTTTTGTTCTTCTTGTGCTTATGCTTATGTCAAGTGAAAACGCACTACCGTAAACATGAGCATAAGCGTGCGTACGCCATCTTGTTTCATTGTATCGCGGAGGTATGGAACTGAAAATAAGGTAATTATCCATTCCGCGCATGCCTGCCTGGTTATGTTTGTGTTGTGGACGTCCTCACTACCGTAATTGTTATGCTTGTGTTTATGACGCAGTGAAAACCGGGCTTAATTAAGCCTAATTTTGATATGCCACCCACGGGTGGCTCTGCGATTGTCACCAGCAATTGCCCAAGCATTTCGCACTGAAAATGTCTTCCGCCAGCATGCCACGAAGACCTCAAGCATGCCTGCGAAGTTGAACTCTATTGAAGTTTGCCGGCATGCCGATACCTCCGGTAATCTACACGGCCACCAGTATCCCACCCAAGCAGTACAACTGACGACAACGCTGGCGCTACCGTCGAGGTAGGAGCCAGGTGCGGTTTGCAAAAGCGTACGTGAGTTTCTATGCGTGCTGCACGTGCCCGCGTGCATGTAATTCACACCTATCAAATTGAAAACATGTCAAGTCGTCTGATAAGAATTGTACATCAAAACGGCTGGTACTTGGTAGGATACTTGACCAGAAGGCTTTCTCTGCTCGAGCGTGCACAATGTTCCCAGCCAAGCTTCTCGAATAGCTAAAAAAAATAACAACAGAAAATGTTCAGTCATTGGTGATAGTAGTCTCTAATGTAGGGTTTCGCCACGCAAAGGAAATCGACGCGAGATGAAGTCTCGCCATCTTAACAGTTTAATTGGAGACTAATAGCAGTACTGAGTGAATCAAGTAAATCTGTTCCAATCAAAAAAACTCCGTAAAAGAAGGCGCCTACAACGGGTCAAGCCAAAAGCAAGAACAAAATCACCAATCAAACCCAAGCGCAGGAACTGAACATATTCACTTGCCGGTGACAAGCGCGGGAAAATGTGGAACAGGTGGGATGCGCGGGAAAACACGTGACCAGTGGTAAGCGCGGGAAAATGGTGGTAAACGCGGGTAACGCGGCCTTATCACGGTTATTCACTGGCTTTGCACCCCACCAGTCAATAAAACACTTACGCCTTCATTGGACAATTTTACGTCTTATTTTACGTCAAATTATTCCCGACATAGCTAGCTTACTTCGATATTTTTGTCATCATTTGCCCTGTGTGGTGTGCCATCTCCATTCTGCTTCATGGAGGACTTCAAAGCCAGGCCGTATAGCTTCAATGCCTCGGCGCGGCGAATGTAAAACGGCAAAATCTTAAAACAAGGGTAATAATGTCACTCAGAAAAAAATCAATAACGACTTGAATAAAGACCAAGCTAGACGATAATCAGTATCTAGACTTGAGGATAGTCTTTTAGCTTTTTTTGTAATTGATTAAAAATGTCTTTCCTACTTATGCCGAAACCAAGAGAAAGAAGATTGGGAGATAACTCTTGGAGTCTCAATAGCGTGTAAGATTTAGAAATTCAATCATCATCTACTAATTAACAAATTGACGTCAGTTGATCATGAATTTCGTCATAACATTGTCAGAGTAGCTATGGATCCACAGACTCCTTTGACAATGTTATGACGAAATTCAAAGTCAATAACAGGACAGACGCATGAAAAACTGACGTCAATTTGTTCTTTTACAATAACAAAAAGGCATAAATTATAAATTCATGGGTCTGTCCGCTTAGTGACAATGAAAATTAGCTAATGAGCGCGCGAGAATTTCTGCAGTTGTAGAAAAAATAATTGATCAGTTACTCCAATCAAGCATGCATGTTCAGGCTGTTGTTGAAGCTTGGTTTAACATCTGGATTTTATGTTAACAGAACATTTTCCGGCAGACCTACCTTTGAATCTGACACGTCTACCCACTTTACAAGCTCGTTAAAAGTTTCGTTTATTCTATCGTCTAATGAAAAATAAAAAAAAATTAAGTCTTATAGATATATCATTTAACAGTTTGAAAAAGGAAGTATATTTTTAAATCACTGACTACATGGTGCAGTTCTTTCCTAACTGTTGTAGATTTAAATTCAAACTAATCACGCCTGACCACAGGCGGTCCAGACGTTGAATACGATTAATACGTGACATTATTCTGTTGGCGATTGCGTTACAATTTTAGCCGTTTATAAGACAACGTATGAGAATGCTTCGAAAATTACTCTAAATGCTACGTGTAGAAAACAA
>Ga0126339_10003507_pt1 | contig 11440 bp, 7 predicted proteins | sample OrbTmetagenome_2_FD_92532 | JGI IMG/M metagenome (GOLD analysis project Ga0126339, IMG submission 92532) | Coral microbial communities from Petempiche,Puerto Morelos, Mexico - Orbicella T R C metagenome | ecosystem: Host-associated > Invertebrates > Cnidaria > Coral | place: Petempiche,Puerto...
CGATGATCATTCTTGTCTTTACATCTTTCTCTGCAGTTCAAATATTGATCTTTCATATATTCACTTGCAATATATAGATCATGTTCTAAGCACAACTGAACGTGTCTGTGGAAGCGCGGTGGCCTCATGGTTAGTGCGCTCGTCTCCTGATTGAGCTGTCCGGGTTTGGGCATTGCGTCGTCGTCGTCGTCTTGGGCAAGACACTTTACTCTAACAGTGCCTCTCTCCATCCAGGTGTATAAATGGGTACCGGCGAATTTAATGCTGGGGGTAACACTGTGATGGACTAGCATCCCATCCAGGGGGGAGTAGAAATACTCCTAGTCGCTTCATGCTACAGAAACCGGATAAGCTCCGCTTTGCTCGTATCCAGATTTTTTTTTACCTACAAGTACAACTGAACGTACCTCATACAGCTCTCTGTCCCTACTTGTGTCTGAGCTGCGTTGCCTAAAAGCAAGCCATGAACAAGTAAACATTGCCTGTGCAGCATAATAATGTTAGACCTTCCACATTGAATGACCCCTAATCAACTCCACAATCAAGGTTTATGCATGGACAATTTTTACATGTAATATTCGAAGCTTGAAGAGTGTACGAACTGGAATTATAAACCAGTTATGCAGTGCTTTCGATTTCGATTCTTATCAACGTCGAAAAGACTCTATAAAAGTTATTCCAATACTCTCTCAAACGTTTCTAGTTTTCTTAGGCTTGCCATTAGACGACGTTTGCTTATTCAACGAGCCCGAGCCACGTAACCCAGGCAAGAATTATTGGAAAGGACTTTTGGAAAGTCCATGTTTTCTGGACATTTTCGAAGACACCCGAAGAAAATTCAAAGTGATGATGTTTCAACCATTTTCCAAATACGGTTTATTGCAAATCCATACCACTGATTTAAATTAAGATTACACTGTATACATTATTATAGGTCCATAAATATTGCATATTTGCATAGTGGGGCATACACAGTGTCTCACCGGCCACACCCCATGTGGTGTTTATCTTCAAGTCCCAGGCCCAGCACAAGCGTACAGTAGCACTGTCCCAGAAGCCTTTGTGCTGCCTCCTGTTTACCGACAGCTGTTGCTAGAGCCTTTCTCTCAGCCAGGCTTGGCTCACTGTTAAAGTAAAACAAAAAAAATAAACAAAGCAGAACAAAAGATCAGCCATGTCCAATTTCCGCTCCTCATATTCCATCCCCCTCTCCCCTTCCCAATGTCTTAATGTCAACAAAGCGTGTTTTGACATTGATTGGAGGAGGTACGGTTGATTGTTAGAAAGCGTTTGATTGGCTGAAATGCCATGATATGTTTGTCCACAATGGTAGAATAAAACACTGAAACAAATGACTTTCGGTGTTCAATTCAATAAATCAGTTGCTCCAAGTTTCAGTCGTTATTGTGATCAAATGAGTACTGTAGCTTAATCTCCCTGAAGATACATGCCTGATAGTGTAACTTACACTGCCATTGGTTTTGGCTTGTTTTCGATAGCCATCCTCTCAAAGAATGCATCAAAGTAATTCAAAATGGCCAGTAGAAACTCATCAAATTGCTCAGAGCTGAAAGAAAAAAGTGTTTTATTAGTTGTAACTAGTAATTAAGTTCTTTTGGGCCTGTTTACTGCTGTTTCGCACCCCTTCATTAGTGCTCACATTAAAAATTTGGATTCAATTTTCTTACTCTAGGTTTCTTGACTTTTTTTACCAACCACCTCAGCAATTAATGCTGAAAGTTATATAAAGGCGTTAGAAAAGGGTAAAAAAGAAGTGACAAACGAAAAAGAAATAGTCATTAGTTGAGAAGTCAATTGCTGTCAATACTGAAGGATCTGATCCAGGAAACAGGAAATATGTACAGGTGAGATGCTTTGTGAAGGGTAACTGGGTTGGTTTATGGAAAGCTAATATGCTTCAGGTAAATCATTAGAAAATAATAACACAGATTGAGCTCAGTGTGAATAATTAAAGTGACTGTGAGCCACTCAGCTTGGAAATTGGATTGTCTCAAACGCTCAGGAAATTGTTTCACCTCCACGTCATTCAAAACAAGAAGTTAAACTGCTTTTTGTACCAATTAAGATTCCCTATCAACAAAACGTGACATTCGTCACGCTACATGCGTTATGTTATGCATTATTATTATTACACTTATAATGCAATTTGCATTACTTACTCAGCTTTCAAAAGTATTGTTCAGACATTCTGTTCCATAAAACTCAGAGAACTAATCAAACACAAGTTTTCCTTTTTTCGTTTCTCTGTTGCATTAGCCCTTTCTTACTTTCTACTCACTCAGTGAGGAAATCGTTTCTTGTCCACGTTGAATCTTCGCTAAGACTGTGAAAACCTTTTACACTGGTCAGTGAATTCAGTCACAAAAAGTCTAACAGGAAGCAAAGGAGTGAAGGAAGGATAGAGCAAGGGTACTTACCATTTGCCAGTATAAACCAGTTGGGATGACCGTTGAATAATGGTAAGGGTTTCAGCAAGCCAACCAAATGAGATGGCACTTACCATTGATAACTATACAATTATTGTACATGTATGTACCTGTAACATTCTTGAAATGCTGAGGGCATCTCATCAACATCTGGCATGGAATCTAAAGCAACACTCTTGATGTCTTCTAAAGTTACAGTTGCATGTTCATTGGCAGCAGCTCCCTTGACACTTGGCCGAGGAGAGGAGCCTTTCATGTTACCAGCTCTTTGTACCAATAGATAAGCTTGGCCACGATGAGAAGTTGTTCCTGCTGCACCATAGTTTTTGGACATAACTGATGGAGTGCCTCTGTATTAAAAAAAAAAAAACACACACACACACAGCAACAACTGTTAACCTGCCAGCAAGTCAAAGGAAATAAGACACTGACTCTGAAGTCCTCTGAGGGGAGGGATGCAGACACAAAACTTAAAGCATTAGATTCAACATTACATACAAAGGACTGCAAAAAAAATGGAGCTCTAGACTAATGGCATGTAGAGGATATAAATTAAAATAATGACTGGAAAAAGCTGCAGCTGCAGTGATACTGATTATGCTTGATGGGTGCTTGATGTTACAGGTACTGGTTAGCTTGATTGTGGTTGATACAATTCACCCACAAAGTAACAAGTTTGTTACTAGTGTGAAGATCAAATTAATGAAAGCCCTGGTAGGATACTGCCTCACTCCAGAATGTGCACTGTCAGTGATGGCAAACAGAGTCACACTGATTAATATTAGTTCTTTGCCATGTTAGATGTACCTATCATTTTTCTTGTTTAGATCCTGGAAGTGGATTCCTAAGCCTCCTTTGCTTCTTTTTGCTTTGTTTGCAGCAAGGTGAAAGTTGGTACCTTTGTCAAAGCTGCCTGGAACAGTGCTACATTTGAGAAAATATGGAGAAAAACACAACCTTGATAAAATAACACAAATATCTATTTTAACAAGATTATTAATAAATTATTAGCATTCCTTCGAAAACACATGTGCCTACTCTAGAAAACGAAAGAAACCACCAAAGCAACACAAATCCTGGAAGCTTTTTACTTGCTCTTACCACAGGTTCATGCTGTACAAAGTGATGTACTGTTCTTTGTTTCCTGCACTTGCTCTACATGCACTCTAAAGATATGGTGGTTTATGATAAGGTACTATGGAGGCTTCTTTTGAAATTAAAGCATCAGCAGTCTCACAGTTGCTTTATAATCTTTACAGAAGAATGCAAAAAGGGAGGAGAGAGTGTGGTCTCTCAAGCACGATAACCATTCTTGAAAGTCTTAGTGGCAAGTGGTATTAGGGTGGGAGCTGCGAGTTGTACACAACTGCAACTCTACGTATCATGTTTGTATGCTCAGTTTTTGTGTTCTTGACTTCACTACCGATTTAAGAGCAAAAGGGCAACTGGCTGACAGTCTATTTCAAACTATACCTCATTGGTACACTTTGCAATAATTAATGGCAATTGACAATGCCAGCAAAGCATTAAACATGAAATATATTTCATTTATTCAGACCTCTCTTACACCATTCATGTAATTCTCATCTAAAATCCTGGTGAGAATTGACATAACAACATAAGAAGTATTATATAATGATTATATTAAGCATGAAATACCCTTTTTGACCACATTTTCCAACACTGAAAAGAGAGTTTCAAATATGAAGCTCAGTGGAGTATCTTTTACAAACTTTGACAGAGGTGTTTGAAAATATGGTCAAACACTGTCTCGAGTGTTGGAGATATCTTCTCAATTGAAACTAAACTAAGCAGAAAACCGAGAAATAAAAATCGTAAAAATCTAATGCTAATTTCAGATATCCAAACACCATCACGGGCATGATTTCCTTATTAATGTGTTTGAGAAATTTTGTTACTATACCTGACTGCTTCCAATGTGTTCGTCTCTTCTTTCCAAACCCATCTTCTACTGAGCTGAGAAGGTTTGAACTGCAACAATACAAAGTTAAAATTTGACTTAATTTATTTTCCCATCATATCAGGCATTACAATCCATCAAATATTTTCACTTGCATGTGATTGGTCTAAATGCATCATGTGACTAAATATGCCCCAGCTAACACTGGAGAGTATCAGAGTGATATTCCCCAATTGTCAAAACCATGCATGTTGTGAAAAATACTTGAAGCTCACAGTTTCAAAGCTCAAAGCTCAAAGCTCACAGTTTTCCGTGAGCTTCGCTCTTGGAAAACTGTTCACTTCTCAGAACAGATAATGTCTGCTGACAAATATCCGAGCATATTTTCACTCCAAATGGAGGTGTTTATTTATAAAAAACAGCTTTGATTTCTGTTCATAATAATTAACTCATAGCTCAAGTTCTCTCTACAACATCTTGGTAGCAGAAATACATGCCAAGAGCTTTATAGGAGAAAAGACATGAAGGATGAGGCAGTCTTACATGTAGGTCTAATGCAGTAAATTCAGGATTGTAGGACTAAGTAAGGGTGGCAAATGCTACCATCTGATCTCGAAATTCCAAAACCTATTTATAATCTAATAGTCACAAAGTCGCAATTTTCTGCTCTTGATTAGTCTAAGTCTAAAAGTTGTTTAATCCTCAGTCTTGGATTTTCCAACAAGGGCCTTAGCTTCTCGGCAAATTTTGGATTTTACCATTTGTCACCCTAGCTGGAGTCATGTGCTGTGTTCTTCAGCGTGACACTAATTCTCAAAGTGTCTCTTGACTCTCCATTCAGGGGTCCAGGAGTATAATGAGCACTGGGTATCTGTGAGGGGACCGTCACAAAATAATGGCTGATTAATCTGTGGACTTAGATGAGCAGTCGCTATCCAAGGGGAGAAATGAAATAACTGACAATTTATTCCTTATATATTTTGAGAATAAGAAAATTCATCATTCTGAAAAAATTAACCCTTGGATTCTGCTTCTTCTTAGCAGCCAGGTTTTTCCAACTGAGTGTCTGTTCGGTTCATGTGGATTCAACATATTTCTGAACTTCAAAATTTCATGGAAGAAATAACTGCTTACGTTTCAGCGACGCTATGAAACAATTTCTTTGCAAACTGTCAACATATTCAATACTTACTAAGTCATCCGCCTGGGCCATTATAAAGCAAAACAAACTGCAACTTAGTTTGTCAGAAATGAAATGGAAAGGCAGCCATTTTGTTTTCGTTGCTATGACAAGGAAGTCGTTGAGCCTGCGATCTTCGGATATTTCCGTGATCGTTCGTGATCCATCGTGTAAAATTTCCCGTGTGGTCGTTTTCCCATAAGGCATTGCGGAGATACATCATCCGGGAGATTCGCTCGGGCCTTTGCTCGCGCTGAACCACATGCAAGAACATGGCGAGTGTTTTGTTGGGCGGCAGAAAACTTACCGATTTACGAGTAGTAGATCTCCGTCAGGAGCTCGAAAACAGAGGTTTAGAGAAGAGTGGAGTTAAGGCAGTTTTAATAGAACGTTTGCAAAAGGTAATTTGTCGATTTGCGTCGAAAAATATCAGCATTCGCCACGTTCCTTTCGGTATGCAAATCGCGGGAAACTGATCATAAAGCCGTCCGGCTTTCTTGTAGTTTTATTGAGCTGTTAAGCTTTATGTATTTCCACAGGCCTTGGAGCAAGAAGAAGATGTCGATGAGGAAACGGCAGAGTTCATTCCCATTGATAGCATAGATGTTACCGGTGATGAAGACGAAGATGTCACAGGAGACGAGGAACAGTTGCTCTTGAGTCCGTTCACATCGCCCAAGAGAGAAAGTGGGTCGCAGAAACAGGCGAAAAAGACATCTATTACACCGATTTTAAGTAAGTTAAGATTCTTATCGTATGCAGTCGGTCGAGTTTCCTGCAAAAGACTACTCTGAAACCTATAAATGTTGAATTCGTTTGCAGAGAAGAAAACTGTAGAGAAGGTCGAACAACCACCAGAGGATGCGGTGAGTTAAGAAGAATTTCTGGAGTTAACATTTACTAAACGGCGTGGAATTTCTAACTTGACAATAGTACAATAAAATCCAGCGGGAGAGTGTGTTCTACTATCAGCATCATACCTTTGGGACAAAGATGTTTCGTACCAAGTTTAGTACGATCCTATTCTTTAACCAAATGGAGGAGTGAAATAATGGCCTAACCATGTTTGTAGACATTCCATTTCGTATTCAAATTGATCCTGTATTGACAAAGTCACCTCACTCCAAACTTTGAGCACTTATGAGCTCCTTGCTAAAACTAGAAGTAAAAGCGAAAAGTATAACTTTATTGCACCTATCAGTGTAAGTGGGAGTGTGGGCAAGAGGCGGGGACTTGATGCTTGGGATGATCCCCAGTCAGACATTTGACCATGCAAAGCGGTCCTGGGATGGAGAAATTTGACTTTCACCGAAAGATATGTGATGAAATAATCAAACACAGTTACCAAGTATGGAAAATGCTAAATTGTACCACAGCGTATGTAAAAAGAATGTGTAAATTAAGTAAATTAAGTAAAATTAAAATGAAGTATTAATTAAAATTAAAATTAAGTATTATAAGGTAGCTTTTAATTTTGCACCAGCCTCTGTAAAAATCTATTGGTCTTAAATTGAGTTAGTTGCTAGCACTTGGCTAGCAGCACTGTGAAGTTATTAAGCTGTACAGGAGACTGAACAAATGATATGGGTCTTCTCTTTAGCAGGAGGAAAAAGGTGATGTCCAGAAAGAGGATGATGTAACAGAAGTGCAAGAAATCAAACAAGAGCCTGTTGATACTGATGAATCCGACAGTAATAAGCTTGAAGACATCATCGACACTTCACTGACAGTGAAATCTGAAGTCACTGGCGATGATGACGATGTTGAAGAGAAACAGGATACCGAGAAGGATGTCGAAGAGAGTGATGCAGACTTGTTACAGAATGATGGCGATATTAAGTTAGAAGACTTGGAGGAGCCAAATGGGGTGGAAGATAATAAAGAGGTTTGTTTAATAATGAAACAGACCATATTCATATCCTCAGTATTAGACTGGTACTAGCTTGTAATTGACAGTTAAAGACAACGCTTGTAACATTATTGAGCATGATGTTTTGATCGCAAAATGTAGACCTTAGATGGTTTCCAAATAAGCCAACTGAATGGCCAGCTATCTAATGGATTTAATATAATTTATATCCTTCAGCTGTAATTAAGTTGTTATAACTAAATGACAGAAAAAGTGGCAAGATAAAAAAGGAACAAATCTTTTAGATTTTGGCATGTTGCATCTCTTAGAGACCTATTTGTAGTTGTTTTCCTTTCAAAATAAGGCAGTATTTGTTTTTTGGTGATGACTTCCTTTATTTGTATGACCTATCTTTATGATTGTGTATTGATGTTGCTAGGAGAAACTTGGTTTTGATCACTCTTTACGCTTAAAGGTCAATACTAACCAGTGATTGTTGCATGTTGCAGGTTGATGACAAACTTGTGGTTGAAAAAGAAACAACTGAAGGTACATGTGTGGATGTTTGCTTTGCATCACCATAAATTGACTTATAAACTGTGGCCATTTATTTTATATAAAGCAGGGCTTAGCACTTGACAACTACATAGTTTATTTGTTTACCAGAAGATTCTCTCCATTACCCCCATCTGTGCACCTTTTGTTTTACTAAGGATATAGCACTGTTAGAGAATGCTAAAAATATGGTAACTTTTCTTTTCAAGACAACAGTAGAAAATACTTGATGACTACCAAATGAAGTTAATTAATTATTAAGCAAACATGTGAAGAGACATGTGAATCTAATGAAAAATACAATATTTCTTTTACCTGAACATTCAGCAATTAGTACTAAGCCACTGCAATTCATGGAAATGTGTATTTACAGTATGTTCTAATTTACTCGGCTTGTCTAAGCACAATACTTTGCTGGTTGTTAGTGTTTACCCCCGTTTAGTGTGACTGTAATATAAAAGCATTGTAGATCATACCTGTTTGGTTGACGATTTCCGAAGCATGGCAAGGTTGAAATGTTAATTCGGTCTCTTTACATCAGACACCAAAGCAGAAGATACTCAAGAGTCAGCTGAGACTGAAGAACCAATGGAGACATCAGTGGCAGAAATAAGTGTAGAAGATTCAAGTGAGCAGGCTAAAGATGACACTGTCACAGCTATGGACACATCAGAGTTGGAGGCTTCCAAGGACAACAGCTTATCAGTTTCACTGTTTGTACACACTGATGATGTTCAAGATGATTTAGATGATGATCTGAAGGAAGCAGCTGCTGCTGAGGCGGCGGCTGCTGCAGAGGCTGCTGCAAAGAGTCAAGAAAAAGCAGAAGAGAAATCTGACAAAGGTGCCAAAAGATGTTTACTGTCAATATGTGTAGAATTTGTAACTATTTCAGGTGCAACTCCGTAACATAATAAGTGGATGTTAGTTTTATTTGGCTGAAAAAGTTGACTTGTGACGGATTTTTATCTTCAGCAAAGAACATCGATAATGGGTTTCAGTCACGGCACAAAAGTTTTTTTGTCATAACACAATTTTCATGAAGAGGGATACTTGTAAGTCTTGATCACTTGCACCCTCTACCAGATCCAAATGAAAATGGCCTCAAGTCTAATACAGTAAGAAGTCTTATAGAAGCTGAACAGCTATGTGTGCAATCTCAGGATGACTTCTTGGTGAGCATCCACCTGGTAGACTTGCAATCAACAAAATGTCAGTGGTCTAAATTGGAACCAAAGCATCACAAAGATCACTCCCTGAGCATTCTCAGAACACAGGAATGTGAAGAAATGTATTTAGGGTGTAATCTGCTGAGCTTTGCACAAGCGTAGATGAATTGGAGAAGAATGACAGAACAAAGAATAAGAGAGAAAGAAAAGGCCTTTCAAGGAAACAGTGATGCAAATCCAACTGGTTCTTGACACATGGAGGCACTAAAAAACCATTGATCTCTCTGGATCTGTGCGTATTAAGTGGTCGTGTCTTTTAAATCAGGACCAGATTGGAAACGAAAAGGACCTGAAGTTTTGCAACTGAAACGTCTGATTTCCCAAAGAGATTCTTTTCATTGTAAAGAAGTGCTGTGATGTCTAAACTCATTTGCAAGAATGATGACATCAACAACTTGGTGGTTGAGGAGAATATTGAAAATCATCAACTAGCTGATAATCATCAACTAGTTAACATCAAAAGAAATGTTTGGTGATCAATAGAGAGATCTGATGTTTCAATCGTAGGATTGAGAGGATCAACATCTATTAAATCTATCTATATGAACCCTAGATTATGCTAATTTTGTTCTGATGGCATTAGCAATTGAAACAATAATCTAACTTAGGACTGAATTCCATTAACAGGTAAAACGCCATCAAAGGATAGCGAGTCACATGCGTCAAAAGCTGATTCCAAACCCACAGAGAAAGCAAAAGGAGAAGACAAGTCTAAAGATGGAGGGGCTGCAAAATCACAAACATCTGGTTCTTCTCAGAGGTACTGTAAGGTGTTGTTTAAGTCTCTAGCAGAATTTTTATTGTGACATTATTTCTAGCACAAGAATACAAGCATTAACAAATGGGAAATTTTTTTGTTGCATTGCTCTTGAGGAAACACCAGTCTTGGTCACCTTGTCAGTGGGTTGATGACTTACATGGAAATTTTTTCTCTGGTCATTTGCAAGACTTGGAATTTTCTTAGTGACCAAAGCTCTGTCGACACTGTAAACTCATAAACTTTGTCAGTTTGGTTGACAGTTTCTCTTTTTTTCATCTTGTTCTTTTCCAGTGACAAGGAAACAAAGGGTAAAACAAGTGATACAAAAAGTAAAGACTCCAAAACTACAGACAGCAAGACGACTAAAACACCAAGCAAGAGTACTTCATCAGCAAAGGACAAGAAAGAAACTGGCAAAAGCCTGTGGGTCAGCAATCTGTCCTCTGTGACAAGAGCGGCTGATCTGAAAACACGATTCAGTCAGTACGGAAAGGTAAGGAAGTAAAGTTAACTACATTTGCTTTGGCAGAAAAAAGTTATTGTCCCTACTTCCAGACCAAAATAAAGCCTAGATTATCTTGAAGTGACTAGGAGTATTAAGTAATCCTCTATATAGGATTGGTACTCGTAATGTCTTGTTAGTTGTCTAGACTGTTTAATCTAAGAAAACCTCTCATTTAGAGCTTGTTTAGTGTGAAAACTTGTACCGCTGAAATGGGACAATGAGATTTCAAACCATGTTAACATAAAGGGACACTTTTTCTTTGTTTCACGTTCTACATGACTCATGCGATTCCATCTTGGATTGTGTGACAAAACTATGTATGTGCTACCCATTCTAGTCTGATGTCCAACGGAAATGAGTGTTCATTCATTGCTTACTTGATGCTGGTGCAAGTTTTTTTACTGGAACAAAAATCTTGTTTGGTACAGCAATCCAGTATGGCATTTTGTGCTGCTATCGTTTTAATTGATATGAAGTGCGAATAGCTGCTGATTCACCATGACTTCTTTTAAATGGTCTCTCCATGGGCTTAAATATTCGCGTGATGATTGTTGGTTCACAGGTTGTTGGTGCCAAGATTGTTACAAATTCAAAGGCGCCTGGAGCCCAGTGCTTTGGGCTTGTTACCATGTCAACCAGTGAAGAGGCAGCCAAGTGTATATCACACCTCCACCGCACAGAATTGCATGGAAGGACCATAACAGTGGATAGGGTAAGTTAAATATCTGTCTTGTGATACTCTCCCAGTATGATATATCTTCTGGCAATTCGGCTATGCCTTGTTGACTATTTGCTCATATAAAACTTGGGCTTTTAGTCTAATTGATTCATGCACTGTACGCCTCAGACTAGAAACTAATGTCATTTTTGTGGTTTATTTTCTTCAGGCCAAAGGTGATCGCCTACCAACAACTCAATCTGGATCTGGGAAGAAACAAACTGACAAGAAACAGGTTGACAAGAAGCAAGCTGACAAAAAGCCGGCCGAGAAAAA
>Ga0126339_10003509_pt1 | contig 11438 bp, 9 predicted proteins | sample OrbTmetagenome_2_FD_92532 | JGI IMG/M metagenome (GOLD analysis project Ga0126339, IMG submission 92532) | Coral microbial communities from Petempiche,Puerto Morelos, Mexico - Orbicella T R C metagenome | ecosystem: Host-associated > Invertebrates > Cnidaria > Coral | place: Petempiche,Puerto...
GATGACCCTGTGGCCGTTTGAATGCGCGTACTTTCGGCCACTCGGGTTGTCCTGTACCCATGTGGGCCATGGCGTGGTCGAGTCCGGCACCGACGGCGGTGACGGTCCCGGCTTCCGGCGGCGCCATGGCGTGCCCGATGACGCCCCGCTGCTGGTTGTTCTGCCGGGCAGCCGCCGCACCGAAGTCACCCGCCTGCTGCCCGTGTTCCGTCAAGTGGTGGCGCGGTTGGCGGCGGCGCGGCCGGGATTGCGCGTGGCGATCCCCACCGTGGCCACGGTGGCCGACGACGTGGCGGCGGCGGTCGGGGCTTGGCCGGTGCCGGTCACGGTGGTGCGCGGTGCGCGCGAGAAGGCCGATGCATTTGCAGCGGGGTCCGCGGCGTTGGCGGCGTCCGGTACGGTGAGCCTGGAGTTGGCCATGGCCGGGCTGCCGCATGTGATCGGCTATCGCGTCAACCCGCTGTCGGCGGCGCTGTTGCGAATGATGACGCGGCTCCGCTTCGCCGGCCCGGTCAACATCCTGCTGGATCGCGAGGTCGTGCCCGAGCGCTTGCAGACGGCGTGCACCGCCGAGCCGCTGTTGGCAGCCTTGGCGCCGCTGCTGGACGGGGGGCCGGCGGTGGCGGTGCAACGGACCGCCCTGGCCGAGGCGCGGGCGCGCCTCTCGGGCGGAGACGGCACCGCCCCCAGCGACCGCGCCGCGGCGGTGATCGTCGATCATCTGGATTCCGCCAACCACGCCTGACCCGCGTGTCCCCCAGAGTCCGACCCCCCTCATGATGACGGGCTCCCGTGTGTCGGGACCATGCCGCCTCAGGCGCCGATCCGGGACAGGGGGCAAGCCTTTCGCCTGAGAAGCGACCGGGTGACGTCGAGTTCTCCCAAATCGTTCTGTGCCCGTCTTTCGTTTTCGAGACGGCGAGTCCACAAGAATACGGAGTCGCGGCCAGGACGTCGGAGATACCCGGCTGTCGACGGGCTGTCAGGCGATCGGCGTGGTGTCCCCGCAATCCATATATTTATTTCGTAATGTCTTGATACCTTGAGGTTATTTCGTTTTGCGTGTTCACGCGCAACTCATGCCCTGCAAAATAATCCATTCGGACTCTGGAACGATGCCGCCGGCTGTCACATATTGGGACATGCCAGCTTCGATGGAGAAGCCAAGGGGGGGCAGGGAAAATGGGGACAGGAGGTCGATCATGGCGCGGGTGTTGGTGGCCGAGGATGATGTCGATCTGCGCGCGGTGATGGCGCGGGCTCTGGAGCGAGCCGGGCACATCGTCAGCCAACTTCCCGATGGGGGCGCGGCCCTCGACAGGGTCACGCGGGGCGCAGGGTTCGACCTGCTGTTGACCGATCTGGAAATGCCGGCGCGCAGCGGCCTGGAGGTGATCGCCGCCTGCAAGCGTCAGCACCCGGATGTTCCGGTCGTCGCCACCTCGGGCAAGGGACGGCCGGTGAGCGTGGCGCTGGATCTGGCACGACGATCGGGTGCCGATGCCGTCATCGCCAAGCCCTTCAAGCTGTCGGTCCTGGTGGATCTGATCGCCCGGGTGGCGGCTGGCGAACGCCCGGAGAGCGAGGCACGGGCGGAAAACCACGACGACGGGGACGTGGTGGTCATCATGCCGCCCAACCTTCTGGCCGCCAAGGTGCATGCACCGCCCGAGACGAACGTGGGATCGGCCGGCCGATCGGGATCCTGATAGGACAGGGGTGAGCGGCGGCCGTGGGAGGGCCGCCGAGGCGGGCACAACGACAAGACGCACAACGAAAAGACATGGAGGGACAGCGCGGATCCGGTGAATGCCGGATGGCCGGCGCTATGGCGCGACGGTCATCTCGAGCCCTGGAGGGGGAGGCTCCGCAGGGAAGAAAGGACGCAGGAGATGACCATCTTGCGCCATGGCGGGCGCCGCATTCGTCCGCAAGATTGGCCATTGGGTGGGAAGGCGGCCTTGGTCTTCGCCTCGTACACCTTGGCGATGCTGGCTGGCATTACCCTCCTGGCCTACTTCGAGGGCACGGAACGGTCCCGCGCGTTGGCGCGGGAGCGATTGCATGGCCTGACCCTGGCCGCCGAAAGCCAGGTGCACGAATTCGTCGAGAGCATCCGACAAGATACCCTGACCCAAGCGGCCAGCCCGTCCATGGCGGCTTTCGTGGAGGCGTTGCTGTCAGGTGACCCCGCTCGGGTGCGTCGGACACGGATCGCCCTGGAGGCCGATTTCATGTCCCACGCCCACAGCCGTCCCTATGTCTACCAGGCGCGCGTCATTCATGCCGAGACAGGGCGAGAGCTCTTGCGTGTGCAGCGCGATCCGCGCTTCGGTCGGCTGGGGACAGCGCCGGTTCAGGACAAAGGCCATCGCGACTATGTGGAAGATATGCGTGGCATGGCGCCCGGGCAGCTCTACGTCTCGACGCCGACTTTGAACCGGGAAGGGGGGCGCATCGAGAAACCGCATCGACCCACCCTCCGGTTCGGTCAGGTCGTCGAAGGGCCGAACGAAGAGCCCATGCTGTTGCTGGTGCTGAACGTGGGCTTTCGACACCTCATGTTTCGGTTGCGCAGGCTGTTTGATTCCGAGGTTGGGTTGATGGTGTTCGATGGGGTCGGCCGTGTGCTGTCCCATCCGAACAGGACCCTGGAGTTCGATTTCGAGACCGGAGCCGGGACAACGACGGTCGATCTGTTTGGCCCGGCGGCGGCGCTGCCCAGCCAGATCCAGGGGAGCGCGGCGCGCCACGCGGCGATCGTGTCGAGCGGGGATCGCATGGTCGGTTTGCGCCGGGTGCGACTGCATCCCCAGGCTCAACGGGACATCATCGTTGGCGCCAGTCTGGACCCCGACATGTATCTGGCCAGCCTGTGGGCCATCGGCGAGCGCTCCTGGATGCTGGCGGGAGGACTGCTGGCGGTTGGATCGCTGCTGTTCGGGGTGGTGGGGAGTATCCTGGTGCGGCCGGTGTCCCGCCTGGTGGGTCAGATCGATGCCTACGAGCCGGGGTCCGGCGGTCCCAAGCCCGGCCGGCGGATGCTCGATCGGCGCGACGAGTTCGGAACCTTGGCGCGCGGTGTTTACGGTCTGGCCCTGCGGAGCGAGGCACAAATGCGGGCGGCCAAGGCGGCCCGCGACGAGATGCGCGGCGTGTTCCAATGCGCCGCCGACGCCATCGTGATCATCGACGAGGATGGCCTTATCGAGGACGTCAACCAGGCGGCCGAGGCCCTGTTCGACTGGACGCGGGCGGAACTGTTGGGGCGGCGGGCGTCGATTCTGCTGGTGCCCGAGGATCGGACGCTGACGTCCGGCAAGATCGGCCGTCATTCGGTCGACGACTCCGACCTGTCCGTGGCGAGCAGCCGGCCATCCGAGGCGGTGCGCCGCGATGGATCGCGCGTGCCGGTTGCGCTGTCGATCAGTCAGGTGGGCGTCGGGCGCGGGGGGCGCTTCGTGGCCATCATCCACGACATGTCCAATGTGTTCGCGCTGGAGGCGGCCCGCTCCGCCAGCCTGGCCAAGACCCGCTTCCTGGCCAACATGAGCCACGAACTGCGCACGCCCCTGAACGCGGTGGTGCTGCATGCCGAGATGATCTCCGACGAGGCCCAGGATGTCGGCAACGAACAGTTGATCGAGGACTCGGGCAACATCAAGGATGCCGCCCGCCACTTGCTGGATCTCATCAACGGCATCCTCGATCTGGCGCGGATCGAGTCCGGGCGCACCGAACTGGCGCCGGAGACCTTTGACCTGGAGACCTTTGTGAACGAACTGCGGTCGATGGCCCAGGCCCTGGCCGTGGTCAAGGGCAACACGGTGCACATCCGGCGGCGGGGATTGCCGGCCACCATCTTCGGGGATCGCGTCAAGCTGCGGCAGTGCTTGCTCAACCTGATCTCCAATGCCGCCAAGTTCACCGAAAAGGGCACCATCACCATTGAGGTCGATCACCGGCCGGTGCGGTTGATGTTGGCGGTGGAGGACACCGGCATTGGCATGACCGAGGAGCAAATGTCCCGCGTGTTCGATGTGTTCGAACAGGCGCACAGTTACATCCATGGTCAGTTCGGTGGGTCCGGGGTGGGGCTGGCGCTCACCCGCAGCCTTATGGAGTTGATGGGCGGAACCATCTCGGTGACCAGCCAGCCCGGCAAGGGGACGCGGTTCGAGTTGATCGTGCCTTTGGAAAAGGCCGCCGCCAAAACCGCCGCTCAACCCGACACGGCGGCTCCGGACGAGGGAGTCCTCGCCATGGTCGTGGACGCCGACGACGAACATCGGGCCAACCGCATGAAGCTTCTCACCGACGTGGGGTTTCGCGCGATCGGCGCGGGGAGCCATCGGGACGCGGTGGAACGGGTGGGACTGCATGCCCCGGACTTCCTGGTGGTCGATGCGGCCGCGACCGACCGCAAGACGGGGGTCGGGCTTCGCGAGAGTTTGCGCGCCGATCCCCTGACCACCTCTGTTCCTGTCCTGTCGGTGGCCGAGGGGGAGGATGCGGAAACCCTCTCGGTGATCGGACCCTGCGGTCGCGCGCGCGTGGTGGCCGTCGAATCCGCCCTCGTGAACGCCGTCAATGCCTGCCTGGGCTGTGGGGTGGATCGGGCGGTAATGGTGGTGGAGGACGACGCCGGCATGCTGCGCGCCATTGCCCGCGCGGTCGAACGCGAGGGCTTGCCCGTGGTGCTGTTCACCAACGGTGACGACGCGCTTGTCTACTTGCGTCACTCGGTCCCGGCGGCGGTGTTGTTGGACCTCTCCTTGCCAGGGGGGGCCAATGGCTTCGACATCATCAAGGCCCTGCAGGCGACCGCGCGCCTCGCCATGGTGCCGGTGTTCGTGGTGACCGGCATTGATCTGACGACCGCGGAGGAACAGTGGCTCATCGAGAGAACCAAGGACCTTGTCCGCAAGGCGAGCATGGATTTCGACACCGTGATGCAAGCCGTGGTGTCCGCGGTCGAGCCGGCCGGCTCGGACTGCTGCCTGGGGCGGCCGGCCGAGTCAAAGGTGTTCCATGCCCTGGCGCAACAGAAACCCGAGGATGATAACACTCCACGATGCGCCGTTGCCGAGTGACGGGGCGCCGGGCCATGATGGGCTGATCGCGACCGCGACACACGGACGGTATGGAAGAAAACCATGACCAAAGTGCTCTTGGTAGAAGACAATGAAGACAACGCTCGCGCCTTGTCCCGCCTTCTGACGCGACGCGGCTACGTTGTCTCCCTGGCGGCCACGGCCACCGAGGCCCTGACCAAGGCCGGGGAGAACCTTCCGGAAGTGGTCCTCATGGACATCGGGCTGCCCGACATGGATGGATTGGAGGCCACGCGCCGCCTGAAGGCCAATCCCGAGACGGCGGCAATTCCGGTGATTGCCCTCACTGCCCATGCCATGGCCGAGGACCGCTCGGCGGCGCTGAACGCCGGGTGTGTCGACTTTGCCTCCAAGCCCGTCGATCTGACGGTGCTGATCGGGAAGATCAAAGCGTTGGTTGGCGCCGTTCCGGCGGCCTCGGGAGGTGGTGCATGACCAAGGGTCTGGTGGCACCAACCGATCCAGCGAGTCCGCGTGACGAGCGCCTGCGCGTCATGGCCGTGGATGATGACGAAGCCTTTCGGACCTTCGTCACACGCGTGGCTGGGCGCGCCGGATGGGTGGCCCTGGCCGTGGACAATCCTGACCGCGCGTTGGCGGCACTGCCCAACTTCGAACCCCACCTCATCTTCCTGGACCTGACATTCCCCGACATGGATGGGCTTTCGGTGCTGTCCGAACTGGCGCCGCGCTGCGACGATGTGGCGGTGGCCCTGACCAGCGGATGCGATCCCGAGGTGTTGCGCTCGGCCCATCGGGTGGGTGCGCGCCTGGGGGTGCGCATGCTCGAGCCGTTACCCAAGCCGGTGACCATGGAAGACTTGGTCCAGGCCTTGCGGGCGTTCGAGGCCAACGAGCATGCCTTGACGCCGTCGATGGTGCGGAAGGCCATGGATGAGGGGGCGATCCGGCTGGCTTACCAGCCCAAGGTTTGCCTTGCGTCCGGGGTCTATCGAGGGGTGGAGGCCCTGGCCCGCTGGTATGTGGATGGAGACGTGATCTCCCCCGGGCGGTTCGTGCCGGTCGTGGAGCGTGACGAGAGCTTGTCACTGCACCTGCTGACCCACGTGATGACCTGCGCCGCCGCCGAAGCCAAGGCCTGGCAGGCGCCCTCGGTCCGGTGCGCGGTGAACATGTCCGCCTTATGTCTTTCTGATCAAAGATTGCCGCAAAGGCTGTGCGATACCATTAAGAAGACGAGCCTGACACCCCGGGATTTCGTGCTGGAACTGACCGAAACCGCGTCGCTGCAGAATCCGGATCGGGTGGAACAGGTGCTCACGGCGCTGCGGCTCCGGGGTTTTTCCATCTCGCTGGATGATTTCGGCACCGGGCATTCGTCTTTGCTGCATCTGCAACGCATGCCCGTCAACGAGATCAAGATTGATCAAAAGTTCGTTGCCAATCTTCTGGATGATTCGCGCTCGGACCGGATCGTGCGGCTCATGGTCAACATGGGGCGGACGCTGAACGCCGGGACCGTCGCCGAGGGGATCGAGACCAAGGCGCAAGCCCACGCGTTGCGTGACATGGCGTGTGATGTGGGGCAGGGCTACCATTTCGCAAAGCCGATGGCCCCGGAAGCGTTGGAGACGTGGAGGAAGACGTGGACGAACCAACCGCCGTGGGGCCCCTCGATCCCTGGCAGGTGATCGAGGATATGCAGGACCTGTGGGTCCGGGTCTCGGATTTGGTGCGGGCCGCCGGGTCTGGCCCGGCGGCCGAGGACGCCGCCGTGATTGAGCGGCGCATGGCGGATGCCGATCAGCTCCTGCATGCCGAGATCGACACCGCACAGCCGTATGGTGATGACCGGATGGTGCGTCACGATCTGATGAATGCTCTGGGCGCCGTCGACAACTACGCCGAACTCATTGCCTTCGATGAACACATACCCGAAGCCGACGCCGTGCGCGAGGCCGTGCGGCGCGTGGTCAAGGCCATTCAAGAGCGCCCGCTCGTCCCCAAGGCGACGTGATGATCGGCCCGGGGCCCGTCACGCCGCGCGCTGCGTCCATCACTCCGAGGGGGACGGGATCAACGCCACCGAGATCGCCACGTGTCCACCGCTCTGGGCAAAAGGCCCAGAGCCAAAAAACCGAGCCCTAAAAACCGAGCCCTAAAAACCGAGCATGGGCGCCACCACCCTGGGCACAATCCCCGAAAACCGCAGCGGGGCGTCGGTGCCGATCAGGCAGATGCAGTCCTCGCCGGAATCGGCGATCGGCTGGTGATGCGTGTCGCTGTCGATCTCGGCCAGGTCGCCCCGGGTGAAGCGGCCCTGTTCGTCGGAGAACGAGCCGCTTAGGACCACCGTCATCTCCACGCCCGCGTGGCCGTGATGGGGCAAGACCCGGCCCGGCGCGATGCGCAGCAGCTTGGCGGTATCGCGCCCGCGTGCCCGGTGCACCAGGTCCATTTGCCGGACGCCCGGCGCCAGCCACTGCCAGCGTGCCGTGGCCAGGTCGCGCACATACGGCCGCAGGACCGAGGGCAGAGGAGCGTCCGTCTCGCCTTCCGCCGGGGACGAGGGTACGGGCATCGGTCCGCGCGCGGTCGGTGCCGTCCAGGGCTTGGGGTCGGTGGCGTCCGGTACCGGCGTGTCCAGCCGCGCAAGAACGCTGTCCAGGGCGCCGGGACGGAGCGCCACCGGGGCGATGTCCTCCATCATCACGCCTCCCATGGCTTCGGCCTCGGCCACGGATCGCCGGCACTGGGGGCAGAAGGACAAATGGGCGGCCACAAGCAGAGAGAGACCCTCGCCCAGTCCACCGGCGGCATAGGCAAGCAGCACGGCCTCGCTGGGGTGATGCTTGACGGTCATGCGAATGCATCTCCAACCTGGGCCTTCACCTTGCGGAATGCGAGGCGAAGACGGGACTTCACGGTGCCGAGGGGGATCCCCAACCGCTCGGCGATTTCCGAATGAGCCATGTCCTCGTAAAAGGACAACGTGACCACCTGGGCCTGTTCAGCCGGCAAGGTGGCGATCGCTTCTCGCATTCGCGCCTGCACCTGGGCGCTGCTCAGATGCACCTCGGCCGAGGGTTCCGGCTCGCCGGCCAGCAACGGATCGTCCGCGTCCGGTTCCGGCCGCCGCTCCCGCCGCAACACATCGATACGCCGGTTGCGGGCGATGGTGAAGATCCAGGTGCTCGCCGCCGCCTTGGCCGGGTCGAATTGTGCGGCCTTGCGCCAAACCGTCAACAGAACATCCTGGGCCAAATCCTCGGCCTCGCTGTCCGTCGCTCCCTGGCGCATCAGGAAGCCCTTCACCCGGGGCGCGAAATGCTCGAACAGCGTGACAAACGCGGCCTGGTCACGCCGCTCGGCGATGGCCAGGACCAGCTCGGCCAGGGCATCCCCATCCACAGCGACACTGGTCATCGCCGCGCCCCCCCGATGAGTGCTGGCGCGCCCCCGGCGTGACGCCGGGGCTTCGCGATCCAGCATGGCGACGGGCGCCGTTGCGTGAAGCCGATGCTCATTCATGCCCTCTCATACGTTGACGTGGGCCCGTGGATCATGTCCCGGCGATAATTTGGCGATTTTGCGTCCGATGCGCCGCCTGCGTGCGCCCTGCGCGGGTCCCGATCCACCCAACGAAGGAGCAAGCCTACCGTCCAATGGACCTGGGGGCGAGGTGTATTCATTCCAATGGTCGCCTGTGGACCATGCGCCTGGTGTGTCGACACGAGCAGGCCGAGAGCGGATGGGCGCGCCACCTGAACGGGCGTCGGTGATCCACACCCAGGTCCCTGGCGTAGGGAACCCCAGACCAGGGCGGCACGGCGTTCGCGGATGTGCCGCCGCGATCCCAAACGTCGGATCCGCGCGGCCGGATCCCGGCATCACGGGCAGAGGGGGCCGACCAGACCATGAGCACCATCACTCCTACCCTGCGTCCAGCGGCGGACGCCCGCGCCCGCGCTCACCCGGACCGGCCCCGGCGGATCGCCGTGATCGGGACCGGCATTTCCGGCATGGCCGCCGCCTGGTTGCTCAGCCAGCGCCACCACGTCACGGTCTTTGAACGCGGGGATTATGTGGGGGGGCACTCAAACACCGTGGAGGCCCCAGGCCCGAACGGACAGTCGATTCCGGTCGACACTGGCTTCATCGTCTACAACGAAGCCAACTATCCCAACCTGACGGCCCTGTTCGATCACCTGAAGGTGCCCACCCAGGACAGCGACATGAGCTTCGCGGCGTCCGTCGACAACGGACGCCTGGAGTACGCCGGCAATGGGCTGGGAGGCCTGTTCGCCCAGCCCGGCAACATCGCCCGGCCGCGCTTCTGGTCCATGCTGCGCGACCTGATGCGTTTCTATCGCGAGGCCCCGGCGTTCCTGGATGACCCTCGGTCACGGGTGGTGACCCTGGGGGACTATCTGGACGCCAACGGCTATGGTGCGCCCTTCATCGAGGATCACCTGTTGCCCATGGGCGCGGCCATCTGGTCGACGCCGACGGCCGAGATGCGCGACTATCCGGCGGCCGCCTTCATCCGCTTCTTCGAGAACCATGGCTTGCTGCGGCTGCGGGACCGTATCGACTGGCGCACCGTCACCGGCGGCAGCCGAGAATACGTGCGCCGGCTGACCGCCCCTTACGCCGACACCATTCACCTGAACACGAAAATCGTGTCCATCCGCCGCCAGCAGGGGGCGGTGATGATCGAGGATCTGCGCGGCGGGTTGTACGTGGCCGACGACGTGGTGCTGGCCTGTCACGCCGACGAGGCGCTCGGCCTGCTCGCCGACGCCGACGATCGCGAGCGCACCATTCTCCAGGGATTCCGCTACACCCGAAACCGGGCGATCCTGCATAGCGATACCTCGCTGATGCCCAGGGCGCGGCGCGCGTGGTCCGCCTGGAACTTCCTGGGTACCCGCGATGAGGACGGTACCCGGCGGGTTTGCGTGACCTACTGGATGAACAAGCTTCAGGGTATCGATCCACGCGCGCCGCTGTTTGTGACCCTCAATCCGCCGCGCGAGCCCGCGCGGGGCACGGTGATCCGCGGCTTTCTCTACGACCACCCGCTGTACGATCGCGAGGCGCTGGCCGCGCAGAACCAGGTCTGGCGCCTGCAGGGCCGTCGCAACACCTGGTTCTGCGGCGCGTACATGGGATCAGGGTTCCATGAGGACGGCTTGCAGGCCGGCCTGGCGGTGGCCGAGGCCCTGGGTGGGGTGCGTCGACCCTGGCGGGTGCCCGACGAGAACGGCCGCATTGTCGTCGGCGACATGATGGACGGCATGACGGCGGACGCGCCGGCGCCGGCGGGAGAGACGCTATGAACGCGCGGGCCGAGTCGGCCTCGGCCGTGTATCGCGGCGTGGTCCTGCACCGGCGGCTGCGGCCCCGGCGCCACCGCCTGGACTACCGCGTGTTCTCGCTGCTGCTGGATCTGGACGACCTGCCAGACCTGGGCCGCCGGTTGCGCTGGTTCGCCCACAACCGCTTCGCGCCGGTCAGCTTTCACGACCGCGACCACGGCCCCGGCGACGGCGCGCCCCTGCGGCCCTGGGTGGAGGCCGCGTTGGCCGGTGCCGGCCTGGACCTGGGCGGCGGGCCGATCCGGGTTCTCTGCTACCCGCGCCTGTGGGGCTATGTGTTTAACCCGCTCACCGTCTACTTCTGTCATCACCCCGATGGGCGCCTGGGGGCGGTGGTGCACGAGGTCAACAACACCTTCGGCGACCGCCATTGCTACCTGATCCCGGTGACCGAGGGCGATGCGCAGGCGCGGGTGGTGCGGCAGAGCTGCGACAAGCGGATGTATGTCTCGCCCTTCATGGAAATGGAGACCACCTACCACTTCCGCATCAGCCCGCCCGCCGACACGATCAGCGTGGCCATCCAGCAGACCGACGCCGAGGGGACCATCCTGTTCGCCTCCTTCACCGGTGACCGGCAGCCGCTGACCGACCGGTCCCTGGCGGCGGCCGTGGCCCGCTTTCCGCTGATGACCGTGAAGGTGATCGCCGGCATCCACTGGGAAGCCCTGAAGCTGTTCATCAAGGGCATGCGCCTGCGCCCCCGGGGGCCGGCCCCCGCGGAGCTGGTTACCGTGGTGCCCCCCGGCGAGCGCTCCCGCGTGCCGCACGCCGCCCGGTCCGGCGCGCCCTCCTGAAGACCGTCCGAGTCCCTCCATCCCAGAGCATCGACCGCCCCGGGCGGCATGTCCGGGATCGCCCAAGATCAAGACCCGCGAGGAACCCGTGCCGATGTCACACCGCCCTGCTCCTCCGCCAGCGCCGCCGTCTTCCCCGACCTCCTCCATGCCGCCCTCATCCAACCCTGCCCTGGCCTTGGCCC
>Ga0126339_10003510_pt1:0-5000 | contig 11436 bp, 5 predicted proteins | sample OrbTmetagenome_2_FD_92532 | JGI IMG/M metagenome (GOLD analysis project Ga0126339, IMG submission 92532) | Coral microbial communities from Petempiche,Puerto Morelos, Mexico - Orbicella T R C metagenome | ecosystem: Host-associated > Invertebrates > Cnidaria > Coral | place...
AGAGACTCCCATAGCAGCACAAACGGCGACGAAGAACTCGACGACAGCGAAGATGAAGATGAGTGCCAGTGAAAGTTGCATTCGAAAATAACAGTGTTAAATACTTCTTTTCAGTAGCTACAAGTGCTTTTTGTTGCCAAACGTTTTTTTAAAGCAGAAGGAAAGTTTGTAATAAATTTGTATCCTGCCTTCTATGTTTATTCTATTGCAATTTTTTTGATATTCAAACATTATGCCATTTTAAAGTTTTACTAAAATATTTCACGTGACCCCCCCTTTTCCCTTATTTTTTTGGGATGGCCCCCCTCGGAAGCCATTTTTTTTCGCATGCCCCCCCCCAATCCCACCAGCACCCCCTATCTTATAAAAAATGAACGGCCCTAAATATCTCTTATTTTTGTCGTAAAAATACACTGATTTTGGATCACTTACGCCAAAATTTTCAAAAATGTTCTTGCAGTAGTACGAGTTGAGGGAGAAAATTCAGGCACTTCGACGTTCCCAGCATCCGCCATTTTGAAAAATTACTGCTTCAGCGCTTTTAGTGATGTGCAATATATTTTTTCGAGTGAGTAATCGCTGAACTGGATTGTTTCTGGCATAGAATCGAACTGAGCAATGTTTCATGAAATAGCGAGGAAAAGCCAAAACAAGCTATGAATATTTCTAAATATCCTTAAATTTTCTAAATATCTTAATATCTTCTGAATATCTCGGAAGCTTCTAAATATCTCAAAACATTTCCGGATATTTGTGGAAAGGCCTATAGCAAAGGCATCAGTGACGTCACCTATTGTCATAAATATGCCAACAAGAAAACTATTGGCTGGTGAAACAAAGAGTTCTTTTGCTTAACATGTTGCACATTCAAATAACAAAAACAATGTTTGTAAACAAATATCTTCGCTATGGGTGAGTGAGCGAGTCAGCTGATTGATTGATTGATTGACTGATTGATTGACTGATTGATTGATTGATTGATTGATTGATTGATTGATTAATTGCCTGGCTGACTGAAGAACTGACTGGCTGATTGATATTACAGGTTTTAGCACTTTCAGTAGCATTCAAAGGATGGCTCAGAATTTGGAGATAGATAAACGACGCATTTGGGAGATGAGTCGAGGAACTCCATTTCCATCAGAGATGGAAATCAACTATAATCCAGGAAGTGGTCATGCGTCCATTAAGCCAGCAATTGGTGTTACCGTTTCCCCGGAGAGATTTGTTAAGGTAATGTCTGTTGCACAATGTTTAAGTTTTACCCAATTTCAGGCCTGAACCAGTTTGGGGTAGTGAAGAGTGACAGGCCTAAGTAGGTCTAAGCAACTTCTGACAAGGGAAACATTTAAACAACGAAGGTTCTTTAATCTATATTTTTGCTCTGACAAGCATACCATTGAGGCATTGTTCTTTTCTCATGGTTGGGTACTGATGGTTGATATTGTGTTACAAAAGGCGACGGATTTTTTCGAAGCTCCATCTTTCTTTCGCAGGGCTGATTTCCCTTCGGTAAATTTAATATCCAATAGAAGGATTTTAATCATATTATTTAGACTTGGAGTTTATCCTGTGCAGCACGTCATAATTTAAATTTTCTAATGCTTTGGCTCGGGGGACGTTCACGAATTCTTTTTTAACGATAGCAAGTTACAAGTTGTAGTGGATGAATAGACTTTGCAAATGATATGCCAATAAGCGGTCGGTTACTTGTCTCTAAAGTTTCAGATGTGACCAGTGAGAAAAAAAAAAGCCTGTGAGATCCCTGCATTAGTCAATATTGCAGACGCTAAATTGTTGTACATACTTCAGCTACGTAACTGCCAGTGTTGCGCTATAAATGGAAACGTTTCTTGCTTGCTTTCTAGCTAGAGTTCATTTGACGTTTCGATGACAACTGTAGTCTTAAGCCCTGGCCAAACGGACTCGCAAGTAATCGCAAGCAGCTGCGAGTTGAACTTGCGTAGAGAGTTGCGTTGGGTGGCTAAACGGACTCGCAAGTTTCCTCGCAAGTACCCGCAAATCGCAATAAAACCCATTTCAAGGCAGACATATCCTGTATTTCATTGGCTAATAATAGGTTAATGAACGCCTCTCAACTTGCGTTGACTTGGGTTGAGTGGCCAAACGGTGAAAAACTTGCGTCGACTTGCGTGCAAATTTGATCTCGACCAAAGTGAGCGCAAGTCATCGCAAGTCAACGCAAGTGCACTCAAGGCCTGGCCAAACGGAGTCGCAAGTAGACGCAAGTTGAGAACTTGCGTCTACTTGCGACTCCGTTTGGCCAGGGCCTTAAGGACGTTCGCGCCCGTTGTTTCTCCGCATCAAACTTCAGGCCACATCATACATCGAGCGCGCGCGCAAAGGAAGAAATATAAATAAGTAGCCGGGTGCGCTAACTTCGCCTGCAATTTACTCTCTTAAATGGCTTATTTACACCACGCAAATACAAAATCAACCTTATCCGCACGCTAACCTATCGATGCTTCCGTGTTTGCTCCACCGCTTCATTGTTGCAATCCGCTGTCAAGGATCTCAGAAGGCTTCTGCTTCAAAATGGTCACCCTCAGGGCATCATCACTTTTGATATCAATGATTTCCTGAACAAGAACAAGAACAAGCCAAATGAACCCATAGCAACAGTCCCTCAAAAATATATTAATATTATTTCATTACCTTAAATAGCTCTCCATAACAATTATATTTCAAAGCGTCTAGATTCTACTCTTTCGTTAATGTCAAAGCTTTTCCATTGTGTCACTTTACAGACACTTTTCGTTTGAAACGTCTTAAATTTATACTGCAGATTTTTTTCTGTCTAAGTTCCAGACCTCCATTGATACAGTATAAATAGCTTTTGAAAACATTTAACGGTTATACTTTTGAAAATGTATGTTAACTAACATACGAAACGTCAAGTTCATAAAATGCACGTTTTTAAAATGTTTATCACCGCTGTTTGTGTTATATGGCCGAAGACCAAGAGTTTATATAATACTGAATGCTCAGTTCATGAATAAACGTTCCCTTATTCAAGCATTAAACTCAAACACTCAGTTCATGTCTATGCGTTAGTTGTTATCTCGGCGTGTAGTCCAGTGAAATATCTTAGCTTCTCCTTGACTGACCCATACATTTGTTAGCCTATTTATGGCAACCACGTTGCGTCTATTTAGTTCATAGTGCAACTGTACTTATTAGTCGAACTTTGAGACTGTCTTGTATTTAAATCCCAATGCACTGTCACAGGTCATTATCCTGGCAGCTTGCACGAGAGTACACATCTGATACAGAGTATAACAATTTAGCTTTAAACTTATGGCGAGCTCACGTTCTAAGCCATCGAAAACCACGCGAGCAGTCGATTTCAAGAACCTTTTCGATAGCGTTCTTCTCCTTCGCTTACGTAACCTTAATCCTCCAATCACTGAACCCTTGCCAGAATGCTTGAAAGGCTAAGGCTGACTACCAATCCAGCACCGACGAACATCCAACGCCACCCCAGAGGTCGCCCTCAAGATGGCCGGGTGCACAAAAACAAACGCGCACGCCAGGGTTCGCAGGCAAATGTCCCTAAAGAACAGTCCGACGCGGAGACCCACAGTTCCGACGAAGAAAGGCAGTCGAACGTTGACTCAGCAGTCGATTTCGAGCCACGAATTTTCCATGATGCCGTGTTTTCGCCAACTCAGAAGTCGGCCATTCAGGAGACCGTGTCTAGTTCGGTTAATGAAGGTTTTTTGCGGGTATTTGAAAGCCACAAGGCCCAAGTACGTTTCTCGGACGACCCTCGCACACCCAGGCCTCGCATCCTTAACACAGCGACTCCTCTGGGCCTGCATCGTCCTCTGGAAAAAAGCCTTGAAGACAATGTACTCCTCGCCCGTACCATCAGGCGGAGGATTGCCCCGACCAGGGCCCGAGCAGGAAGACTCACCGCCAAGCCCTTGTCTGCTTTGACTACAACAAACCCTTTGGCTGTCAACGCCGTTCCTGCCATTTCCCGCACAGTTGCGGTCGCTGGAGCTCGCGCAACCACGCCCAGTTCAACTGCCCTAGTCCCCAAGCAGTCCGGAAGTAGCAACAGGCCAGCAAACCCGAGCGACCGCAACCAAAAATAAGGTGGAGCAGCGCCAACCGGACTGCAAACCTTCAGTATCCATCCGCTTAATCTAAATTAACGCCTGAATTAGTTAATCACCCCAAATGCTCTTTTGTTAAAGCTTTCACCAATGCCCTTCGGTATGATACTCCCATTGGTTACCTTGGTTCCTGCAAGACACGGTTGTCGCGTAACTTGATATTAGACCCCAACATCCCGACGTCGTTTCTGGAAACCAAGCTTAATAAGTAAGTGCAGTTGGGGAGAATTGCGGGTCCCTTTCCTTCCTCCTCTACCTAGTAACTGGCGGTGTCACCCCATAGGTGTGGTCCCTAAAAAGCACCCGGTAGAATAGCGCACTTTTTGTCATCCTTCCTACCCCGAATAGGTTAGTGTAAATGATCACATCGCAAAGGATCCTTATTCTTTGCAGTATGTATATTCAGTGTCGATGACGCGACCACAATACTGCGGTCTCTGGGCCCTGGGAGCTTCATGGCCAAAACGGAATCGAAATCTGCCTTTCAACTTATGCCAATCCACCCAAAAGACTAGAACCTTTTTGGCACCTACTGGCAATGTTAGTACTACATAGTCTTTTACCTTAACTTTCATTCGGGCTTCGCGGTGCCCCTTTCCTTTTTAAACAAATTTCTGATGCTTTGGAATGGATCGATATCATTAAACAAAACTATAGCCTTGCCATGTTATTCACATTTTGGACGACATCTTCATAGCGGAACATAAAAACTGTTGATTGCCTAGGGAGCCTTACTACCCTTCTCAAGGTGTTCATGTTTCTTCGGGTTCCCACTGTTGCAACTAAGACCATAGGGCCCTGACAAGTTCAAGAGTTCATAGGCGTTGTACTTGATAGTAACCGTACGGAAGGATGATT
>Ga0126339_10003510_pt1:10000-11436 | contig 11436 bp, 5 predicted proteins | sample OrbTmetagenome_2_FD_92532 | JGI IMG/M metagenome (GOLD analysis project Ga0126339, IMG submission 92532) | Coral microbial communities from Petempiche,Puerto Morelos, Mexico - Orbicella T R C metagenome | ecosystem: Host-associated > Invertebrates > Cnidaria > Coral | place...
TTGGCATTGCTTGTGTCTTGCCATCTTATATCCTGACCTTTATCTTGTCCGATCCAGCCTGTGCTGTGCTGGGGAGATGAGAAAGGCTCTGCCAATACTCTTGTTCTATTCTCACGTTAGTAGGGGAATAAGTAAGGCTCTTATTTTGTGCGTCTATCATGAACCTCCCACAGGGCTGTGTCCTCCTCAATTACACAATGTTGCTGTTTACGTATTTTGTTGTCGTTACTTTTTACCAGGTTGCGTTACATTGTACACATAGTTTGAATGCGTGAAATAGTGACATTAACTATAATTATAGTCGGTTGAAATAATTGCTGGCTGAATTCAAACAAGATGCAATCAAGTTAAGGTATAACAATAATGTGAATAGACAGCTGCAGTTGTAGAACGATTCCTGGTTGCCTAGGATAGTGAACAATGTACAGTAATGTTCAATATTACGCTGTTAATTCCACAAAAGGTAGATTACTGCCATGAGGTTGTACAATGGAAGTACATGTAGCAATGTAGTCATCGAAGCACCTCAGTTGAGATATTAAATTTCTTTGAAAAATAATGTTTTTGTGTTTCAAGAATATAATTAGTTGGAAACTGTGCTCTATAACATGGAATTGAAACAACTTGTTTGACCAACCCTAACAAGCAAGCTGTTTGTGGCATTCCTGGTTTATGTAGTTCTGACTGGCATGAATTTGGCTCACCCCTCTGCTCTCGGTAAGCAAACTTAAAATGCACAGGGCTTCTACCACTTCAAGCGACTTCATTTACTTGTTTGCATTTAACTTCTGTTTGTTTTGTAATTTCCAGGGTAGCTAATAGTTGACATTTCGTTTTATATAAGGAGTTGTTTCCAATTTTGCCATAATTTAGTTGGTTAGTCGCAAATTATCTTGTGAATACTCCGCATAGGATACTCAAAGGGATCTTCGTCATACCTTTTAGGGGTTTTGAAATGCTCTAACTGTACGTTTCAATTCATAGGATCAGTAACGCAAAAAAGTATGTCAATTTATGTTTCTATATAACATCTTGGTTTTTGCTACGACCTTAATACTTCTGAGAGGTTACAAAGATTTTAGCCACTTCCGAAACACGATATTCTTTGTACCTTTTACAGGTTGGTTGTCTGAATCTTCCTTTCCCCTTCCAGGGCAAATTTTTCGCATTTATAATAATGTAAACACGTTTTCCGTTCAGTTTTTAATCTGTTTCACCTACAGTGTCTTCTTTTTCTCTTTCAGATGCTTAATTGTCTTCACTGGGTGAGGGCTGATCCCTAGAAAACCACATGCTGACAAGTTAGAAAATGGTAGACCTTTTTAGAACTTTATTTGACCCTTTTCTTTGCAGTATTGTCTTAACGATCTAGGCTGACTAACATCACGATCCTCAAATAGCAGGAGCATACAAAAAGATAATTTGTAAGAGTTCAT
>Ga0126339_10003514_pt1 | contig 11429 bp, 9 predicted proteins | sample OrbTmetagenome_2_FD_92532 | JGI IMG/M metagenome (GOLD analysis project Ga0126339, IMG submission 92532) | Coral microbial communities from Petempiche,Puerto Morelos, Mexico - Orbicella T R C metagenome | ecosystem: Host-associated > Invertebrates > Cnidaria > Coral | place: Petempiche,Puerto...
CCAGCTGGTTGTAAAAAGTTTTCAGAGCTCCCAACTGAGAGCCCTGTTGCACAGGTAATTACAGCTTTACAAACAGAAGTAAAGACCAAGCACCCTAGATTTACTGGAAATGATTCCCGCTGTTTTTGTCATAACTTTATGAGGTTAATCAAGTGGCTAAGTTGTGAAAGTGACTCCAGGAAAGAATGTGAAACAGTTCTTGCTTTAGCTTAGTTAGGTGTGAGGTTGAGGGACTGTGTTTCTCTTTTTAATAGATTTGAGATAACATTAGGCCAGATTGATCAGCTTTCTATTGCTTGCCATGAGTATTTTAAAGGAAATTCATTGTCATTGCCAAGTTCTGTAAATCCTACTGTTTGGACATTGGGTCACATTGTCCCCGCTCATTGTCATCAAGTGCTTTAAAAGTATGGTCAGGGGTTGGGGATGGTAACAATGGATGGGCAAGAAGCAAAGCATATCCTTCTGAAAATAATTAAGTGAAAACACAACATATCAAAACAGATAAGTTGAAATATTTAGACACAAATAAAAATCATGTGATGCTGATTTGGCTGCCTTTGCACGGTTTTCAGCAGCCAGAAGCTGCAAGCAAAAATGTAGCCTACATCCCAGAAAGGGTATTCAGTGATCCATCTTATTGCTATTGTGGTCTGCTAAAGGCATCTCCTGAGGAAGCTAATTGCTTTTTCTGTGGAGACGCAATCTGGAAACTTATTGAGCAAAGTGTAAAGGACGGAAAGATCGCTCCACAGCTTTTGTAATTAATCTTAAATCTGTACACAGCCTAACTGACTTTAAGTTACATTATATCATATTAGCAGCAGCTACGAATTTTCAGATAGTGTACTCACAGGAGCAGCTATAGGAACTTTAAGATAGTGTACTTATTAGCAGCAGCCAGGAAGGTCAAGTTAGTGTACTTATTAGCAACAGCTATAGGAACTTTAAGATACACTGTAGTGTTAGTACTTATTAGCAGCAGCTAGGAACCTTAAGATAGTGATAGTACTTATTAGCAGCAGCTAAGAACTTAAAAGATGATGTCCAGTCCATATTGTGCATTCTCGCGAGTGCGTTTTTTGTACTGTTTTGCTTCATGAAAGACATCACAAAATGTAAACATTTTGCAATACTTACATGAAGTAAATTCAAAGTTTCAAAACAACCACCATTATGGATGCAAAGCAGCAGAAGCTTTAGGCTTCGTTCTTTCTTATATCACTCGATGAAACAACTTTCCAGCTGTAAAAATCAATGAAGCTGTTGGAAAAAGAATTTGAAAGGCCTCAAAGATAAGGTATAGCTTCGTTTTCGACACATCCCAAAGTTATAATCTATTGTGACCGAGAGAACAGACTGATTCGAGATTTTGCCAAGTTATCCGAGCTAAGCAGTACCCTGGTCCCAGAGGCCGTTTTTCTTGATGTTTCTCTTGAGATAAAGTAACTGCCAAGTTTGTCGCGCACTCAGATGACATTTTAATTTATGCGTTACAGAAATGAGAGCAATTTAGCTTAGTGTATATTCTTTCCCTGAAGAAAAAAGGTTTCAGACCAGTGGGTCTTAGTCTTAGACCAGTGGGTCTTTGTTTTAGACCACAGGGTCTTCGTTTTAGACCAGTGGGTCTTCGGTCTTCGGTCTTCATTTTCTACACATCCTATCTGGGAGCTTCTCTTCCTTGTGCGAAACACCATAAGCGGAACCGGCCTTTTTCACACTCTGTAAAATTAAAGAGAAAATTCCCGAGGACATCGCCCGTTTGAACTCCACGGTCCAATTAGTGCGGGTCTTAATTCTTGGACTGAGGCGCCTATGGAGCATCTTTAGCCAAATCTTGACTTCTCCTTCGAGAGGGTCTGAGAAGTGCTGACGCTGGAATTCGTTTAAAAGATTTTTGGCCGAGACGGTGTTTTTCAATAATTGAAGCGAAGGCTGCTTCACTTCTTCTTCAAACAAAAAGAAATTATCGACTTCATTATGTAGAGGACGCGGGGCCTTAGTAGCATTCAAAATAGCATTTTCAGCCGCCATTTTGAAAATCGCTTTGTGCTTTTTGTATTTCCGCTGTACAGCGGGCAGCAAAGTTCCCCTTCACAGCGCACGCCAGCCCGCGTGCGCGCGCGCCATGGTCAGAGGGCGGAACGAGAAATATATGGTTCGAGATCGCGAGATATGAAGTCAGTCATATTATAGTTAAGTCTGTTAGAAAATTGAGATAAGGTACTTGGTAGAATATAGATACATAGTTATAAATGTTCAAAACGAACAGGTGCCGTATTCGGGCCGCAAAGCTCGTCACACGTCATGCGCCATCTTGCAATTCCGTCAGAAGGTCTTTAGTTTAGAAAAAAAAAAAGTTACTATGTTCGATGGGTAGTGATAACGTATCTTTGTTTGAACAGCCGACCCAAAGTCACTCAATGGATTTGACAGTACATCATTACTGAATCAGCCTGAGCCTCCAGTCGTCATCAGACTTAGAAGTTGCTACTGAAGCATGAAAAGCATGCTGACGCTTGGACAATAGAATCCGAAATCCAAGATTTAAATTAAGAAGGATTGACCATAAACAGCAGGGTCTTTGCCTGCATTTAATGGTTCGAGAAAGGTCCCTCAAATAATACGCTTGTCGCGGAATTTAGTTAATCTAATTACTACTTGAGACCTACCGTGGTAATATTTGGTCCAATAAGGCGTCAGTCTTTTTCTTTTCCTCCACCAGTTGAGCTGTTCTTTCACTTACAAGATCCTCCAGATTGTCCGCATATTTCTCCATCATATATACGACATTGTCAAAAATATTAGTTTTCCTACAAGATAAATTGTCAATTAAAAAATGAATTGATGTTCGACTTGTGTCGACAAATTCGACCTTAGTTTAATTTCGATCGCAAAGGCATACATCCCCCAGCTCGGGACGACTAGTCATGTCGTCGATTCGTTCGGTAAGATAATTCAAGCGTGCGTCTGGCCGGGAGGTCCATACAATCGGAGCTTGTCCAAGTTCCCATTTATACCCCTGGGTGGAGAGAGACATCTCAAGGCTAAAAGGCCTTGCCTAAAAATACAACGCAATGACCCTGGTCAGGGTCCGAACCCGGATCGCTTGTCCTGCAGTCCAGTGTGAGCGCTAAACTTTAGACTAACGTACCTCCCTCATGGATAGAGAAAGTTTTATTACATAGGTTTTTATTGTACGCTAGTTAATTAGTTCGTTAGTTAATGTAATGTAATGTTAGTTAATCCAGTCCTGTTAATATACTTAAGTTATTCTTTCTAATTTTTTACACGACTCCTAGGAAGACCATTTTTATGATAAGATTTTCGTGTTTAAATTAAGATTGATTGATTGACCTCCCCTTATCATAATTTACCAGCTAACACAAGGTAGATGGATCTTTGTAAGTCTTTTTCGAGTACTTCTGCTGAAGCTATGCGGGAAACACAAACTCCATGCACATTTTGTTGACACAATTTCACAGGGTCAGTATGATTATTATCCTGCTGTATGACATAACCCGGGTAGAGTTGTTCAAAGCTCCAGGAATAGCGAGAATTTTGATTTCCGTTTTGACTTTTCTCTGAGGTTTCTTGTTTACATTGTTTAATTTGTCCTTCAGTTTTGAGTCTGAATAATCTCAACCAGCACAAAACAGAAGCGGTCAAAATCATGAACAAATGAACACTTCGGTTAACTTTTAATCCTGGGTGAGTGTTCGCCAGTTTTCGAACAACCCTGGTGTTCCAATACTTGACCAGAGCACATGTGACCAGTATCGTTTGGACAGGATAAGGCTATACGGCATTATAAAGACTATCCAAAATGATGTATTACAGAGAAAACAACTTACATGCCATTGTTGCTGAGAATTCTGTGCATGGATTTCTTGATATCGTGAAAATCTGGACGGGCTTCCGGCTTTTCATCCCAACACGATTTCATTAATTCCCTAAGCTCCTCCACTCCTGTGATGAGGTTCACCACCGTGGGACGAAATGGCGGGATTTCGCGTTCTGTTACTTTTTTTATAACTTCTGAAGATGAAAGTGAAGAGAGAAAAAATATTTAATGACAAAAGACAAACGAATAATGAATGAATCATTGAACGGCTGGATAGTTGACTGAGTATCTAAGCACATGTAGGTGATTGACTGGCTGACCAACCGCCTGACTGACCGACCAACCATCGATTGATCAGTCGATCAATAGACTTCTTGATAGATATCCTGACTAACTATCTGCCTCACTGACTGTCTGACCGCCTGACCGTCTGACTGTCTTTCTGCCTGGCTGTCTGACTGTCTGACTGGCTGACGGTCTGAATGTCTGATTGTCTGACTGACTGTCTCACGATTGACTGAGATACCATAGACGTCAATTTTGAGGATCGATGCGTTGATGCATGGCAGCAGACAATCAATTACAGTCAACTCTCACCTTGCGGACACCCCACTATCACGGACTCTTGCTATTACGGACAAAATCCAGATCCCTGGAAAATGCTAGAGAGGTTTGACTCGAAATGACTCCCGTTATTACGGAATCTCGGCATTATTTTGCACAATAGTCCTTGTTTCACAGACATTGTCTATGTTATTTACTGCATGTTAAGGGCACTTTTTATCTCACACTCCGTTACTACGGACTCTCCCCTGTACGGACACTAAACGACGGCCCCGAGCTTGTCCGCTGTAACGAGAGTTGACTGTATTGCACGAGATAGATTGCGCAAAATATCGGGATTTGTCAGTGGCGGGCAGGTCAGTTATTTGCCGAAGCCGAAGTCTTAGGCAAGATGATTGATCTGCAAGACACTGGCAAATCACGATATTTTGCTGTAACCTTGTTCAATAATTGTTTTATCACTTGATCACCAAGTTTGTTTTCATATTTAAATCAATCACTCTCTGAAAGCTCAGGGAAGCGATCTGCCATTTTTCACAAAACTGAGACCGTGATCACAACTACGCATGAGCAGAATATTATTTGCAGCAAAACACGTTTACGCATGATCAGACCATTACTTGTAGGCATGCGCAGTTATTCGCGGGTCGCGCGTGGTGGGCTCTCGGCAAATGAAAAGGAAGAAAAAAAAAATGCATCGAATAACAATTCCAGTTGTTTTCAACCGTATGACATTTGTTACATTTGTTACATTTGTAAAGGTCTAATATATTACATCTGTTGGAATGGGTGCTAAGGAATCAAAATCCCGCACACTGCCACGTTTGAAAATGACGCAAAATTTGGCTCACCTTCTGGTTCCATGTAGTTGGCACTGTATGGTCCTTCTCTTGTATGGAATTCTTGCAGGATGACGGCGAAACTGTATACATCTCCTTTTTGTGTTCCATTAACTGGCCGTTCGGTCATTCTAATTATTTCTGGTGCCGTCCATAACAAATCTGAAAATTTAAAAAGTGCATGGCGAATCGTGCAAAATGAATAATTAGTTATGGCCGAATTATTGGCATCATATAAAGTTGTGTACATAGCTGAAATGATATTTCATGTCTTAAACTTTTTCTCCGCACTTCAAATATATAATCTTTCATATCTTTACCATCTAAGAGTATGCTACGAGTTCCCAGAGCACTGCACCGGTATCGTAATGGTAATAGGTTCGAATCTCGTTCAAGCGTAAACTTTTTCAGGTTTTTTTTCTCATCTGCTTAAGTTGTTTCCATAACTGCGATGGTCATTCTTGTCTCAAAATCTTCCTCCGCAGCTCAAATATTTGATCTTTAATATATCCAATTTCACTACAACAATCAGTTTAATTTCTGCCTTAATTTTACAGTGCCACTACTCGAACCGGGTCACTTGGAAAAGGGTTAACCAGTCAGAAGGATAGCTAACTTTTTCTTAGATAAACCAATAACATTAAAGAATACAAACAATAGTTTTATAACAAAATTGGAAACCTAATAAAAGTGTAAACTGTTGAGGACCTATCAAAAAATTTTGCCACTTGTTGATTGATTAGTTTTGATCCTAAATGTTTGTGCATTTTTCAACGGTTTCGGTTTAGTTATCGCGAAAGGAGTTTTCGACCTAGATTTTTCGAGTGAAATTTATAATTATGGAAATTCACCTTCAGGGACTGAAACTGTACAGTGTATATAACACAGAGGAGTCGATAGTATTCACGTATTCATGTTATATCAAACGAACCCTTACATGGGTTCACAAAAACGACAATACTCCATAGTTCTCAGTTTAAGTTCTGATTAATTGGTTAGTTTTCTTCTAGGTGACTCGGTTTAAGTTGTCGCAATGTAAAAACCATGATTAAAGGAGTTTCTTTCTGATAATAGTTAAGCTAAAAAGAATAGCAACCACCACAACGACAACAACAAACAGTCGCATGACATCTCTTCGGAAGTCCTTTCACTCCAACAGCTCCATAAAAACAATACTGTATGCCTACCTTGGTAGTAAGATTCAGTATATTTGTAGCTTTTTCTTCGTCCTGATCGAAACGTTGGCAGACCATAGTCCGCGATTTTTAACACCCAGCGGCTATCCACCAGGCAGTTGGACGATTTGAGGCTTCCATGTGATTTGATATCTGTGCTGTGAAGATGAGCCATGCCCTAGAAACAGCAGCACAAAATCACAATGGCAACAAAGAGTACAAGGAAAAACTACGACAAAAATCTATTGAAATTTTCAGAAAATTCCTACATATTTTAGTCTATTTACCTTAACAATGTCGTTGACCAGTGACGAAATAAACATGTGGTCTAACTTAACATCTTTATTCTCCAGGATTTCCTAAAAGAGAAAAGAGTGAAAGTCAGGGAGTGTTTTATTCAACAGGAACTCGGCAGAAAATGACACTGAAAAAAATTTGTCAGGAAGATACAGACCTGTAGCCAGATTCACGAAGCTCGTTTAGATTAAGATGTCTCTTGAGTATTGTTTGAATAGAGGAGCCTATTGTTGAGTAACAATACTTAGGATGCACCTTAACTTAGGAGGGCCTCGAAGATTGTAGTCTGCGAACGCAGACGTCTTTCGGAGACAAGCGACATCCGGATGGACGTCTGCGTTCGCAGGTTACGTGCATTGAGCCCCTGTTTGGGAGGGACGAATACTGTTTCAGTATGTAATTTTGGGATAGTTGGTCAACAAAAATGAAATAGGCAGGATGAAGAAATATCTTAGCTGACCATTCCTCAATGGAGCATTTCAGGGTCAATGCCAACAAATTCTTAAACAAATATTAGAGATCAACAAAACATGGTCAAAAATTCCAAATGATAGAAGGGTTGATAAGCCAGCGCAACCGACGAGTTGGACCTGAGTCTACCAAGAACTGATCCTTATGGCTAAACGTAAAGACAGGACTTGAACTCAGGACCTCCGGACTACAACACTAGTTCCCTGAACCACCCGGCCACGCTGCCTCCCCGGCACAACGAATGAGAATCCGGCGGTATTAAATAACTAGACTTACTTGGAGACTGCCCCGAGAGTAGAACTCCGACACAACACAAATGTTTGGAGGATCAACGGTGGCCCCAATGAAGTGTGAAAGGTTATCGTGCCGTATATCAAGCATCTGTGTACAAAATAACATATTATTTCAATTCTGTTTTACCGGTAAAGGTACGGGTGTCACTTTCACATTATGCTGTTTATACGCAAAGAGGGCGACCAGCCAAATGTATGTAGTTTTTTTAAAACCTATGGTGAGAAAGCCCGCCTGTTGGAGCTTATAAAATGCATATATGCATATAGATATTTTTCACTTTTTTGAAGGAATCTAAGAGTGATCGCGTTATAAAAATCGAAAGAAGAAAAACATGGACATCATTTTTTCTTCACCGCGTTTTAACCTTCTGAAAACGTAAGAGTACACAACCCGTTGGACAAGAAACCGCGCGAGGTGGAGACCTCTGACTAATCAAGCCATGACGTCAAAACAAGAACGTAGGTTGACAAATCTTTCCACATCTTTTCAAAATTCGAAACCAAAATTGGAACAAGAGCGCCCCTTAAACGCGTACAGTCTTAAATGAATGTGTGTTGACAGAGGCATTTTGGCAGTTTAGTGTCTTACCCTAGAACAAAACGCTATGAAACCTGACCAAGGGCCCGTTTCTCGAAGGTCCCAAAAAGTTTTCGCAGCCGAAAAGCCGTAGCAAAATCTCAAACCTTATGACTTCAGAGCTGTTTTATGCATAAAACAGAGGTTCTCTTCATACAAGAAGTTTCAGGCGTACACACCTTTCTGTCTTTAAATACCGATTAAATAAAAATGGCTGTGCGGACACGAAAAGTTTCCGGAACTTTCGAGAAACAGGCCCAGGGCTCAATCCCAGATGTCTCTACTCCTGATTAGAGGGAGTTATTATGGCAGTGAATGGTCCTGCACAAGGGCTCGAACTCAAACCTCCGAGTCCTAAACCTTGTCTCAGAGCATTCTATACCTGCATAATTTACCTGCTTCATTTCCAAAAGCACGGACCGTGTTAAATCCACATTCTTTGAGCCAACTCGCTTTACAACCACAGAGGTGCCCTAAAGGAAAATGAATAAAACGAGAATATATCGTGCTCAAGTACTAAGATAGAATCATTGAAATAACGCTCATCTAAGTTGCGCTTCTTTTGCTTCGTCAATTATTTTAATGATTGACATATACCAATTCTGATAACTTGATGCAGAAGTAAGGCAATGTCAATAACTTAAGGGTATTTGTAATCTTGGCACCCGTTCACTCGAGAACGCGATCATTTTGTAGGCTGAAAATAGACTAAAAACAGTATTTTAACTGCTTGCTATTCAAGAGCTTCAAATTAATTTTACGAATTACCTTGAAAAAACCAAAACGGGTGGAATCCAGTGCACTGTCACCATTTCTAAACGATTCCAGCAACGGCGTGTCAAATTCACCTTCCTGTATAAAATCACAAAACGACAAAGAGAACACTTCTGTGAGATAACAGCAGCAATCCAGACTCTATCGGCCTGTCTGTTTTCCAGTTTGTCTGTCTATCTGTCTGACAGCTCGCTTAATTTTCCTTTCACTTTGATAATTATCTAACGAAATGACTGTCCTTGCGTCCTTCCAATCAAATGTTTGTCCATATAGTCATCCCGAATGGCACCTCCCTCCAGACAATTCTCCCCGACTGTCCATTGCTCTTCCCGGCCATCTGTCGATACAACTCATCTAATACTTACTTCAACCCATCCGGCCATTTGCTAGACCCTCAACACCGTAGAAACTCTTCCGATCTGACCCCTCACCCTCTGTGTTGATTTCAGCACACAACCCTCGCCGAGCGGTCCACCCAATCATCACCATAGTTACAACAGACAACCATCTCCATTTTGTTAGTTGAAAAGACCCATTCTTAAGTACTTCATTTTATTTCTAAAACCCGTCCGCCTACCCAGAAATTTGTTGCTTACAGCTTATGTAGCCTGTACCTGAATTTCCGTCGCAAGTCCTAAGTTGTCCTCCGTTGTCACTGAATCTGATCTTTTAATTATAATTTCCGAGTAATCTATTTTCCACAGTAAACTCTTCAGCTCCTTTTCCAACCTTATCTGTCTGTGAAAAAAAATTACAGATCACTTTGACGATATCAATTTTGGACGGCCAGCATCTACGTTGTTCTCTTAAAGCTCATCAAGATAAAACAGAAGAAATCATAGCCGTGACCCGCTTGGGAAAAAAATGTTCTTAATTATTCGAACGCTGAGTTTTACTTTCGATTGCAATGTATCAAACCTGTCAGATAGTAGAGTTTCGTTGCAATTACAAACACCTTAGCAGCTCGCGGGAAATGCTTCGCTGCATGTAATGCTTTATTATGGTTCATATCACTATATATTATATTATAATATATGGTGCTCTCGCCTTGGCTTTTGGAAATGCAACGAGAGACTGTCTCTCGTGTTTAATATTTTCCATGAATGTCTGCAAATGCCATATTAGATGTTATTAGAAAGCCATGACAATCGTGGTGTGTAATAGAATCTAAATAAAGGGAAACTCGCCTTATTTTGCTCACACAAAAAAGAAAAAGAAGAAGACCAGCAAAGCCTGAAATCCCAGCAATTATAGCCATTTTAACTGCAAGAGAATTAAATAACTGGTTAGACATACAATCCATGAGGCACTGAGGCCCAAGTTTTACTAGGATACTCTGATCAAGGAGATGGACAACTCGCCAACCTTCCACTAAAGTGTGTATAAAGCATGTGTGTAAAAGATGGGATTCGCAGACGTGAATGCAGAATTTCTATAGTTTAGTTGTCAGAGCCATTGTGAAAATTGCTCATCGTTATTGGTAATTGTCCTGTTTGTGAGGCTTCCGACTGAGCTACGAATGGTGCCGGTCTTCAAATAAAAAAAAAGTAATTACTTCAAGCGAATCTAACAATGCAATGAACCAATTGGTATGGTTCGAAGCAAAATATGCAGGCGGTACAAACACGGGAAAACGCACGGTGGACAATCAAGTTTGGTTGGTGGAAATTGTAGCCTTGCTGTCCTATCAATTAAACTACATTACACTAGTTTAAGGAGCCCTCCATCCTAAATGATCATGTGCCAAACACATGAATGAAAACAAAAGTAGCTTCGACATCGCCTTACCACTTTCTGCGTCTGTAGAATTAGGAGGACATTTCTCGTTATCAAAACCACATTCTGGACTGTCCTTTGGTGGCGATCCTTTTGGCCACACGATCTTCGTACCAGTCAGGGCGAAGGTTACTTGAATGTCACTGTTGTTGTCATAGTTCATATTAAATTCTCCCACAGTCACCATTGTTGCCGTATTCGACACATTCTTTGGGCAATCCTTCTCTAGCGAAGAAAACTTGCTAAGATTAGTCGTAGCATTGTTGGCCCTGGTTGGTCCAATATATTACTAAGCAAATTCTGCGGAGAAAACGTTTTCTTGCCACCTGTTCCTCAATTAATTTCATTGATTGAATTATCTCTCCTGATACGTTGGGGGCCAGTCAGCGAAACGGAGAGACCAGTTTTCACTTGAGTGTTTTAAGTAAGACAGATACACAAACTCTCTCAGCCCCATTTTCTTTGTTTTTGTCAATTCTTTGTGAAGCCACCGAAACACCTTCGTTAAACACTTCATGCCATGGTGCACCTTAGAACTTAAAAGTCAAAAGTAATTCGCACTTGCTTTGGTTTAGCACTACTACTTTAAGTAATTGGTTAAAAGAACTCGTGCCACTTTGTCACGATCATCCAATCAGAAGAAAAACCAAAACCAATCATGACTTGCTCTTGCTCGCACACTTTTCCTGAGCACTGGGTCAGCTACATAAGTTTGCTTTCAGTTTTGACTGAATTGTGGGATTGTGCGTTTCTTGAGCTTGGTTACCACTGGCGACGCAAGCACAAGCGTAAGCACTAACGCAAGCACTAACGCAAGCA
>Ga0126339_10003515_pt1 | contig 11428 bp, 11 predicted proteins | sample OrbTmetagenome_2_FD_92532 | JGI IMG/M metagenome (GOLD analysis project Ga0126339, IMG submission 92532) | Coral microbial communities from Petempiche,Puerto Morelos, Mexico - Orbicella T R C metagenome | ecosystem: Host-associated > Invertebrates > Cnidaria > Coral | place: Petempiche,Puerto...
ACACTAACAGGAGATAAATTACAAAAATGGGTAGAAATTTTATCATCTGACACAACAGCCAAACTACTAGATTATGGTAAATTACTCAATGTGACCTACATGTATGATCAATGTCACAAAGTTTAGTGTGAAACACAAAAACAAGCCAAATCTCCAGCGTGATTTGAATTGAAACACCCTCGACTGACTGCTTCTAACTTTGGGAAAATTTGTTTGAAGATGCAGAACAAAAGAGCTAAACCTGAGGTGGTTGCTCAAGATCTCCCTTAGCCAAAGCCCTCAGTGCCTTTGTAGATCGCATATTGAAATGGGGCAGGAAAAATGAAAGCACAGCTGTGCAAGTTTGTGAGGGGCTGCCTCAAAGGAAGCATGTTTTTACATACGAATGTGGACTGTTTATTAGTCCAGAAGATTCTTTTTAGCTGTAACTCCGGACAGGGTGTGTTATGTTAGCAAGGAAAAAGACCCATGGGGTATTGTGGAAGTAAAATGTCCATACACAACAAGGAACAAAAACCCAGTGAAGCAGCAGCATCAGCAAACAATTTTATGAGCAAAGTAGGTGAAGAACAGGAACTTTGACACTCAAACACACACACAAGCACTATTTTCAAGTCCAAGGTCAGATGGCAGTAAGTGAAGCCAAATGGTGTGACTTTGTCATCTACGCAATAGCTGGTGTGCCTGTTGAGCGAATTTATTTCGATCCCAACTTCTGGAAAACTGCTGTATGTTATTTGAATCAGTTCTAATACAAATTTTTTTTTGCCGAAATATGTTGCCGTTCATGATTCTGCATCCAGACATATGAGGCAGTAGACAGACTATAAGTGTTTGTTTTTAGCAGATCTTTCAATTTTCTACTGCTGGGAGCAAGTGCTGAAGACCCACTACTGAACCTCCCATGCATGAAATTACTGATCTTAACTCCAAAATGGCACACAGTTAAACTATGTAAACTAAAGAGAAGCTGGTATTTCTTACATGGATTCTGACATTGGCTATTTGCCTTGATGTTAGTACTTTTGTTCTCTTCAGCTGGTTTTTTCCTTTAGTAAAAGCTGAAATGACAAGGTTAGCACGTTTACATCAAAGTTTATCCTTGATCAGGAATCTCCTGTCAGCCATGACCTTGTGAAAGTGAAAATGATGTATAAAATTAACTTCCTTGTTTTGAACAAAATCGTGGGCAAATAAGTACTGATTTTAAAACTCTTTTTGGAATACCCTAAAAACTGACAGACGATTAATTAACTTGAAAGTGATATGAAAATGATAAAAATTGGAAAACCCTAATCTCCAAGAGATGCTTTCCTTAAGGCCGTTCCTGCTAAAATCTTCCAGTCAATAGAGTTTTTAAAAATTTTTACTGCAGTCAGATAATGAGTTACTTGTGTCAGAAATGCAAAAAAAAAAAAAAAATTGGGAGTCACCGACTTCGTTTCAGAGTTAAAGCGTGTGGAAAACTACCCTGATTTTGAAAAACTGGCACACGTAATTCAGCATGGTCCTCAGAGATTTATAGTTAAAGATATCGAAGGTGAGTCAACGGTGGCAAACGATCTTAGTCATATTTTGTGGAAGTGGGTCTTTTGCATAAATAATTCCAAATGTTGCTAACGTTTTCACAAAACTTAACTCTACAAGAGGCATTTGAAACCACCACAGAGATAAACGCAGAGCTAAAAATAACGGAATTCGATTGTGCATTTTTCAAAAAATTCAAACTTCTAATTTATAAATTTTCTTCAATTTTTCGCTAAACGTAGAAAATTGGTAGAGAAAATGATCCATCAAAAGGCAAATAGGGGTGACCGAACTTCCAAGATCATTAAATCCAGGCAATGTTATAGCAATGGTCATCTGCCCTATCATTGTTCATTTTATTACTTAGCGTGCACTTTGATGCTTGACACAGTGTTTGAATTTACGTGCCCAGTAGGGATGTGTAGAAACAATTAGCGTGAACGTCCTTAAGGCTTCGTTAACTGATCTTTTTAAGCCATTGCTAAGAAAATGTATTCTCTCATAACCCTGTAATTTTAAACTTTTGTGTTTAAACTTTTCCATCATCAGTAACACCAGTGATGACATCATCAGGCTATGCCTATGGTCATGTGACTCAATCTGAAAAATTGTTAAGGTTCCCAAGCATATTACTTTATTGGGTTGATTTATTATTTTAACTTTAATCTCTATTATGCTATGCTATTTTGTTTCATTTCTAAAACGTCAGAATTTTAAAACATTAAAAATACATGATTTTCGGGGAAAAGTATGATTTTACAAAAGGAATGCATAGCTATGTTTCCAAGACTGACTTCAATCGGAACTCGTCAAAAAAGGCTGGATTTAATGGAAACCACATTTCCTTTAGAATTTAAAGAAACTGGAAGTGCCTGCGATATCTATTGGAAGTTACCCTATCAGTGCATATGCAGTTTACACTACCAGCAGCTCAATGGGATCAAACGAAGCACACAAAAGCCACATAAAGATGATTTTTCTTTTTTTTTTTTTTGCGTTTGTTTTTCTGTTTTTCTTTTAGGTTGTTTTTGCTTGTACTTTGTTACTTTGAATTTTGTGACACCCAAAGAAAAAACGTCTAAAATGTAACCAAATTTGAAAGTTTTTGAATTGTTTAAATTTTGCGTGCTCAGGCTGATGAGAGCGAAATTTCACCTCGTTTTCAACCTGCAAGAGCGGGGGTATGAATTGGTTAATGGGCCCTTAAAATTTCCTTATGCTCTGACACCACTCATACATGCTTCATAACAGACTGATGTGCAATTTACAGTTTAAAACAAAGCAAATTAACCAAATCAATAAAATGAGCACTTCAGGACAGCATATTTGATAACTAAACTACTCTGTTCTGAAAAGAACATTTTATCTAACCACCATGTTCCAGTTGGTCTAGAAAGCCACTGTGAATGGTAAGTTCCTTATCTGAAACCCTCCCACCCCAACATTTTGAGAGAAAAGAAATTGCAGTTGATGGGAGTGATACATGTACCAATCAACGCCTTTATTGTATTGTGGTGCTTATAATTTGAATAAGTTACGTTACGTAACAGTAAATTGGTAGGGCATGAGATAAAAATCTCTGAACAGTCAATAATTGCATGTGTGTTCTTGTAACTCCTTGTCCTCTTCATTGTCTTTAGTGCATTCCTCATGATTGCACCCTTTTGAGGCCACGCAATGAGGAACCTCAGAGCATTTGCCATTGCTGCTACACCAAGCTTAATAATTGTTGAAGTTTGATCTTCACTGATGTCAATTCTGAAAAAATATGTACGACTATTATTACTTCAATAGTGTTTAACAATAATGTAGCCACAATCGTCTCCATTTGAAATGGTGTAAATCAAATATTTTTTTCCGGGTAACATCTCATTTGTACGCTAAATCCTTGTTTTGTAACCCTTATCACAGCCTCATCAAAATGAGCAAAATCTTATCTCCAGGACTCAGCTTTGCACATAATGTTGGAAGATGTTGACGAGTTACCACCCTCACTATCCAATGAAATATTTTGCAACTGCGAACACCTGCAATATGACAATCAAAGTAGCGGATCATCAGATATGAAGCAATTGTCTGAATCAATTAAAGGGTGTTATTAAAAATAACTTCCAGGACAAGTTGAATACTTTCCACTTTCAAACCTTTTGTGTGCCCAAAAATGGGATGTCTCCTGCTGTAAACCTACATGTAGGTTCCAGCCACATGCATACCCTTGGGTACCCCCATATAAAAATGAAAGGGGTGTTTGTCAGAAATTTTGAAGAGAAATCCCTAAAGGTACCAGATTCTCGTCTTGTGGGCTTTGAAGGTCCAACTGTGGGTATCACTATCCCCCTTAAGCACTGTTGGGCAACACAGGGACTTGCCACCCCCTCTCCCAACCCCTCAACATGAGAAGCTGATAAGACTCTCCCAAGGGCATCCCAACATTGAAAGATGTAGACTTTGATATTAGGTACAAATTACCGATAGTTTTATTTGTAACAAGACCAAAAAAATTCTAAAAAACATTTTCTATCCTTTCTTGCAACACCTATGCTTCAATTCAATGAGTAGTTAACTCACCTTTACACTAAGATGAGATATACTGAGAAACGTGATTTAGTTAATAGCTGGGACAGTTTAGAATTGTCTTTTTTTTTAATCTGGCACATTCCTGATTGTAGAAGATTGCAGCATCCCTTTTTTTCTGAATTTCAAGGAGCAGTTGCTGCATTGCTGTGCTTAGATGCCTGTGTTCTTTCCAGTCGCAGCAGGCAAAGTCTGTTTCCATAGCTTTTTCGTTTTCTCCAACCAAAGGAATTGTAGCCTGAAGGCCATCGCAATTAGTATCAGAAGGTGAAGCTTTTTTACTTTTTTTACTTGTGGTTTCAGCTTCTATGTGATTGGTTGCAGCAAATAAGTTGTAGGCTACTAGACCTTCACCCTGATTACGGTCTAACCGCGAAGAATCACAAGTGGTTGTTTCAGTCTTTTGGCATTTTCTAAGTCACTCATATTGCTGCAAAGCCCTGTTGTTCATGTCCACATTTTCTGACTTAGGGTTACGGATAATTATACTCTGGGTGAAGACAATCTGGCTTTGGTTTACCTAAAGAACCTATTAGAACTACAGTGAAATCTTCGAGAGAAATATGCTTTAATGCAAGGCGCTGGTTAATATTCCGTACTTTATCTGGGAAAAGGCCACACAAGATAGATCAGCGACCTACCCTTCAAGAAATGAGCACTGCAAACTTTATCTAAGGGGCTCTGCATCCAATTGGTTTCTTCAGATTTCTGGGATCTGACTTTGTATTGCATTTAACCACTTCTTTCGTCTCTCTGGAGCACTCAATGACGGTATCTGAAAAAGACCTTTGTCTTCCACATTCCAATGTGTGGTACACCCAATAACGCAGCAAGATTTAACCATTTTTCAATGAAAATAGCAACTGAGTAAAGTGCTTTTCACAACAGAATAACCATGTGCTTCATGCTTTTTGCCACACGGCCAAAACAATTCCCATGATGCATTGCCAGGAAACAAAAACAATGGCGTAAGCAAAGATTCGCCTTTATGAAATGCTTTTCACTAAAACCAACACTTGATGTGCAGCCTGATACGATGCAGGCAAAGTTATTCTCTGATGAGTAGTACATTTACATACTTCACGCATACTGGAATGCAATCCATTTCAAACTACTCTTTAATAAGCCCAATAGAAAGTCAATCACTGCAGCAAAGAGATAAGAAAAGGAGACAAAGTGTTAAGGTGAAAAAAAAAAATTAACAAGCAAAACGAAAAGGCTAAAGAAGTAGGTCACTTTCTCATCCAAAAACTCTGGAGATTTTGATTTCTATGCATACTGATACGAAAATGACGTAAAACTTGATGTTAGTAGAAAGAAAGGCATGCTGTCATGTTCTGAATGCTTTTTTGAGTAGATTGCTTCTAATTTCGCTCATATCCTGGCTGAAAATGTCCAAAATGTCCTAAAATGTGTTTTTTCCAAAAAGCTCCTGGAGTCAATGGGTAACAAATTTCTGGAAAGGAAGAAAAAAACTTTCTTTTAATTTTAAATGATTTTGAATCTGAAGTAAATCTGAAATAAAACGTGACCTCTTACGTGAAAATTTACACTAAAGGATAACTGTTAAATAGTCAAAATGAATGGCTAAAGAACAGAAGGAAAACAGATGATCTAGCCGTTTAGAATGGTTTCAAATGCCATTCCAACAACCCATGGAGCAATTTCGAATGGATGCGGTGAACATTCGAATCACACAGGAAAAATTTCAAACAGATGCTGCTAGTCATTTAATTGGACTTACAAAAATTTTGCACAGATCATGCCAGCTATTCGAACGGCTTCACAAAAATTTCGAACGGATGATGCTAGCTGTTTGAATGGCCTGATAAACAATTTGAATGGATGATGCTAGTCATTCAAACAGCCTCACAAATTTTCAAACGGACAATGTTAGCCATTCAAATGGGTAACAAAAAATTTCGAATGGATAATGGCATGCATTCGAACTGCTAATGATAAATTTTGAACTGGTGATTCCAGCTGTTCAAACTGCTAAAGAAAAATTTCCAATGGGTGACGCTAGCTGTTTAAACCGCTAAAGATATCATTGAATGACATAAACTGTTTTTGAAAAGCTCTCACTTTCTCACTTTCGTTGCATTATGCGCGAAATTATGTTAATTCAAGGTGAAACTTGAGATTTGCACAGTGCGTACTGAAACTTTTAAAGACTTGTTAATTTGAAAATTTTGAATGCAACCCAAACCGAACTATTTGTGTTATCTTAACAGGTTTTTTCTTTAGTGAAAGTCTTGAAGGAAGGAAATGTTATCTGTTTTGAATCTGAAGTTATGCAATAAAATATTAATTCCTGTTAGCAATAAAGTATTGAGATTTTCTTTTCCTTTTCCATTTTATTATCATTGATGGGGAACAAAGCAGTCATTAAGTATCATTCTTTCTTTTTGATGCATCATCACAACTTCTTTTGAACCAATCTACTTAATGTAAAGTTACCTTGAAGTCTGACTTCTGTTTCTTTTTTTAATAATTTTTTATTTTTAAAGTAAGAAAATGTTATCTTCCAAGTTACCAAGTGGTATCGTGCCCCTTTAACTTCACTGGAGTTCTTAAAGGAAGAAAATGTGAAATTATGCAATAAAATATTAATTCCTGTTAGCAATAAAATATTTAGATTTTCTTTTTTCCCATTTTATCATCAATGTTGGGGAGCAAATCAGTGGGTGATTACCATTCTTTCTACTTTTTAATGTTTCGTGTCAGTTTCTTTTCAACCAATCTACTCAATGTAAAGTTACTTAGTGGTCTTGTATTTCTTTTTTAAATAATTTTTTTTCTAAGGAAGAAAACGTTATCTCTTTTGATCTGAAATTCTATTTTGACACCATGCAGTCCTACTCACTAGTGAGTCACGTGAGATATGTGCGAGTAGCCCAAGCGATCAGTCGCGTGTGTAATTCAGAGCGGTCAGTCGCGTCTTTTGAAGTTTGTTGGTAATGGCGAATACGAACGAGCAAACACTTTCCACTGAGGCAGAGGACGCCCTCTTAAACGATGACCATGATTCTTAGGAGAAGACCCGAACAACTGCCCACCAGAATCCCATGTTCAGTATGCTTCAGAATGTCAACAAAACTCTCGGAGCAATGGCAGACTCGATCCTCAACATGAACCAGTCGCTCAAGTGGCTTCATCCCAGCAACACAGACGATCCCTAAACTGCAAAAATACAGTTCCAAAGACCAAATAAGTGCTTTCGATGGCTCAGATGATGATGCAGATGACTCGGACGTGGAACTTCAGGCCCTTTGTGGCACTGAAGCCGACAAGACTTCCAAAGATAAACCACGTGCTCAACTCGAGCAAAGCAACGGCAGCAATGACCCATTGTTGTCGGAAATTGCAGAAGATCTTCTCAATGCACAGGCAGACCACCCTATGTGTTCGTGGTTAATAACTGTTTACAGAAACGAAGAGAATAAGCGCTTGGCATACCGTTGCTGACATAGCATGCCAAGTGCTTATTGCCAGATTTGAAACGGCCTGCATGCTTTGAATTCCTCTGGTCGCTGAGTTTGGCACCAATCATATTGAGAAAGCTGTTCTTGTAATTTTAGCATCAATTTTCTCGGAAAATGTTGGAGGGATGAAGCTCAAATTCAGCGAAGAGATAGAGAAAAATCTCATTGATCAACCATCGTCACCATTCGGGTAAGATTTTCAGTATTTTGGCGTTTATTCCAATTTAAAGTGGAGGAGGTTGCGGCTGGTGGCCGCCAAGTTGCAAGCGTTGTCTCCCTCTCTTGTCTTACCGGTAATCGACCAAAAGTAATTTCGTAAAAAGACCCTTCAGACGGCGCAGGAAGGCGAAAAAATACCGCACATGAGTCGATTAATGTTTCATTTAACTTTAGAGGGATATTCAGACCGAGATGTAAATTAGATATGCAATTTTCAGAGCATTATTCATAACCCTCATAGATTCTCTTTGATTCTCTTCATTTCTGTAAACAATTATTAACCACGAACACATAGGGTGGTCTACCTGTGCTCAATGGAGATGAATCAGGTCCGGCTGCTAAGAAACAACTGGCTGACTTTATTAACAACCTGTGGTCTAAGAAATTGCCAGACTCAAAACTAAAGGATAAGTCGGTGAAATATTTATGCCTGGCGAACTGCGATACTCTCGCAACACGGCAGGTTAATCCCGAAATCTGGGATAAACTGAGCCACTCAGTAAAACAAAAGGACCTCAGGTCCAGCTCAACCGAGAAAATGGCTGGTACTGCTGGTGCAGTACTGTGCAAATCCATTGAGCTGCTGCTAGAAATGAATTCGAAGCAGCCCGACTCAGACTCTGACATTTAGAAACTTATAAAATTGAACACAGATGCGGTTGCTCTACTGGGGCACGCACATGTCAACCTGTCCCACCGCCACAGGGAGTCGATCAAACCACATCTAAATAAAGATTATGCTGGCCTGTGTGCTTCGCATGTTGCAGTAACGGTTCTGCTGTTTGGAAATGGCTTGCAAACCCCGCTGAATAATATACGAGCATCCAATAGGGTAAGCACCACAGCAGTTGGTAGTCGGCCCTAAGACGTTAAGGGACACCCTTCATGAAACTACCCAAAATCTGATCGGCAAAGCAAGCCTTTTTGATTGACAGGTCGTCAGTGGAACTCAAAGCCACCCCAAAAGTCCTTCTTCCAATCGCAGGACCAGGGGAAGAAGCAGCAGTGATTTCTGCTGACATACTTGATAACTTAGAGGTAAATAATCTTTTGTTGTTTGAGACCCATATGAAACATTATTTTGCCAATAAGGTGCAAAGCTTCAAGGGTGGCTAACTGGTACGTTGCCTCGGCAAATGGAAGGAAATAACTTCTGACTCAGAAGTCCTTAATTGTGTTAAGGGTCAGTATATTGAATTTTCCACACAGCCCACAAAGAACTTGGGTGCGAAAAGGAAAACATTCAACATCAGTGACTCATTGGCTATAGAAGCTGAAATCCAAAAATTGCTTGACATAAGTGTCATTGTACCCACCCATCATGAAAGTGGGGAATATATTTTGCCAATTTTTGTGGCGAATAAAAAAGATGGATCATATGGAATGATCTTAAATTGGAAACGCTTTAACGAGCATGTTGAATACCAACATTTCAAAATGGACTCAGTCTGGACAGCAATCAGGCTTATTACCCCAAATTCTTACATGGCATCCATTGATTAAAAGGACGCTTATTGTTCGGTCCCTATTGCAAAGCCACACCAAAAGTACCTCAAATTTGAATGGAACAACGTGTTATTTAAGTTTACATGTTTCCCCAATGGTTTGGCTTTCTGTCCCAGAAAATTTACCAAGCTAAATTTGTATTGGTCACTTGTCTTCAGGTTATATAGATGACCCTTGGTTAGTGGGGCCAATCTGGGATGATTGTGCATAAAATGTTGTTGACACAGTCAAACTACTGGATACTTTGGGTTTTGTAGTACACCCTGAAAAGTCGGTGTTCATCCCAACTCAAAAGCTGGTATTTTTAAGATTCATTCTAGACTCAGTTTCCATGCTAGTTTACCTTACCCCTGAGAAGGCTCTTGAGCTAAAACAGGCAGCTACTGACCTGTTTAACTACAAAAATCCTACTATTAGAGATGTAGCCAAGGTCCTGGGGCTTATAGTGTCAAGTTTCTCTCGCATTGCCTATGGACCCCTCCACTACCGCTATTTAGAACGAGACAAAACCACAGCTCTTAAAACTAGCGAATGGAACTTTGATGCCAAAATGTGTCTATCCAGCCAAGCAGGGGAAGAGCTTAAGTGGTGGATTGACTCAATCGAGTCTGCATCCAACCCGATAACTTGAGGAGACGTAGATATTACCATTACTTCTGATGCCTCAAAACAGGGTGGGGGTGCAGCAACCAGTGATTCTTCAACTGGGGGACTCTGGACAGCTGAGAAAGCGAAAGGGCACATGAATTTTCTTGAAATGTTGGCTATGTTGTTTGCCTGAAAATCATTCGGTTCCTCTCCACAGTATAAATATATATAGTGTATAAATGATATAGAATTGTAATTGTATTTCATTTTATTTTATTTTGTCTATTTACTTTTTCCTTCATATTTATTTCTCTCGAAGATATTAGCTAACAAGCTACTCTGTAAATTCGAGGTTAAATAAAGTATATGTATGTATATGTATGTATGTAAGAAACCCATTGTCCCAGCAAATAAAGCTTATGGACAGCTCCTGTTGGAAAACCTCCACTCATAGGATTATTACAGTTTTTTGCACTGTAAACCAGTACTTATTATCAGATGTTGTTGTCTTTGTTTGCTGCCCTCTATAGGCAGATTTCCTCAGATAGGCAGCAGTTCATTGTTTACTGTCTTTATTTATGCGCATTCTGTGTACCATAGACTGACAAACCATATACTGTAGCTGTTTGCACCAATATTTTGGCAATTAAAGCTGTTTCTGTTTATTTTTTTCGCACATGATTGCACGCTTTGAAGTCTCACGTGACTGACTAGTCAGTAGGACTAGTGTCGAAATAGAATTTATAAGTTAAACAAGACTTACCTTAAAGTTGAAGTTTGACTGTAATTCTATGAGATACCACTCACGAACTAGGGAGTCACGTGCTCTACCCCCTCACTGGGTTCTGTAGTTTACTCTTCTACTTATTTTCCCAACCATTTTTGTTTGCAATTACTCGCTTTCTTTAAAGACTAATCGCTCAGGCTACTTGCACATATTTCACGTGACTCCCTAATTCGTGACTGGTATCTCATAGAATTACAGTCAAACTTCAACTTACAGGTAAGTCTAGTTTAACTTATAAATTATGCAATGCAATATTAACTCTTCTTAGCAATGAAATATTGAGATTTTCTTTTTTCCATTTTACTATCAATGTTGGAAAAGAAATCAGCATCTTAGTATCATTCTTTTTATTTTTTAATGCATCGTGTTAATTTCTTTTCAACCAATCTAGTTAATGTAAAGTTACTTAGTGGTCTTGTGTTTCTTTTTTAAACTTTTTTTTTTAAGGAAGAAAACATTATCTCTAAAATCTGCAATTATGCAATGAAATATTAATACTGTTAGCAATAAAATATTGAGATTTTCTTTTTTCCCATTTTATTATCAATGCTGGGGAACAAATCAGGTTGTAAGTATCATTCTTTCTACTTTTGAATGCATTGTGTCAATTTCTTTTCAACCAATCTACTTAATGTAAAGTTAGTGGTGTTGTGTTTCTTTTTTAAATAATTTGTTTTCTAAGGAAGAAAACATTATCTGTTTTAAATCTGAAATTATGCAATAAAATATTAATCCTGTTAGC
>Ga0126339_10003516_pt1 | contig 11425 bp, 3 predicted proteins | sample OrbTmetagenome_2_FD_92532 | JGI IMG/M metagenome (GOLD analysis project Ga0126339, IMG submission 92532) | Coral microbial communities from Petempiche,Puerto Morelos, Mexico - Orbicella T R C metagenome | ecosystem: Host-associated > Invertebrates > Cnidaria > Coral | place: Petempiche,Puerto...
CCCCGGGACTGGAAATTATCCCCTAATTTCCGGGAAATCATGCCAAAGTTGCTCAAAATCACGATGCGCGTAAGGCGGTCTCGGCTACTCTTTCAGTCTTAAAATGAGGTGGGGCTATATTTCGGCCTAGAAGCTGGAAACCGAGAGTGCGATCTTTTCTCCTGTGTCCATTTCTCTGGACACCAAGCCCGTCATAAGTTAGTTTAGAAACCCTGGGTCTGGAAAATATCCGCCAAGTTCCTTAAAATCCAGCTAAAGTTGCTCAAAATCACCGAGGGACTCTAAACTAACTTATGATGGCCTTGGTTTCCAGAGAAATGGACACAGCTAAAATGATCGCACGCACCGTTTCAGGTATTTAGGCCAAAATTTGGCCCCACTTCATTTTAACACTGAAAGAGTAGCCGAGACGGCCTTGCGAGCATCCTGCTTTACACCAACTTTGGCTAGATTTCCCGGAACTTAAGGGATATTTTCCAGTTCAGGGGACTCTAAACTAACTCCTGACGGCCTTGTTTTGAAGTGAAATGAACAGAGCAAAACTTTTTGAACGCTCACTTTCGAGCTTTTGGGCCGAAATATAGCCCCACTCTTCTTTAAGACGGAAAGAGTAGCCGAGACCGCCTTCCAAGCTTTTGGGCGGAAATATAGCCCCACTTCACTTCAAGACTGAAAAACTAGCAGGCAGCCTAACGCGCATAGTGATTTTAACGAACTTCCGCTGGATTTCCCGGAACTTAGGGTATATTTTCCAGTCCGGGGGATTCTAAACTAACTCCGTATGACCTTGGTTTGCGGTGAAATTCACGAAGCAAAACTTTTTGAACGCTCACTTTCGAGCTTTTGGGGCGAAATATAGCCCCACTCTACTTTAAGACTGAAAGAGTAGGCGAGACCGCCTTACGCGCATCGTGATTTTCACCGACTCCCGCTTGATTTCGCGGAAGTTGGAGGATATTTTCCAGTCCAGGGGACCCTAGGCTAACTCCTGATGGCTTTGGTTTGAGGTGAAATGGAAACAGCAAAACTTTTTGAACGCTCACTTTCAAGCTTTTGGGCGGAAATATAGCCCCACTTCACTTCAAGACTGAAAGAGTAGCAGAAACCTTCTATCGCGCATCGTGATTTTAACGAACTTCGGCTGGATTTCCCGGAACTGAGGGTATATTTTCCAGTCCCGGGGATTCTAAACTAACTCCGTATGGCCTTGGTTTGCAGTGAAATTCACGAAGCAAAACTTTTTGAACGCTCACTTTCTAGCTTCTGGGCCGAAATTTAGCCCTGTTTCACTTTAGAATTAAAAGAGTAGCCGAGACCACCTAACGCGCATCGTGATTTTGACAACCTTCGGCTCGATTTCCTGAAACTTGGGGGATATTTTCCAGTCCCGGGGACTCTAAACTAACTCCCGATGACCTTGGTTTGTTGTGAAATGGACACAGCAAAACTTTTGCAATCCTTACTTTCCAGCTTCTGGGCCGAAATATAGCCCCACTTTACTTTAAGACTGAAAGAGTAGCCGAGACGCGTTACGTGCATCATGATTTTAAGCAACTTCGGCTCGATTTCCCAGAACTTGGGGCATATTTTCCAGTCGCGGGGACTCTAAACTAACTCCAGATTGCGTTGGTTTGCAGTGAAATGGAGACAGCAAAACGTTTTGCACGCTCACTTTCAAGCGTCTGGGCCGAAATATAGCCTCACTTCACTTTAAGACTGAAAGAATACCCGAGACCGTGTTACGCGCATCGTGATTTTGACCAACTTCGTCTTGATTTGCTGGACCTTGCGCGATATTTTCCAGTCCCGGGGACTCTAAACTAACTCTTGATACCCTTGGTTTGCAGTTAAATGGATAGAGCATGATTTCTTGAACGTCTACTTTCGAGCTTCTGGGCGAGATATACCTAACCTCACTTTACGACTAAAAGGGTAGCCGAGACCGCGATTCGCGCATCGTGATTTTGACCAGTTTCGAATCGATTTCCCGGAACTTGCGGGATATTTTGCACTCCCGGGAAATCTAGGCTAACTCCTAATGGCTTTGGTTTGCAGTGAAATGGACACAGCAAAACTTTTTGAACGCTCAGTTTCGAGCTTCTGGTCCGAAATATAGCCCCACTTCACTTTAAGACTGAAAGAGTAGCCGAGACCGCGTTGCGCTCATCGTGATTTTCACAAACTACGGCTCGATTTCCCGGAACTTTGGGGACCTTTTCCAGTCCCGGAGACTCTAATCTAACTCCTAATGTCCTTGGTTTCCAGTAAAATGGACACAGGAAAACTTTTTGAACCCTCACTTTCGAGCTTCCGGGCGGAAATATAGCCCCATTTCACATTAAGACTGAACGAGTAGCCCAGACGGCCTTACGCGAATCGTGACTTTGACCAACTTCGGCTCGATTTCCTCGAATTTAAGCGATATTTTCAGGTCCCGGGGACTCTAAAGTAACTCTTGATGGCCTTGGTATCCTGTGAAATGGACAGAGCAAGACTTTTTGAACCCCTACTTTCGAGCTTCTGGGCCGAAATGTAGCGCCACCTCACTTTAAAACTAAAAGAGTAGCCGAGACCGACTTGCGCGCATCGTGATTTTGACCAACTTCGGCTCGATTTCCCGGATCTTGGGGCATATTTTCCGGTCCCGAGGACTCTAAACTGACTCCTGATGGCCTTGGTTTTTACAGTGAAATGGACACAGCAAAACTTTATGAACGGTCACTTTCGAGCTTCTGGGCCGAAATAGAGCCCCACTTCACTTTACGACTAAAAGATTAAGCCGGACTGCCTTGTGCGCATCGTAATTTTTAGCAACTTTGGCTCGATTTGCCGGAACTTGGGGGATATTTTCCAGTACCGGGGAATCTAAAGTAACTCCTGATGGCCTTGGTTTGCAGTGAAATGGACACAGCAAAACTTTTTGAACGCTGACTTTCGAGCTTCTTTGCCGAAATATAGCCCCACTTCAGTTTCAGACTAAAAGAGTAGCCAAGACAGCCTGAGGCGCATGCTGATTTTGGCCAACTTCAGCTGGATCTCCCGGCACTTCAAGCATATTTTCCACTCCAGGGGACTCTAAAGTAACTCCTGATGGCCTTGGTTTTCTGTGAAACAGAAACAGGAAAACTTTTTCAACTTGCACGTTCGAGCTTCTGAGTCGAAATATAGCCCCACTTCACTTTAAGACTGAAAGAGTAGCCGAGACCGCCTTACGCGCATAGTGATTTTGAGAAACTTCGGCTCGATTTCCCGGAACTTGGGGGATATTTTCCTATGCCAGGGTATCTAAGGAAACTTCTGATAGCCTTGGTTTGCAGTGAAATTGACATACCAAAACTTTTTGAACGCTCACTTTCGAGCTTCTGGGGCGAAATAGAGCCCCATTTCCCTTTCCGACTGAAACAGTAGCCGAGACCACCTTACGCCCATGGTGATTTTAACCAACTTCGACTCGATTTCCCGGAGTTTAGGGGATATTTTCTAATCCCGGGGACTCTAAAGAAACTCCTGATGGCCTAGGTTTCAACTGAAAGGGACACAGCAAAACTTTTTTAACGCTCCCTTTCGAGCTTCTGGGCCGAAATATAGCCCCACTACAATTTAACACTGAAAGGGTAGCCGAGACCGCCTTCCGCGCATCGTGATTTTGACCAACTTCGGCTCGATTTCCCGGAACTTAAGGGATATTTTCCAGTTTCGGACACGCCAAACTAACTCCTGATGACCTTGGTTTTTAGTGAAATGGACGCAGCAAAACTTTTTGAACGCTGACTTTTGAGCCTCTTGGCCGAAATGTAGCCCCACTTCACTTTAAGACTGAAAGAGTGGCCGAGACCGCCTTACGCGCATCGTGATTTTGACCAACTTCGGCTGGATTTCCCGGAACTTCGGGGATATTTTAGAGTCCCGGGGACTCTCAACTAACTCGTGATGGCCTTGCTTTTCCGTGAAATGGACACAGCGAAACTTTTTGAACGCTCACTTTCGAGCTTCTGGGCCGAAATATAGCCCCACTCCACTTTAAGACTGAAAGAGTATCCGAGACCACCTTGCGCGCATCGTAATTTGAACCAACTTCGTCTTGATTTCCCGGAACCTGGGGGATATTTTGTAGTCCCGGGGACTCTAAACTAACTCCTGATGGTTTTGCTTTGCAGTGAAATGGACACAGCAAAACTTTTTGAACGCTCACTTTCGAGCTTGTGAGCCGAAATATAGCCCCACTTCATTTTAAGATTCATACAGTAGCCGAGACCGCCTTGCGCGCATCGTGATTTTGACCAACTTCGGCTCGATTTCCTGGAACTAGATGGACATTTTCCAGTCTCGGGGACGCTAAACTAACTGCTGATGGCCTTGGTTTTCAGTGAAATTGTCACAGCAACACTTTTTGAACGCTCACTTTCGATCTTCTGGGCCGAAATATAGCCCCATTTTATTTTAAGACTGATAGAGTAGCCGACACCCCCTTCCGCGCATCGTGATTTTGACCAACTTCGGCTCGATTTCCCAGAACTCCTCGGATATTTTCCAGTCCTGGGGACTCTAAACTAACTCCTGATCCTCTTGGTTACCAGTGAAATGGACACAGCAAAACTTTTTGAACGCTCACTTTCGAGCTTCTTGGCCGAAATATAGCCCTACTTCACTTTGAGATTGATAGAGTATCCGAGACCGCCTTACGCGCAAGGTTATTTTCACTAACTTCGGCTCGATTTTCCGGAACTTCGGGGATATTTTCCAGTCCCGGGGACTCTAAACTAACTCCTCATGGCCTTGGTTTCCAGTGAAATGGACAGAGCAAATCTTTTTGAACGCTTACGTTCGAGCTTCTGGGCCGAATTATAGCCCTACTTCACTTTAAGACTGACAGAGTAGCCGAGACCGCCTTACGCGCCTCCTGATTTTGACCAACTTTTGATCGATTTCCTGGAACTTGGGGGATATTTTCAAGTCTCTTGGACTCTAAACTAACACCTGATGGCCTTGGTCAGCAGTTAAAGGGACACAGCAAAACCTTTTGAACACTAACTTTCGAGCTTCTGGGCTGAAATATAGCCCCACCTTACTTTGAGACTCATAGTGTAGCCGAGACCGCTTTACGCGCTTCGTGATTTTGACCAACTTAGGCTCGATTTCCCGAAATTTGGGGGATATCTTCCAGTCCCGAGTACTCTAAACTAACTTTTGATGGCCTTGGTTACCACGAACTGAACACAGGAAAATTTTTTTAACGCGCACTTTTGACATTCTTGGCCAAAATATAGCCACACTTTACTTTAAGACTGATGAAGTAGCCGAGACTGCCCTACGCACATTGTGATTTTCACCAACTTCGGCTCGATTTCCCGGAATTCGGGGGATATTTTCCAGTCTCTTGGAATCTAAACTAACTCCTGATGGCCTTGGTTAGCAGTTAAATGGACACAGCAAAACTTTTTCAACGCTCACTTTTGAGCTTTTGGGCTGAAATATAGCCCCACTTCACACTAAGACTGATAGAGTAGCCGAGACCGCCTTACGCGCATCGTGTTTTTGACCAACTTCGGTTTGATTTCCCGGATTTTAAGGGATATTTTCCAGTCCCGGGGACTCGAAACTAACTCCTGATTGACTTGGTTTGCAGTAAAACGGAAACAGCAAAACTTTTTTAACGCTCACTTTCGGGTTTCTTCGCTGAAATATAGCCCAACCTTACTTTAAGACTCATAGAGTAGCCCAGACCGCTTTACGCGCATCGTGATTTTAACATACTTAGGCTCGATTTCCCGAGATTTGGGGGATATTTTCCAGTCCCGGGGACTCTAAACTAACTCCTGATGGCCTTGGTTTGCAGTGAAATGGACACTGAAAAATTCTTTGAACAATCACTTTGAAGCTTCTGGGACGAAATATAGCCCAACTTCACTTTAAGACTCATAGAGAAGCCAAGACAGCCTTACGCGCATCGTGAATTTGACCAACTTCGGTTTGATTTCCCGGATTTTAAGAGATATTTTGCACTCCCGGGGACTCTAAACTAACTCCTGATGGACTTCTTTGCAATGAAATAGACACAGCAAAACGTTTTGAACACTCACTTACGAGCTTCTGGGTCGAAATATAGCCCCAGTTTACTTTAAGACTGATAGAGTAGCCGAGACCGCCTTACACGCACCGTGATTTTGACCAACTTCGGCTCGACTTCCCGGAACTTGGGGGATATTTTCCAGTCCCACGGACTCTAAACTAACTCCTGATGGCCTTGGTTTGCAGTGAAATGGTCACAGCAAAACTTTCTGAACGCTCGGTTTCGAGCTTCTGGAACGAAATATAGCCCCACGTCACTTTAAGAATAAAAGACTACCTGAGACCGCCTTGCGCTTTACAGTTCTAGCAGTCTCTAAGCTAACTCTTTCTGGCCTTGGTTTGCAGTGATATGGACACAGCAAAACTTTTTGAACTCTCGGTTTCGAGCTGCTAGGCCGAAATACAGCTCCACTTCACTTTAAGACTCATAGAGGAGCCGACTCCGCCTTGCGACCATCGTAATTTTGACTTCGGCTCGATTTCTCAGAACTTGGGGGATATTTTCCGGGGACTCTAAACTAACTCCTGATACCCTTGGTTTGCAGTGAAATGGACACAGGAAAACTTTTTGAACCCTCGGTTTCGAGCTTCTAGGCCGAAATATAGCCCCACTTCACTTAACCCTTAGATAGTAGCCGAGACCGCCTTACGCGCTTCGTGATTTTCAGCAACTTCGGCTCGATTTGCCGGAACCTGGGGGGTATTTTCTCTTCCCGGGGACTCTAAACTAACTCCTGATGGCCTTGGTTTCCAGCAAAATGGACAGAGCAAAAAGTTTTGCTGTGTCCATTTCACTGCAAAGCAAGGCCATCAGCAGTTAGTTCAGAGTTCCCGGGACTGAAAAATAGCCCACAAGTTCCCGGAAATCGAGCCGAAGTTGGCCAAATCACGATGCGCGCAAGGCGGTCTGGGCTACTCTGAGTCAAAAAGTGAAGTAAAGCTATATTTCGGCCAAGAAGCTCGAAAGTGAGCATTCAAAAAGTTTTGCTGTCCATTTCGCTGCAAATCAAGGGCATCATGAGTTAATTTAGAGTCCCCAGGACTGGCGAATGTCGCCCAATATCCGGGAAATCGAGCCGAAGTTGGTCAAAATCACGGTGCGTGTAAGGCGGTCTCTTCTACTCTCTCAGACTTAAAGCAAAGCGGGGCTATATTTCGGCCCTAAGGCTCGAAAGTGAGCGTTCAGAAAGTTTTGCTGTGTCCATTTCACCGAAAACCAAGGCCCTCAGGAGTTAGTTTAGAGTTACCGGGACTCCAGAATATCCCCCAAGATCCGTGAAATCGAGCCAAAGTTGGCGAAATCACTATGCGCGTAAGGCGGTCTCGGCTACTCCCTTAGTCTTAAAGTGAACTGGGGCTATATTTCGGCCCAGAAGCTCGAAAGTGAGCGTTCAAAAGGTTCTGCTGTGTCCATTTCACTGCAAACCAAGGCCATCAGTAGTTAGTTTAGATTCCCCGGGACTGGAGAATATCCCCCAAGTTTTGGGATATCGAGCCGAAGTTCATCAAAATCACGACGCGCGTTAGGTGCTCTCGGCTACTCCATCAGTCTTAAAATGAAGTTGGGCTATATTTCGGCTCAGAAGCTTGAAAGGGAGCGTTTAAAAAGTTTTGCTGTGTCCATTTCACTGCAAAACAAGCCCATCAGGAGTTAGTTTAGGGTCCCTGGGCCTGGAAAATATCCCACAAATTCCGGGAAATCGAGGGGAAGTTGGTTAAAATTACGATACGCGTAAGATGGTCTCGGCTACTCTATCAGTCTTAATGTGAAGCTGGGCTATATTTTGGCCCAGAAGCTCGAAACTGAGCGTTTCGCAGTGTCCATTTTAATGCAAACCAAGGCCATCAGTTGTTAGTTTAGAGTCCCCGGGACTGGAAAATGTCTCCCAAGCTCCGGGAAAACCAGCCGAAGTTGGTGAATATCACAATGCGCGCAAGGCGTTCTCGGCTACTCTATCAGTCTTAAAGTGAAAAGAGGCTATATTTCGGCCCCGAAGCTCGAAAGTGAGCGGTTAAAAAGTTTTGCTGTGTCCATTTCACTGCAAACCAAGGCAATTAGGAGTTAGTATAAAGTTCCCGGAACTGAAAAATATCAACCAAGTTCCGGAAAATCAAGCCGAAGTTGGTCAAAAAGACGATGCGCGTAAGGCAGTCTCGGCTACTCTATCAGTCTTAAAGTGAAATCGGGCTATATTTCGGCCCAGAAGCTCGAGAGTGAGCGTTAAAAAAGTTTTGCTGTGTCCATTTGACTACAAACCAAGGTCATCAGGACTTAGTTTTGAGTCCCCGGGAATGGAAAATATCCCCTAAGTTCAGGGAAATCTAGCCAAAGTTGGTCAAAATGACAAGGCTTGTAAGGCGGTCTCGGCTACCATATCAGTCTTAAAGTGAAGTGGGGCTATATTTCGGCCCAGAAGCTCCAAAGTGAGCGTTCCAAAAGTTTTGCTTTTTCACTGGTAACCAAGCCCATCAGGAGTTAGTTTAGAGTCCCCGGGACTTGAAAATATCCCCCAAGTTCCGGGAAATCGAGCCCAAGGTTGTGAAAATCACGATACGCGTTAGGCGGTCTCGGCCACTCCATCAGTCCTAAAGTGAAGTGGGGCAATATTTTGGACCAGAACCTCGAAAGTGAGCCTTCAAACAGTTTTGCTGTGTCCATTTCACTGGAAACAAGGCCATCAGGATTTAGTTTTAGAGTTCCCGGGACTGGAAAATATGCCTCAAGTTCCGGGAAATCGATCCCAAGTTGGTCAAAATCACGAGAGCCGTAAGGCGGTCTCGGCTATTCTAAGTCTTTAAGTAAAGTGGGGCTATATTTCGGCCCCGAAGCTCGAAAGTGAGCGTTAAAAAAGTTTTGCTGTGTCCATTTCACTTCAAACCAAGGCCATGAGGAGTTAGTTTAAATTCCTCGGAACTGAAAAATATCCCCCACGTGAAAATCGCGATGCGCGTAAGGCGGTCTCGGCTACTATATTAGTCTTAAAGTAAAGTGGGGCTATATTTCGGCCCAAAAGCTTCAAAGTGAGCCTTCAAAAAGTTTTGCTGGGTCCATTTTACTGGTAACCAAGGCCATCAGGAGTTAGTTTAGAGTCCCCGGACCGGCAAAATATCCCTTGAGTTCTGAGAAATCGAGCCGAAGTTCGTTAACATCACGCTTAAGGCGGTCTCGGCTACTCTTTCGGCGCTCAAGCCCGAAAGTAAGCGTTCAAAAAGGTTTCCTGTGTCCATTTCACAGCAAACCACGGCCATCAGGAGTTAGTTTAGAGTCCCAAGGACTGGAAAATATTCTCCAAGTTCTGGAAAATCAAGCCGAAGTTGGTCAAAATCACGATGCGCGCGAGGCGGTCTCGGCTACTCTATGAGTCTGAAAGAAAAGTGAAGGTATTTTTCAGCCCAGAAACTCGAAACCGAAAGTTCAAAGAGTTTTGCTGTGTCCATTTCACTGCAAGCCAGGGCCATCAGGAGTTAGTTTAGAGTCCCCGGGAGTGGAAAATATCCCCCAAGTTCCGGGAAATCGAGCCAAAGATGCTAAAAATCACGATGCGCGCAAGGCGGTCTCGACTACTCTATGAGTCCTAAAGTAAAGTGGGCCCATATTTCGGCCCAGAGGCTCGAAAGTGAGCGTTCAAAAAATTTTGCTGTGTCCAATTCACTGCATCTTAAGGCAATCATGAGTTATTTTAGAGTCCCCGAAACTTGAAAATATCGATCAAGTTCCAGGACATCGAGCCAAAGTTTGTCAAAATCACTATTCGCGCAAGGCGGTCTCGACTACTCTATGAGTCTTAAAGTGAAGTCACCCTATATTTTGGCCCAGAAGCTCCAAAGTGAGCGTTCAAAAAGTTTTGCTGTCTCCACTTTACTGCAAACCAAGGCCATCAGGAGTTAGTTTAGAGTCCCCGGGACTGGAAAATATGACCCAAGTTCCAGGAAATCGAGCCGAAGTTGCTCAAAATCACGATCCGCGTAAGGCGGTCTCGGCTATTCTATCAGTCTTAAAGTAAAGTGGGGCTGTATTTCGCCCCAGAAGCTTGAACATGAGCGTTCAAAAAGTTTTCTTGGGGTCATTTCGCTGCAAACCAAGGCCATCAGGAGTTAGTTTAGAGTTCCCGAGACTGGAAAATATCCCCGAAGTTCCGGGAACTCGAGCCGAAGTTGCTCAAAACCAGGATACCCGCAAGGTGCTCTCGCTACTCTATGAGTCTTAAAGTGAATTGGGGCTATATTTCGACCCAAAAGCTCGAAAGTGAGCGTTCAAAAAGTTTTCCTGTCTATTTCACTCCAAACCAAGGCCAAGAGCAGTTAGTTTAGAGCCCCGCTTTACTTTAAGCCTCATAGAGTAGCCGAGACCGCCTTACGCGCCTCGTGATTTTGACCATCTTTGGCTCGATTTCCTGATACTTGGGGGTATTTTCCAGTCCCGAATACTCTAAACTAACTTTTGATGCCCTTGGTTACCAGGAAATGGACAGAGCAAATTTTTTTCAGCGCTAACTTTCGACCTTCTCTACCGAAATATAGCCACACTTCATTTTAAGACTGGTAGAGTAGCCGAGACCGCCTTACGCGCATCGTCATTTTGACGAACTTCGGCTCGAATTCCCGGAACTTTGGGGATATTTCTAGTCTCTTGGACTCTAAACGCACTCCTGATGGCCTTAGTTTGCAGTTAAATGGACACAGCAAAACTTTTTAAACGCTCACTTTTGAGCTTCTGCGCCGAAATATAGCCCCACTTCACTTTAAGACTGATAGAGTAGCCGAGACCCCCTTACGCGCCTGGTGATTTTCACCAACTTCGGCTCGATTCTCCGGAACTTGGGGGATATTTTCCAATCCCGGGGACTCTAAACTACCTCCTGATGGCCTTGTTTACCTGTGAAATGAACCCAGGAAAATTTTTTAACGCCTCCTATCGAGCTTCTGGGCCAAAATATAGCCCCACCTCACTTTAAGAATAATAAAGTCGCCGAGACCGTCTGACGCGCATCGTGATTTTCACCATTTTCCGCTTGTTTTCTCGCAACTTCGGAGATATTCTCAAGTCTCGGGGACTCTAAACTAACTCCTGATGGCCTTGGTTTGCAGTGAAATGAAACCAGCAAAACCTTTTGAAAGCTCACTTTCGAGCTCCTGGGTCGAAATATAGCCACACTTCCCTTTAAGACTGAAAGAGTAGCCGAGACCGCCTTACGCGCCTCGTGATTTTCACCAACTTTGGCTTGATTTCCCGGAGATTGGGGGATATTCTCCAGCCCTGCACACTCTAAACTACGTCCTGATGGCCTTGATTTGCAGTAAAATGGACACAGGAAAACTTTTTGAACGCTCACTTTCGAGCTTCTGGGCCGAAATA
>Ga0126339_10003517_pt1 | contig 11425 bp, 10 predicted proteins | sample OrbTmetagenome_2_FD_92532 | JGI IMG/M metagenome (GOLD analysis project Ga0126339, IMG submission 92532) | Coral microbial communities from Petempiche,Puerto Morelos, Mexico - Orbicella T R C metagenome | ecosystem: Host-associated > Invertebrates > Cnidaria > Coral | place: Petempiche,Puerto...
TAATATCACAGCCACATTTATTAACTCTAATCTTATTTATCTACATGTACAATGTATGAGAAGCATTTACAATATGTCGGTGCCACTGAAGTACAACAAGCAGGGAACTTACAATCTGTGTAGCAGATACAGGTCAGAGGCAGATAATTGCTTGAGTTTTGTTTGCTCATTCAAGTGTACTACAGGGCATACACTTTAGGAAAAAATCTCTTTGCCGTAATAGTCAAATTTTGACAGCATTTTTAGTTTCATTGAATAAAAATATACTTCTTCTAGTGTAGTCTCATACTGTTTTGATATCAATCACAGAGACTCTTGTTGGAGTGAGGAAAGGTTTCTGTGCATTTTAGTGTTGGCCTGCGTCCATTTTGGGCAAATGGATTAAGAAGCCACTGCGCAGCTACCTCCAGTATGGTCTCTTACTGTTTTGCAACCGTTGAAGACACTTTCTGGAACAAAGGAAGCCTTCTGCCGGTAAGTGGCTTTGGGTTGGACACACGGACACCACTGTATGGGCTAAGTGATGAATGTTGATTGTCACAATGTAGTGGACACATGATTTAAAGCAGTAGTTTCCACACAGGCACTGTTTAACAGTGTCCAGATATACACAGAGGGATGATGGAATGACTACCTTGGAATATGAACACCTAAAAAGAAATGAGAACTAAATTAATGTTGTTAGCTTACATGTACCTATACTGACTGTACAGCTAGTGCAGGTGCGGAGGCCTAACAGTTGGCACTTACCATTGCATTATGTTCTTGGGTGAGAAACTTTGCTGTCCTCCCTCTCTCCACCCAGGTTTATAAACGGGGACCAGCAAATTTAATGCTCAGGGTGTAACCCTGCGATTCAATGGCATCCCACCTGGGGGATGTAGAGATACAGTACTCCTAGTTGTTTCATGCTACAGAAACTTGGATAAGGACCATCTCTATATATTGGCCATTTGGCCTGATCTGGAATTTACTGTAGAGGTAAATCTGAAGGTGCAATCAAACTACCTGCCCACACTGGCAAACTATCCCATTTCCCATGTCGTGAAGTGCTTTAGGAGTATTGCTTCTCCCCGCGGAAGAGATGCTCATTAACTCAGGTTAGGTACTCCACAGGTTTCCCTAACAGCCTGTCAGTACCCATATACCTAATGTTATTAGAAACCAAATTGAAAACAGCCAATTCGTATGTTATTGCTAATGTTCAATCCAAATCTCCCTGATCAGGCCCAAGATCTCAAATGTCTCTGACCCATGCAGGTGGAAGCGTGGTGGTAGTGGTGAAAGGGGGAGGGGGAGGGGGGGGAAGAGGAGCACACCTTATATCCTCCCATGTGAAGTGCTATGCCAAACAGTGCTATAATGAACAATCTCTAGATTTAAACTTACCCATGTTTCTTGACAGCAATTCCTGCACATTCCTTCAATGATGGAACAGTTAACTTGCTTACAATCTTCCATTTGTCCTGATCGAGAAAGGTATTTTGTGACACGTCCATTGATTCCAGCTTTAATTTAGATAAACTATGAGGTAAAACCTTGAGCTGATTATGACTGGCAGAGAAGAATCGTAAACTTGAAAGCTTTCCAATGTTTACTGGTAACATGAGGAGATGGTTTTGATCTAGTTTTAAATGAACAAGGCTCTTTAAGTTGCAAAATGCCACAGGTAGAAGTTTGATTTCATTTTGGCTGAGATCCAAAAGCTTCAAAGACGATGCCAAGGCCCCAGTGCAGAGTGAAGGTGGAAACTCCCGGATCCTGTTGCCACGTAAAACTAGCTCAGACAATCCAGACAAATTGGTCAATCTGCAAGGCACTGACTTAATTTGATTGTCGGCAACATTTAAACATGACAAACTGCTCATCTGCAGGATACGGGCTTCAATTCGAACAAGTCCACAGTTGTTAACAGTCAACTTGTTAAGTGTACTTGGAAAAGGCTTCCCAAGTGGATAATCACCTCGTCGTGAGATCACCATATCAGTTTTGGGTTTTTCTATGTCTGAGATCTTTGCAGGAGCCAGGCAGGACAGGTTGACCTTTTGTAGCTCTTTGTCTCCAAGTTTAAGTATCGACAGAAACGTTTTGAGACCTGATGGATCAGCCTATCAGAAAAGTAAATAAAAGATTAAAAGAACAAGAATCTACTTCTTACACTACAAATAGTCTGCTGGTGAGGTCTTGCTTTTACACCCAAAGCATTTCAGAACAAGTCGTCATCGTTCTGAATGTTTTACTGCAGATACAGTTCACTGTTGAATACCAACCAAGTGGGAGGCACGGTGACCTCATGTTTTGTGCCCTTGACTCCAGATTGAGTGGTCTGAGCCCTGGCTGGGGTCATTATCTTGTGACTTTGGGCAACAAACTTCACTCTCACAGTGCTTCTCTCCACTCAGGTGTACAAATGGGTACTGACCAATTTAATGCTGGGGGTAACCCTGCAGTGAACTAGCATCTCATCCAGGGGGAGTAGAAATGCTCCTAGTCACCTCATGCTATGGAAACCAGAGACAATACAAGTGCTGGCCTAATGGGCCACTTAACTCATATGCAGAGTTTACCCCCTACCTACGTCTTTTTCAAACTGCCAGAGAGAAAAGAACAGAAAATAGCTTGAAATACAGGGGTCTGCAATAACTGGGTCAGTGTTAATTTATAGATCAGGGTGCAAAGAAAACCAATTTTTGGGCTTGCCCCATTTGTAAGCTGAAACTATGATGTCCTATATTTAGCTTATCTTCCTATGTAGTGTGGGGGTGGGGTGTAGGTAAGGGTGCATTCCTTTGGGATGATCAGGATCAGTATCAAGGATCCAAGATCACTCGGATCATGGTGCACCAAAGGAACCGATGAATCTGAGATCAGAGTGGATTCATCGGTTCCTTTGATGCACCATGATCTGAGTGATCTTGGATCGCTGATCCAGATCACCCCAAAGGAACATACCCTAAGCTTACATATTAACCTAAAGTTTACATCAGTACCTTGTTAATAAATAGATCATGTGGAGGTTCCTTTAATCGAATTGTTGCCTTTCCTTTGTCAAGAAACTTTGAGAACACCTGCTGCAGGTTCTCTTTAACCTAGAGAAGGAATCAACAAGTTAACAAATCTGAAATGAACCAATCTGACAGGAGACACAGAAGGTTAGCAGGCTTTGAACAGCCTATATGGTCAAGTCACTTTCTTAAGCCTTACTTGAACGTAAAATATTATGTTCATTACGAATATCTTGTTAAATGTTGGGTTGTCTTGCACAAACCTTATATTTTGCCCCGTTCCTCTCCTTCGCAGTACAAACTAAAAGAAACACAGCAGCCTTCCGGTTCTCGACTGCAACATGTTTTGAAGTCTCTTTTCGTCCGATGGCCAAAGAAGCACGCGTAGGTTTGCTTGCGTTTCGCATGTTATGCGAAGAAGCTGATCGATTTACGATCAATATTTCACAATTTAGCCGCATTTTCCCTACCACTGATGAAATAAAACATGAAAAAGTGACGCTGTTTTTTACATCGTTCGTTCTGTTCTTGCCGCCATATTTTGACTATCGTCACGTGTTCTATTCGAACCAATCCTTGTTGAGAATTGGTCTTGAGCCCGCGATAAAAGAAAGGAGTTGTCATTTCTTCTCTCTCTTTCTCTCTCTTTATAACACATTTTCGCGACCACTTTCACTATTTTTTGCTCCAAAAAATAGATACAATGGCGGGTATCGATACTCCTAGTACCGTGTCTGTTCAGATTACAAGCTCAATGACTTCTTTCACATCAGAAAAGAGGTTGCAAAGAAACGAAACGATCTCCACTTTAAAGGTATCAACTTGTGTTTTAGATTGAGTTTTTGAACCTGGCAACTTTAGAAAATTAGCTAAAATTTGTTTTTTAACAAGTTTTATTAATTTTTTCCTTTCATTTCTTCCGATTTGTGGTAAGAATAGCGAGTATATCACTGGGAAACCAGACAAAATTAACGACAACAGTTGGGTGTATGTCAGATATCTGTTATAATGCCACTTTCATGTAGACATTTTTTTTTTCTTCTCTCTCTCTTCGCAACTTGTTTTGTGTTGTGATCCTATCGCTCCTAGTTACGCTCAGTTCCTTTCTCTAGTTAGAGTTATCAATTGATACCAGTGAATTGCCAAGGATACCCTGAGCGGATTGCTTCACTGGGGTCTGGGAATCCCCTACCTTGCTGAAGAAAATCAGAGTTACATATTAACTTGATTTGTATACCCCATCTCAAACTGGAAGCGAAGAGGATGTTTGAATTTAGAATTGTTCCTAAAATTACTACAATAACGTCTCTTATTATTTTTGTGCATTTTGAAACAACCTGAGTTAGATAAACTTAATTAAGTTAATGCCTTAATCATTGGGGTGGAAATGGGTGGAAGAGTTGATAAGCAGGAAGGTATAAAACATCTTTCAAACACAAAAAAAACATCTGTTTTAACTGAGTGATGAGAGACGTAAACTAAAAGGTGAAAATTAACTAGGGAAATGCATACAAGTAATCCCCCCCCCCTCCCCACCCCCATCTTCAGGTTGCTTCATACCATATGTAAATGACAACTAAACTCTAGAACTGATTTGAGATCTGGTTGATTGGCACCAGGTTTGGAATACTTCTCAATCTTTACCAGCGAACGGTATATATCGATGCATTATTGCCAGGCATTAGTATGACTATTTTTCATGATTTTCTCAGAGACTGGGTATATTTAGACCACCTAGACAATCTCTTCTAGCTGAATATATGACATGTGTCTGTTGTTGTTGTTGTTTTTTTTTTTCTAGGGGAAACTGGAACTCATCACGGGTTGCTCAGCAATGACAATGGAAATTCAACTTTTAGACACAGAAGGAAAGTTCTTATGTATTCTTAATAACGAGGATGCTTTACTTGGTGCTTATCCAGTTGACAATAATATGAGATTACATGTAGGTACATCTTTACTGTATACTAGTTATGCAAGGCATCTGATTGGTATGCCATGGAACATCTCACAAGTCAATTGACTGTATACCAAGAAAATACAAGTGACAAGTGGGATAATATTCCATGGTATACCATGAGAGAGCATTGCATGACTCTTTTATATTAAGCAATTAGATTATGAGCTCGAGATTCGCATGATAGTTGACGAGGGCGTTGACGAGGGTGTAGCCCTTGTCAACTATCACGCATAGAAATCGAGAGCAAATAATCTAATTGCTTTAGTATAAATCTACTAGTCATTCAAAACTTTATCTAAATCCTCTTCACAGATACTTTAAAATGCCAAAAAGTGGCCATGATGTTTTTAACAAGGGCACACTGCTACGCTATTCACTATCTATATGTATCACAGAATGCATAGTGAGTAGCGTAGCTAAGCAGAGAACAGCATTCGTGATAGAACGCTAGTAGATTCGTAGTAACATGCCATAGAAAATACAGTGGCCAACGCAATCAATAAGACATATGAGTGGCACACAGTAGTAAGGTTGAGTGTAATACTGACGAGTACACAACGGCTTTCCTGTATTCTGATTGGCTGTATTTTCTGTGGCATGGTATAATGTCTATAATTGCCAGAGTGTAAGGTGGGAATTATATTAAGTCCTGTAGAACATGATAAAATCTGAGGCTCAGTAACACAAACCTCTGTATAGCTATTTAGGAAACACCCTGTAAGAAAGCATGAGCCAAAAGCTGCACATCTATTAAACAATAATTATTAGATTATGAGCTAGAAATTTCTATTGTGTGATAGTTGAGGAGTGTGCAGCCCGAGTCATGATCAACTATCATGCATAGAAATTGAGAGTGAATAATCTAATTGTTTTAGTATAAATCTACCAGTAGTCCAAAGCTTTATCTTAATCCTCTTTACAGACACTTCGGAAACGCCAAGATGCAGCCGTCATTTTGTTAACAAGGGCACACCGCTGTGCTACTGACTATCTATCACAGAATAGATACTGAGTAGTGTAGCCAATCAGAGAACAGCATTCATGATAGAATGCTAGTAGATTTATACAAATACTCATTAAAAACACAGACCCAGCACAAGCTGTTGACAATTGAAACAAAGTAAGTGTTTTCCGTTTAAAAAAAGTAGCTCCCAAAGAAGCTGCCGCAATTTTGTCAGCAACTGCACGATGCTAGGCTATTCACTATCTGCAACAGAATCAATAGTGAGTAGTGCAGCCAATCAGAGAACAGCATTTGTGATTGTGATTGAACACTAGTACATTTATAATATACTGTATAGAAATGCAGATAATTTTTATGAGACAGTTGGAAATTTTTTCTGGCTGCCCAGATCTCAGTTTTCTCTTGTGGCGGGTAGAGGAAGAATTGGTTATACGGAGAGGATATCTGACTGTTTACAACAAACTGCTGGTTTTCTCTGTTTCTGGGATGAGCATTTTGTGCCTCTACGAATATTCTTATATTTTGAGTATTGAAGATAATTTGAATTTTATAAGTTTTAATGTGCTATTACACGTAATATCACATGAGCATGGTTTATCACAATGCACCTTTCCATCTGGTTCATTCTTACAAGCACCTGTTCATCAATTAAGCGTTATTTGGACCCATCCATCAGTGATGTACAGTAATCTAGCGAAAGCCTTACTCTGTCAATCAGTAAATGATTATAACACAAACACTTTGGATCTAATCATAAGGTTGTGGATAAAGACCCTGCGAAAAAGGCAGGAGAATTTGAAGACTTATCTGCGGTAGAAAAATATGAGATGAGCACTGAAGATTATTCAAAGAGAACTGGTAGGTCATGGATTATTGGCTAGTAGTGGTAACATTCAGTCTTGCAATGCAAGGCCGAAGCCCTTTACATGTGTAATCCATAACTTGCATTGCAAACCTATATTTTTCTAGCAAACAATTCAGTATCATTAAGTGAACAGCTTGTTGTCAAGAGTTCAGCTTCATTCAGTAGTTCTTGTTTTAGGAAAGTGTTTTGTAAGAGAGATATGCATCTTTTTTCTCCCTATAGTAAATTAAATGTATTTAATTTAAGCAGTCTAAGAGTAGACATGCACAGTAATATTGTTATTAACAGGGATCCATATTGAATAATTCATTGGGTTTTTTTTTCTCTAAATTGTCAGCTGGGTAAGTATGCCAGATGACATACCTGCCCTGGCAAAATTTTACTTGCCCGTTCAATAAGGAAGAATTGCAATTAAACAAAATGTAAATGGAAACTTTACTTTTTTATTATTTTCATGGGACTAGTTTCCCAGTACATCATGTCTGGAGTTGCAACTGTCAGTGAATACAGAAAATTCAGATACAAATGAAAGTACCAGGACCTCTTCGACTGCCATGAAGGCTGAAAAGAATGCTTTCACTCTTCCTGCTCGTATTTGGTGTGTTTTTCCGAAGTGTTAACATTACTAAATGCCACATCCTGATCAAAACAGCTCATAGACCACGCCACATGTTTTCGTGGATGTAGATGCAGTACAGAGCATCAGTGGTTGATAAAATGAAAATTGAGCCTGTAATAATTTTATTCATGGAGATTTCTAAAAATGTATTCTCTTGCATGAGCCACAACTTCTATTTTTTTTTTCATGAAAATAACATGATTGCATTATTTTTTTACACAGACTCTGTGAGAGCCTTCAAAGAAAGAAATAAGCTGGGCCAATTTAAACAGAAAACACCTGAAGAAATTCAACAGGAGAAAGAGAAGGAACAACAGGAAGAAGCTGCCGCTAAAGCTATTGCCGTTGGTTCTCGGTGTGAGGTCAGAGTTACTAATCAACCTTCTAGGCGTGGTGTGGTCATGTTTGTAGGTAAGGAAGTTGTTTGACTGTTGGATGACAGTCATTCTATTTGTTATACACCTCTATTAATAATGTTCTACTGTATGTCTTTTTCATGGAGTCTAATAGCTTTATGGTCTGTGGTTAACTCCAGTCTCTGCAGCACAACAAGGCTAGGATTATTCTTGCAGATTTAACTCCCCTAGGGGGAGATATGCTAATTTGTAAATGGTTACTCCCACCAATTTGAAAGACTGACTTAATAAGCATTTCCACACTACATGTAGATACTTACAAATTCGTACTCCCAAGATGGATAGAAGGACATTAAGCCTAATGATTAAGTATCTTGCCTAAGAACTCAATAAATTGATCTCACTTCATTTTCGCTTCACTTTTTGCCATAACCCCCAGGGAGAATTGGGCTGGAGAAAGATCTCAGCCGGATCTCCTGATCTCAAAATATTTATGTTGTCTAAGCTGCTGGATGAACTAGAAAATTCAGGCTGACTGTTATTATCTGTCTTGGTGTTATTATTTAAAGGCCACACAGACTTCAAACCAGGCTGGTGGGTTGGTGTTAAGTATGACGAACCTTTTGGGAAAAATGATGGCAGGTAGGAACTATTGTTTTCAAACTACTGCAGATGATTCCCTATTAAATGGCTACCCTTTGGGAAATGGGAGGTGGCTGCTTAATAGGGGTTCATGTATTTTGACTATCTTTCACCATCAGGTTAATTGCACAGTGAACTTGTATGTCAAGATGATCATATTAAGCATGTGCTTAAACAGCAATTTTTATCAGTTCTATTTTGGACTCTTATTTGTCAAAACAAAGTCATTCTACGTTGTATTAAATTTTGTGTGCTTGCTTAATAGGGGTAAAGACAATAGAAAAACCCTCATTGGGACGACCAAAAGGTGGCCGGAGATGGAGGTGGCCGGTTAATAGGGGTTTTATTTGCAATATTTTACTGACAATGATTTTAGGAGGTTCAAGTGTAACAGTAATTTATGCTAATTAAATAGTCAATGGTACACCTACACTGTTAAGCTTGAAATCCTCTACCCTTTGTTAGGACTTGTAATCTTGCTTAATATATTCTTTTCCTTTCAGTGTTGCTGGAAAGAGATATTTCACCTGTCCACAAAAATATGGTGGATTTATCAAACCTAAGGATGTTACTGTTGGTGATTTTCCAGAGGAAGACTTGGGATTTGAAGATGATGAAATTTAAAAAGCCAATTGCAGTTCAAGCAACGCAACTGTCGAATGACTGAAGCAAATGATGTACAGTCGATTGGATTTCAATTGAGTGTCATACATGTAAAACCCAAACCACTCAATCAAAACTCGAAGTTATTACGCGTAGCTGACGCAAAGCATGTGAAAGGGTGTGTGAACAAGTTGTGATTGGTTTTGGTTTTACATGTACTTCTGATTGGATGAAAAAGTGGTGCGAGTTTTTAAGCCAATTAATTGTGTAGTGTAGTTGATGCAAAACCACTTTTTTTAATTTTAACACTCAAATGAAAACCGCTCTATCGATGAGCAGATTAACAGTACTTCATCTTCTTGTTGCTATGACAGCATGAAAAATCTTGAGACTACAAGTGAATTTCTTTATAAAATGGACAATTTGTAGGAAGTTGTATTATGTTACTACATGTAAGTGATGGAAGAAAATAGTGACAGTCCATTATGGATGATACAGTCATTGCCAGTTACCAGTATTTATGTCAATTTTCAGAACTGGCCACTTAGTTTTAAGGTGATTCCCTAGAAATAACACTTGATGTTAGATTTTTTTCAAATATTTTGTGGTTGTTCCTAATAATGCAGGTATTTGATATACGTGCGATAAAAAACATATGTTACGGTGCTTGTTTAAGAGTTATATTTTGTCAAAGGTACATCAAAAATCCGTGTAATGGTACCCAGTAAGTGTGTTTTTCTTTTTCTGAATGCTGCTACTTTTCGGGGTATCACTGGCCAAAGACATGGAGTTGATATTACAATGTCTCAATAGATACATCGCATCATCTTAAAGGAACAATTTGATGTTTCTTGGCCAAAATGTTCATCTTAGATCAGAGTTGACTAAAAGTTTTTCTAGCGTGTATCTTCTAGGGGTGGTAAGGTTCAGGTTATGAGTGAAAGGGTAAGTAAACATTTTTGGCATTATTTTTTTTTTACCTGACATCAAAATTTTTTCTTACTCGTTCAGTGGAATGGCAATGAATTATAGACTAATTTAATGCAATAAAAAAAGGTACCTTACAGTGCCTGTTTAAAAGAAAGCAAGCATTAATTTTGCTGTCAAGCTTAGCTTGACGGAAATCTCTTACATCGTGTGTGTGCATGCGCTAATGACGTGAAAATCGTGTGCAGTAGGGATGCGCAATGCAATACTGAGGAATCACCTTATTGACCTTAAAAGGTTTTTGATGACACAAAAAGGTCATCTCATGAAGTCAGATGTTATTTTATTTGAATACATATTAAATAAAACTAAAAGAAGATGGTCTTTTGGAACTTGCAATGGACATAAATATATTTTACATGTACATTTTGGGGCAGACTCATATCCTGCCATGATCTTGTCTTAGGTTCTTTTAAAGAAGTTAACATTTGCTTTAGCACAACGTTTTCAGAACCCCTTGGCATTCCAGTGTAATTTTTATAGACTGAAGTTTGCTTTTATTGTCAGCCTGGTCCATTTACCAGGTTTTGTAGTAAACATTTTATTTATTTGATTGAATAAACTGATGTCACTGTCAAGACAAGGCCAGGACCCTCAGCTTTTTGTCAGCCTATAGTTCAGTGCGCTACACCATTCTGGATTTGTTTTTTGAATTTCATCGCGGCCGTCCGGGCTAAAATTTCCCATATGAAAGGACTCAAATGAATAGTAAACATGTTTGGTGTGCCAAAAATGGAGGAAAAAGTAATGCAACAGATCTGTTAGTTGAGGTCTTTGTCCATATCACTCAAATTCCCCAAATTATAGAGCAGTACATTTTCTTAAATTCTGAACAGAGTGGCAAACATTGCAAGCTTTAAAAATAGCAAATAAAAACTACAAGTTACCACATTATGCTTGAAGACAATTACTGAAGAAAATAACTTTATTATTACAGTGTTTTTTTCCCGAAATTTCATACATAAAATTTTAACTTTTTTTCGAGGACTTCTCAAGTAAATTGACCGGCCGTGAGGATGATTTTGCTCGCTTGGTTTGACTATCTGGAGAAATATTTTTCTTATCAAGGAGTTCAGTTCAACATGTTTTGTCCATGTGTGAAAACCAGTTGCCTCATGCTGAAAACCTTAATGAAACCCCTGCACTTGCCTGAAATATGATTTTACAAGTTATATTATCATAGTAGAAATCAAAAATTTAATATAAACAAGCCTTTAAATATCTCCAAAAGGTTTTGGAAGAAAGCTGATTTTAGTCCAAGGGGGAAAGAAACGATGGAGCCATTAACTCACAGCCTTGATCTTTTTTCTTTGAGAGAGAGAGAGAGAGAGAGAGAGAGAGAGAGAGAGAGAGAGAGGGGGGGGGGGGGGGGGGGGGAGCTGTTCTACTTTCCTTGTTTGGGGGGGGGGGGTGGGGAAACATAA
>Ga0126339_10003518_pt1 | contig 11424 bp, 5 predicted proteins | sample OrbTmetagenome_2_FD_92532 | JGI IMG/M metagenome (GOLD analysis project Ga0126339, IMG submission 92532) | Coral microbial communities from Petempiche,Puerto Morelos, Mexico - Orbicella T R C metagenome | ecosystem: Host-associated > Invertebrates > Cnidaria > Coral | place: Petempiche,Puerto...
AACAGAGACAAGTTAGCCACCTTGAGACATGGTTGAAAATCTATACAAATGTGTCTAATTTTGAGACAGCGTCCCTCCAAATCATTTAAATTCTGCCTTCCTTGTCTGCAGGTTTGTTTGCGAAAACTAAATTTGGTTTTAATTAATGTGTAGGTGATGGATCGTCTGTTTCCTCTTGTTTCCAGTCTTCTATCCAGCTCAGGGTGTTTTTACCTTGTGACTGTAGCAGAAAATAAACCAGGTATGGTTTTTTTAAGCTCTTTTTTTCTGAGGATGAATATCCCACACAGTGAAACTTATTTTCTGGACTGGGTGTGATTGGTGTTACAAATCAATGAGCTTGCTCATTTACTACCACAGGGAACCCACACTAACAACAGGACAACCAACAGGGCGTAATCACTTACACAACCATTGTAGTAATATATGTCACAACCAATCAAGTTTCTTGTAGGATGTGGCCCTCTTTGTATTGATGCCGTTTGCTATGGTCTCAGGTATTCCTCCTCAATTAGCCTGTCTAAGAATATTTTTGTTTATTTCCCTCTTTTGTTTAATGATTCCCTATTAAAGATCTTTTGCACTTTCTTGCTTACTATTCTGTTCACCTCTAAATACCTCCATGTCACCTGATGTCTTTTCTTTGAATTTTCTAACCCTGGTACCAAGTGAGTTATATAATTACCATTTTCTTTAATTTCCTTCAGATGAGATCATTAGTTTGTTAGACTCGTTTGGATTGTGCGGTGATGTTATACTGTCAAGAAGAGCCGGCAGGGAGAGACTTTCTATTGTCAAGTTTATCAAAAGATCAGAAGTGAATAACTCTAACAGATAACAAGTAGGTCAGATTTTGTTACGAGAAACCATTGCATACTTCCCTTATACCTTAATCAGCTGTCTTGTCAGACTTTCAACACTGGTGGAAATGACCAAACAACTTGTGGGATGCGCTAAACAGCTAAGCTCGCCCATTTCAACATACTGAAGAACTGTCAAGTCTAAAACATCTGTCCTTGATGCAGTTTTTGACAGTTTTAAGAGCTTTTTCAGCCTTGTACTATTTTTTCCACACTGTTTTGGTAACAGCCATATTCTTGTCTCAGGTAGAAGAACCTGTCGGCAAAGGCTGCCTTTTTTTTCAAGTGTTTGTGTTTGCTTCTGGGTTGTTTCACAATGGGACGTTCCATTTTTTATCCATACCCCCTCCCCCCTCCTTATGGGGGGCATATTTTAGTATGGTCCTATTGGGCCCTGTCGGAATCTGCATTTTTCCCCATAACTGGGGGATTCGGAAACAGCATTTAGAGGTAAACGATCCCATCGGAATCGCTAAAGTATTAAGCCTGAATCATTAAGCTTTTTCCTGTATAAATTGAGGGGCCCTGTCGGAATCAGCATTTTTTATATCGGGATGAAACAGCATTGGGCCCCTAGGAAAAATGGGAATTATATAAAGCAGCCCTATAGGAATCGTTGAAATTGAATTTAGGACCTGTCGGAATAAGCATTTACCGAATTCGAGTCCTGTCGGAATCTGCCCCTCCACTGGGAGATGTGGAAAATTTTTTGGAACGTTCCAATATTAAAGCAAAGAAAAATGTCGCCTTTGTTGACATTGCCAGACAAGAACGTAAATGAAAAGAATAACCATGTCTGAATGACCTTGTTTAATTGACCAATGAGAATACTGAAAGCTAGTGACGTCAAAGGCGAATCGTGGGCGCACGCTAAACCAATCATATTGCTTACTTCTAATTCATTTTCAAAGTCATACAAAAATCGCTCTCTGGAGAATTATTTGTAAAGGAGAATTTATCTCAAACTTTCTCGAGTGCCATCAGCACTGTGTAAACAGGAAGTGGTGACTGTGTTAACAAGCTGTGTTTACAAAGCCTTTAGATATAATGACTTCACAATTAGAAGGCGTGTTATGTCCCCGATCAACAAATCTTTATGAGAGGAAGTTTCACTTATGCTTTCGGAAGTACGATAATTATGTTTGTTCCAGTTTTGCGGTATCTCATCTTGAACTTGTCAAACACAAACGACGTATTTTTGTTTCTTTTCTAAAGACAGCGGAAATTTGAATCAAATTTCGAAACAGCTAAAACGGAACGTCAAGCTGTCGAGAGCTCGATAATCAGTGGAAGCGGACTGCAAACAAAGAACTGCAAAGAGTACAATTTTGTAGTCATCTTCTATAACTTTAGGAAACGTCAGAATATATTGTCCGACAGTGTTATGTCGCGTAGTAAGGAGAAGATAACATTCTTGTTTTCCCCTTCTTAGCCCTGTAGAAAAACTAGTGAATAGACACTTCTGGTTTACCAAGTGTCGATAATAGGAAAATTTGAAAACGCATCTTTACTTCTACGGTTCGGCCTACCGTGCACACTAATCCGTCACGAAAACGGAACTTTTCCGAAACGCTCTTCAAACGGAAGGAATCTGAAAACGCCGGGTTTTCGTTTTCGTGTGGACGGAAAACATTTTGAAAACGGAGCTTTTCGAAAACGATGTGACGTCACGATTATCATTTAATTTCCCTGTTCGAGTTTTCCTTAAACATAAATCCAAAATAAGCGATGATTGTAGCGTTTTAAAATTTTTCCGGCGTAGTGTGGACGAAAAAAAAAAAAATTTGATGCGTTTTCGGAGCGAAACCTTTGTTTTCAAATTCCTCCGGTGACGCGTTCAGAATGCGTTCGCGTTCAGAATGCAAGGGGTACTGAAATATATTACAGCTCAAAGTTATAAACCCACGTTTTTTTTTTAACCAACACTACAATGCTTTACAGAAGTGTGTAAAGGTTTGACATTTTTAGAAGAAAGAACACTAAGAAAAGGATACTAAAATATAGAAAAAGTGAAGAAATAGAAATCATTGATATTATATTTTAGGATAAAAACTAGCGCTTAAAAGCGACGTCTCGAGCTCTGTGAGATCATTTTATTTTAATTTTGCGTATTTACATTTTATTTTAATCGCTTTTCAAATTCTCATCTCTTCATTTTACTCTTATACGCAAAATTTTATTACTTTTTAAACTAGAAAATGATCTCAGAGGGATCGAGTCGTCGTTTTTTATCACTATTTTTCATCCTAAAATGTAGTTCGAAGAAACTGCTTATTAGAATTGTTATTATAGTACTGAATATGCCGTTTTGCTTTTCCTAGATCAGCTTAAGTCGTGCTTTGAACAGCGCTAACATCTGATGCTGTATGAAGTCTACGAGAACGATTAATACAGCACTCTTCCGAGAACGACGGTTCCTGTTTCGTTTAGAAAATAACCTACAGAAAATATTTCTCACGCTTTTTATAAACTTACAGAAACCTCGTCAGCGTACTTACGGATCTTGTGGATCCTTCGGTTGTAATGTTCGTGAACCGCCCGAAAAGTTTCCGATTTGTGTCTGTACCAATCAAGATCAACACGACAACACTCCGACAGTTGTCACGTAGACTGTTTTTTGGTTTACCAAAGTGGTGCTTCACTGACCGACAAGTAAGCAATTGCGGGCTCGGGAGATTTTCAGCCCTAAGCCAAGAATAAGACTTGGTCTTTTTTATATTTTTTATCGATTTAGTTCTTGCACTTTCGTAACCGTTAATTTCCAAACAACGATCGAGTTTTGTAGAAACTGGATTTTTCTGCGTTCAAGTTCGATTTATTGAATTCATTTGCGGGAAACGATATCACAAAGTAAGAAACTGCCAGAGGTCGTTGCTGCTAAAATTTCCCACCCGAACATGAGTTTTAATGAGGAATAAAAGGAAAAGATTTTCGCGCCTGCCAAAATAGTTATAACAAAAGAACATATGTTTTCTTGCTTTCTATAAATGAAGTAAATTGAACATTTTTGATTTATTTGCAGCGGCTTAAAAACAAAAAGGTTTATATAGAAACACCCCATGAGGTATCTTTCAGCAAAATTAAATCGAACGTGACTTAACTTCAAATTAGCTTTGGGAGGCCAACGACCTTCTTAATGCAAATTTAGAATTTTAATGGCTAGTTGGATAAAATGTTGCATGTTTGGTTTTTTTTTGGCGGGCAAGATAAATATTAATCTTCAATCAAGTCTTGTTTGGTGAAATATTGTTCGAATTACCGAATTTGGATGATGTAGGAAGTATTAGATTAATGTGTATTTCGCAGCCGTTAAAATGTTGTTTACATTTCCTTGTGTTGCAAATGTAGGTTTAATAGAACTGCGTTGCTAGTTTACATAAAAAGTGTCCTTTTATCACGTTCTGTCAGTCGGTGATTTTCCAGTGAATGTCAAATCGTCACGTCCTCGATATAGCACTTGCAACCACAAGCCTCGCGTTTCGCGTTTTTGTTGTCAAATGGCTTCTTTGGTTAACCATTTCTGTTTTATTTACTGATTTTGCGGCCGTTTGTGTAATTTTACGCGACTTGAGGGAACGAATTTCTGAAAAGTGGGCAGAAAAATTAACTGGCTGTATTAATCTGTCTTTTAACGCTAACTCGACGAAATAATTGTGATCGGCCGGCTTCAACCCAACGGTAGGTTTTAGTTTTTTTCTCTTCCTTTCTCAATAAGAATGTAATTTTGAAGAAGAAACGTTACCTCGCGTCGAATTTAACAGTTTTCTTTTTCCATTTTACAAACATACGACCAACTTGAACCCTAAATGATGTACGTTTTACTGAAACCATTTTTACACGGTTTATTAATTCTTTCGCGTTTGCGGAGATGTAAATTGAATTTGAACTGAAAATCTGGCTCTAACACAGTGTTCAAAGTTCAAATCCCAGAAAATGAGGAATATTGGACCTTGAGGCATGTAGTTGAAGATAAAACGCGAAGTGTTTTCATTTCTCAGTTTTGATTTGTGGTGTACGCTATTTTTCCCCTGTCAGTCGTGTTGAGAAACCTTTTATAGCAAAGCGAAAGGTAAACTTTAACGAATAGAAATGCACAGATGTTATTAAACGGAAATACTTCAAACCTTTGGCCGTTGCCTCGGCTGGAACAATAGCTGCTTTTTAAAATATGAAAAGTTTCCATCTTTGGGCTTTTTCAGGTTAGAATATTTGGCAAGCATATACGCGTATATGTCATTCACGAATGTTCAATTTTAGTAATTCATGTTATTACGTTTTAAACTACTCTGCAGAGCTGTTGCAAACATCACTCTTGTGGTTTAGTAAACTTTTGTTTCGTTAGTTTTAAAACACCGCTAGATAAATTCTGCTCAGATATAATGTGCCATTTCTCGTTTTTCTGGGACCTGTTCTTTACCCTAAAAAAGTGCATTCGGCTGAAGGGTAATTGAAGACTTTCAAGATGTCTGACGGAAATTGACCAAAAGGTATTCTGATTAGCGGGAAAAAATAATTCGAGGGGAATCAACATTTCCGAAATTTTCTGTGAAACGTTCGTTCTTGTTATTTGTAATCATTTCAATCTTCCAGGAATGTTTGCCACTTCGCCAATAATCTGTCGTTGGGTTTTTTTGATGGTTAGCTTTGCTAAGAGCTTTTTTGGATCACACGAAACGTTCCAAGATAGAACCAGAATGTTATTTGTTTTGCAATAAATTATTAACTTATTAACGGCATATCGCGTGCCGTCTTTATTCATTTGAAATCATGAAAAATTCACGCTGAAACCACAATCCTACAGAGATGAATAAAAGTAAGATGTTAATAGCAGAGATAAGAATACGTAATTTGGAAATTAAGCTGGAATGATAAAACGGCCATGCTTTCAATTGTTTTCCACAAAAACCGCTTTAAAATTGGGGTTTAGGTACATTTTAAGTACGTACCTTTTTATGGATGGAAATTGTCCATTAGAAATAATTCTGGATGCATTGTTTTTTAGAGAAATCGACGCGCAGAAGAGCGAGAACTTGAGAGGCGACTTGTTTATCTTGACCCTACTGCTCAGCGTTTGCACAATTCTGACTGACAGCCAGTGAGTCAGTCAGTGAGTCAGTCAGTCAGTCAGTCAGCCAGTCAGCCAGCCAGCCAGCCAGCCAGTCAGTCAGTCAGTATTTTGGTTTTGTCAACTGGGTTGATGATGTGAATTGGCCACTGTAAAGAGATTCGAAAGCTGAAGTTTCGAGCGTTAGCCCTTCCTCGGAGCGAATCCATTTGCTATGGGCTAACGCTCGAAACTTCAGCTTTCGAATCTCTTTACGGTGGCCAATTCACATCATCAACCCAGTTGATAAACAAAATTATCTTGTTATACTACTCACCGACGCAGCACCTCAGTTTCTTTAATAACTTACTCCCTCTATTCAGTCAGTCAGTAAGTCAGACAGTCAGTCAGTCCGTCCGTCCGTCCGTCCGTCAGTCAGTCCGTCCGTCAGTAAGACAGTCAGTCAGTCAGTCAGACAGACAGTCAGACAATCAGTTAGATAGTCAGTCAGTTAGTCAGTCAGATAGTCAAGGCGTTGTCCTCGGCGTCGCCGTCGTCATTGCGTAAGCATAAACTCTAGCTGATGATTTTCTTTATTCTCATCACCTGTCTCCTTGACAACGTATTTAGATTGCTAGGAGAAATCCGCTTTTTATAACTTTTGGGGGTTTAGTTCGAATTTAATCACTGGGTAATGTTTCCTTTTCTATCTTTACACAGGTCTGCAGGTGGTTTGCACGCTACGCAGACCTAGAAAACCCGTACATCCTTGAAACTTGAGACGGTAGTGAAAAGCATGGAAGACGACTTGCGATCACCAGTCTGCATCCCTGGCGCAGTTTTTGTGCTCATATTTTCCCTTATGGCCGTGGTGCTAAACTGTCTTCTGTTAGTTGTGCTGTACAAAGATCCAACGAAATCCCTCAGGTCGACAACAGCGCTTTACATCTCCAGTTTGGCAGTGCTGCATTTTCTATTTGGAGGCGTGGCCGGTACAGCGGCAGCAGAAAGCTACATAGCATGCGCGTTGGGCGCAGAAGATTCGCCTCACTTCCAAAACCAATTTTCAAGAACCTGTTTAACATTCCTGATACGCGCCGAGAATTTTCTTGTACTCGCTTTTTCCGTGGAACGTTTAGGAAATACGGCTTTTCCAGTGTTCCATCACAGCGGTGAAAAAGTAAAAAATGCCTTGATCTGCTTCGCCTGCATTGCTTTGTACGCGCTGTGTTTTTCAATATTCGAAATAGTTGCCACAAAATGGTGGATTCGCAGACTGGATGTTCATCTTAACATCATAATTCCTCTCGCAGCGACGATCACTTTGACTGCCCTGCTGCACAAGTCTATAAGAAAACTGAAAGTACTCCGAACAGAGCGTGACAGCTCCAACTGTGCTTTACGCGGGGAGCGAAGCCACACAACAAAGCTCAAAAAACAAATACTCTTGTCAAACGCGTTTATTTTTGTGGCGTTGTTGTATTTCGTATCTGTGGTTCCCTATCTCGTCTTTGCGTTGTGCGAGGTCTATTGTTCGAGTTGTGAGCAGCGAGAATGGTTCTTCGCTACATTACGGTTTTGTGTGGCGATGGTCTTTATTAATGCAGGTTTTTACCCTCTCATCTATTACGTTTGTGTCCCAGAGTTGCGAAAAGGATTCAAGACAGTGTTCTGTGGTGTGCGCGGGGACCGAGCATTGCGGCTTCCACAAGTGAACCGAAATAACAAAACACCGGGAACAGTCGCCGTCATATACCTTTGAGCTGTCGGGCTGTTACCTAAACCCGCTTTCAATAAAAATTTAACGCATTCTTTTAATCAAGCATTTTTATCCCTTTTAATCGTTTTCACAACCTATCCATGGCAAGTTCTCATTTTTTTTTTTTCCGCTTGTCTTATTCATTTTTTTTTTACTGTTCGCAGGTTGAGGTTACGAAAAAGAACTCTCTAATTTTTCAAACTTTTTCTCAAGTTCAGTTCAGTTTTGACTATGTTACCAGTTTTGATGTTCTCCGATCGTTGCAAACTTATTTAGCGGTTTTTTTTTTTCGAAAGAGTTTGTGCCGCGCACGTTTAACAAACAAACACCGCTGAACAAGTGGAATGAAGTAAAAGGACAGAAGTTGGTCTGACCTGAGCTACGAAATAGAACGAATCCATAGCACGCTACGGGAAAGAAAGAGATTGCTCATCGTCTAGAGTTATGATGACGTGAAGGAAGAAGCAGCCTCCAGGGCTGGAAATAACAGTCGGTCATCGGACATTGTCCGACCAAATCTTGAATATGTCCGGTCAATTTCACATTATGATCGGACATGATGTCCGAACATTTCACCAGCACCTATTGTCCATCCATAAAATTTAGTTTTATAAATTGTTAAAAAGGCTCGAAGTTGCGACCGGTACGGTCGCCAATGCGGCTAAAATTTCATCTTTGGCGACCAAAAATTCTGGTTTAGTCGACTACCGAAGAACGTCTGCGTTCAAAGGCTACCATAATGGGCTCTACGTTTCTGTGTTGACGATCAACAACGGTTATTTTCTCAGTCATTATGTCCTTCCAGAAATACATAGTGAAAGATCTTTACTTCTATAACATTCAACATAAGAAAAGAAAGCAATCTGTCCTTTTGCTTTGCTGTAAAGGATTTCCTCACATCGGAAAACTTGCAAATGGCCGATCGTGTTTGAAATCGCCCTATAATGCATTGCAAACCCTTGAGCGTTAAGTATGTCATGTATGTCTACCGATTGTGTCTTCTGTAATGCATGCACAAAATTAGCGGCCAAAAATTAAAAGTCTTGGAAATTTTTTCTTTACAAATGTTATGCATTGAGTTCTTTTCTGAATAAAATTCCACTTGATTTTTATCACTTAGTCGCCAAATGGCTACTCAAGCATTTTTGTAAATTTTGGGCCCTTAACTCTGACAGTTTGAGCCATATCCAGGAGCCCATTATGGGCTTCTGCCATATCATAAAGCAGAAGTGTTCATCTTTCCTGTACTTGCCAAATAAAGTACTTTTCAGAAATTGCCCTATTATGCATTACGTGCATTGCGATATGCTGTTAGCCCTTCATGTATGTACCCTAGAGTCAACTTTGGTCAGGAGCCCATCACTAGGAGCCTGCAACTCCCATACTAAGCATATGTCACAGTATTTTTACAGACCGGTCTATTTTAAGGCTTCTTTTACCTCGAAAAAAGTCAGTTCCTGTCTAAATGAGCACGCATCAGTAAGGGGAAAACATGGAGACCTCAGGTGGACATGACGACCTAATCTTCCGGTGAGATTATAAAGTCCGTGCTTGTGATTGGTCACTGAGGTTCCTGCGGGGGCTGAATTCGCGGTAAATTCAAACTAAAAAAAGATCGGCTGTGAAAACACCGGGACAAGAATAATCGAGAAGTTGCACACACCTAGTGATGGGCTCCTGCGTAGAAAACTAGGTTTGCTTGAATAACGTATAATCAGGAGATAACCAGGAGAGATTGGTGCAGTCATTTAGTTGATAAAGTCATCTAGTTAATCATAAATGATAAATAAATCACGTTTAAATACAGTTTTGAATGATTTGTATTGAAAATCTTTACAGTATGCTAATAAATTCTTTATGCTAATTAATTATGCTAATCAATGATGCAAATTAATGTCCAGTCAAATTGATAAGATGTCCGACCAAAATGAAGATTTGAAAGGACATATGTCCTGTTAAAGAAGAAAAATTATTTCCAGCACTGAGCCTCCGTAAGAGAAAGAAAACCGCGATCAAATAATTCCTCAGCAAAAAAAGTGGATTATCTGAAACGGTAGAATATGCTTTCCTATCCATGGTTGAGACCCTTTCGGTTGGCAATGAAGTGAACTGATCAAGAAACAAGCAATGATAACCGTGCCAGGCAATGGTGAATCTATGTTAGATGAACCACATCCGTTCCAAACGCCATCGTCCCAAGACTTGCGAATCTGTGCCAAGGCTATTTGTCAATGTAAATATGCAGGTGTTATTTCCAGAAAAGAAAGTATGGATGAAACATGGCGGTCGACATTTAATTTTGTGGCGGAAAGGCTGAATTTTACAAAATTTCACAGAGCCACGTGAAAGTCAACAAAATAGTTCAAACAATTTACTGCCAATAGGTAGTATTCTTCAGATTAGCCTGCATTTCAATTCTTCCCTCGACTATAGCGCGCGCGTCAGATTCAGCCTGAAACATTCTATACGCAACTTCTTAGAGATCCGTCCTATTTAGGGGGCAAAAATTGAAATTCACGGAAAATTCGAGTTCTCAAGTATTTTCTGGCTGTTCGCCTGTTTACGATTGGCTCGCAATGATGGAAATGGTAACACGATTTAGTTAAAAACTCTACAATCTGTAGTCTGCCTTTTATCCCCGGTCTGCAGTTTGCATTTTACACTGACCGCCCTCTCAAGTTAACTCAGACGAATAAATCGGCAACAATGTATAGATAGGCAAGCAGGCATTTCGTCTCTCTTCCGAACGGCAGAAATTGCATTTCCCTTCTGCCGTTTTTACGTAAATCTGAGTACGTGATTACGAACTTACTTGTTTCAAATGTATGTTGAGCTGTAAGAAACTCGTGATGTGCCCTATGTAATCATCTGTTATTTCAGTGTAAACTGATGTTTTTTTTCCATTTCTTGATTAATTTATTTTATGCTTGAAGGAAAAATATACAAAATCAGCAGCCACCAAACGTGTGCAGTTTCAACGTGGCTCTCATTACTGCGCCTTTCAATAACACGGACTCTAAAATTCAAAGCTCAATCGACAAATGCGTTTTTCGCTACCGTCAATCAAATGTTCGGCGACTCCTCCCAGCTTCCGACTACTGCCGAACATTGTTTCGTTGTCTGAACTGTGTTCAACGATTTGATTACCCTGAGCTCGGCAGTAGTCGGAAACTGGGAGGAGCCGCCAAGCATTTGATTGACGGTAGCGAAAAACGCATTTGTCGGTTGAGCTTTGAATTTTAGAGTCCGCATGTTATTGAAAGGCGCAGTAAACGCTTCCCATGTGCCAGGGTCCAGTTGTTTTCACCGATTAAGGCTACCCATCGGATAAATCTCTATCTAGTGGATACGTGTTCAAAAAAACAACCCGCACACTACTCGTGATTTATTCCGTGAATAACTTTATTTAACCTACAGGGCCAGACATACTGGGCGAAAAATCGAGGCAACAGCATACAAAAGTTTCCAAATTCTAGCTAGCAATGTGCTTTAGCTGAGCGAGAGGGCGAAAGACGTCTTCTCGTGGTATATTGTAACGATTCTAAAGAGAAGAACGAATAAACAGGGCAAAAAATAACCAGAGTCAAAAAACACGCTGAAAAGGTTGAGTTAATATTTTAATACCATCACCATGCTCCAGAAAGACTGAAAAATACAGTAACACTTAAACTGTAACATAATTTCATTTCTTCTAATCGGTGTAACCGATAATTTAAAATTACAGCACTATATCATTTGCTCTATAGACATTTTGCTCTCTG
>Ga0126339_10003519_pt1 | contig 11423 bp, 2 predicted proteins | sample OrbTmetagenome_2_FD_92532 | JGI IMG/M metagenome (GOLD analysis project Ga0126339, IMG submission 92532) | Coral microbial communities from Petempiche,Puerto Morelos, Mexico - Orbicella T R C metagenome | ecosystem: Host-associated > Invertebrates > Cnidaria > Coral | place: Petempiche,Puerto...
AATCCGCGCGGATATATGACGTCAGGATGGCGCAATTTGTTCTAAAAATAGAAAAATTGTCCCATATCATAGGTGCGCGCGAATCCCGAGACTTACGGTCTCCGTCCCCGATTATGGTTCCTGCCGAAACCAAATTCGGTCAAGTGACTATGATACAGTAGCCATATCTGGTCAGTGACTCGCAGGATATCATGGCAGCATACACGGCTTCTGATTGGCTAATTGAAAATTTAGGTATGGTGAGATGGTGAATTTGCTGCATTTTTGGTCAAAAGACTAACGGAGCTACAATCTGTGAACCACCTCTGCTGATGCACGAATATCCTGCGAAAAGGCTCCCGGCGATCGGCGCGGAGCGGGGGAGCCTCGCTTCGTTCACCGAATTCTTGTTTTCGCGCTCGCCTGGGGCCTGTTCGCAGGCTAATTCACGAAATGCCCCTAGAACACAAATAGGAATCGAAGACATTTTAAAGTTACTTGCTGGGGGAAAAGCAAATTGTAATATACTGAGTGTTCAGCAATCTCCACACGGCTACAGGATTATTTAAAAACCGGTGCGAAATTTTTCAGTTTAACATCAAAATATTATACATGCATGACGCATACATGATAACACTGCTCTCATTACTTCGGTGCACAAAATATGAAATATATTACACATAATTTATCCTCAGCTCGGAGTTTGTTACGTGTAGTTGTAGTCCATTGGACTCTCCGCATCGTGTCGAATAATTAATGCGGCTCCGGGTGACCTTGGGTGAAACTAAACTCATTTGCCGAGGCAAAGTTAATTGATTGACGCAGACAAACCTAAAACCATTTCAATAAACCGAATTCACATTTATTTTATTTTCTTGAACTCTGCCTTACATAGTTAAGATTTAAATTTACATTTCACCATAAACAAAAGAGGTCTTCTTGCACGTGAATTTTAGATGAAATCTCACACTTTAAACGTTATTTCAAAAGAGCGCTTCTTTATTGTCCGAGTGTGGTGGTTCATCATCCATGAAGCTTCATCCCCTGAGGGGTACTGTTATGTTCTTCATTTGCCTGCTAAAAGGAGGAAAATGCCAAAATTAACTCTTGCAATTAAGGCTTTTCAGTTCTTCTCAAATTAATGACCAATCCTTTCTAGTAATTAAAAGTCACTTGCATTGCACATTAAAATTAAACCATGTCTTTATTCAGAAAAAGCTGATAGATGACTGATCCAAAGAACTAAATTTGACCTCGAAAGCAGTCGAGAGAACAACCTTCAGTCCGTTTTACAACATCATTTTAAAAGAAACAAGCAAAGATATATTATTGACTCATTCATCGGAAAGCTTTCTGGTGCGTTGTTTAACTCCTCTACCGCGTTGTGTACATAACCAACTGGTCAGCTTCCCACCAGTTAGGATTCTCAATAGTTTATGTTCTATTCGCTATATTTCTTTATTTATTTACGGTGTCCCCAATTAGCACAACAGTGCTAAATACATTCAGCACTTAAATAAAGTTATTTACTATTTTATTTTATTTATTGTCTTTTTTTGTTCATCTAGTGCTAGAGTCCTGGTAAAGCTCACCCTCAAAAGAACTGTTGCTGGTGACAAATGTTTTGACAACGTTTGCGGAAGTAATCTCCAGTTTTGCCGTCACGTCATTGGCTGCAAGACTCGTGTAAAGTTCCTAACCAGTCAAGTGTCGCTCATTGCTAGTTTCGATACTTCTATTGTTGCTCGTAGTACTAGCCGGTCTCGTTTGAGCGGTGTTTTTTCCAAGTTTATCAATGAACGTTCTGCCGAAGCCGATCCTTGGAGGAATTTTGTGTACCTCGCGTAATGTAAAGAACAGACGTTCATTCGATTCTCTGATTTGCTAGTCTCTTTTGTTGTTACGCCGAATCTTGAATCTAAGTGAGGAATTAATTATTTCACAAATGGCCTTACGATCATATCGCGCTTAGAGGTTGAAGATACGGTGGATCTTATTCAATAGCCGCACAAACAGACCTTCGCTGAACAATTATTTGACCGAAGGAACCTCAGATCAAACAAGCAATTTTGCGCGTTACACATGGCTTATCTCGTTCTCGGAAATGGCTAAAATAAGGCCACGTCACACTTACAAAGAAGTAACAGTGGCCGGGAGTATTGTTAAGGTAGCTAAATCTTGAGAGCAATTTTTTTTTTTCTTTTCTTTACCTTTTTTCAAGCTTCAAGTGGCAATACTTATACATGTGGTTCCTGAATTTGTCTTTCCCCGGGCAAAACTTCCACCGTATTGAGTTTATCGACCGTGAAATTTGCAACAAGCGCAGATTCAGAAATGCAAATTTAATAACAAGTGTTGTTTTTTTTCAAAAAAATACCTCCTTTTATGAATTCAGTTTATCATAACGCTGATTCCAGGAAAAAAATACTTCGGACTGTAACAGTTCCGTTTTACAATCTAACAACTCTTAATTTGCTATTTATGCAAAAATAAGCTGATACTATCGTTTACACTTGAAATTAGTCAGCAATAACATGGTATATTAGCAGTACTCATGAACTATATACATTGCATTTAACTCAACTTTGAAACTGTCAAACAACATACCCAAACAACAGAAGCAATTGCTCGTTTCTCTTTGACATCAGGAGAGATGAAGTCTCTCTTTTTTCCGGCCCTTCTTCTCCTCCGCCTTCTTCTTTTCTGCCTTCTTATGTTAAAGGACTCCGCTGGGTCTATCAGAACCTCACTCAAAACCAGCCAAACGCACAAAACAATAAGGAGTAGTTTTGCATCCATACTTCCGCGGTTCTTCCTTGTTAAGCGGTTTGCCTGACGGTCTTCTCGACTCTCGACGCGTTCGCCAATGAACAGTGACTAATGAATTCAATAGCCTGAGGAACAAAATTGCTTTGTTACTTGTTAAGGAAGTAGTTTTGGAAGGGCACCGGTGGCGACATTTACGCTGATTAGGTTACGCACTCTCAAGACTAATTCAATGGAGCTTTTGAGTCATTAAGAATTCACTTTAAATCTGTCGGCAACTAAAAATAAAGTAACTGAATTAAAAAAAATAAATGAACAAAACTACTTAGCATAAACGTACCTAAGCAATCCTCAGCCATTTTCTGTCAATGACTGATTTTGAATTGTATTTTTGACACTTTTTTTCCATATTTGGTCATCTTTACGCGAGTTTTCTATTCAGTGCTTATTGGAGACCAAAGTTAGCGAGTCTGGGCGGAGATTTGTCAAAATAGCCACATGTCATTGTATTTGCGGTTTCTGGTATTTTGATTGGCTGGGTATTTTCGTTACAGCGGTGTTTTTTTTAGATCTAGGTTAAAGGTGTTTCAGAAGATATTTATTTCACTATCTGCTGTATTTTAGGTTAATTACGTCGTTTCCTTATTATAGTGATGTGCCAAAAATGCATAAGTTTGAGAAGTATTTGCTCTTTTTTCACGTTATTTTATTTTATTTATTTATTTATTTATTTATTTATTTTTTTATCACGAGTTATAATATAGATAGGACCCTGCGCGCGCTATGATTGGTCAAAAACCCATGTTTTATAAGAGTATAAAACATAGAAAGGGCGTGTTTATTGTTTTTCGCCACATTACCTCCATATCATAAAGCAAATGAAGAAGCCTAAGCCGTGTGTTACACTGTGATAAAACACTCCGGACACTCGAGAAATGTAGAAAACACTCGCCTGCGGTTCGTGTTTTCTACGTTTCCCTAGTGTTCTCAAATGCCCCGTCGTGTTTTATCACAGTGTAAGACACGACTTAGGCTTCTTTATTTGTTAAATAAATGGGCTGCATTAGCCTTGATCTGAATATAATACCAGGGTCATTGTGCTGTATTCTTTCTCAAGGCACGTACGTTTCGAGAAAGGTAGTCCTACAAAAGCGTCAAAACGTACGCGACAACACCGAAACGTGTTATCATTCGATGCATTTGTTTCTTCCTTTTCATTGGCCGAGAACCCACAACGTGACCTGCAAATAACTACCTATAAACAATAGTCTGCTCATGCGCAGTACCGTGTTAATGTGATTCGTCACAAGTAATATTCTGCTCATTGTAAACACGCTATCGTACGAAAGATGGAAGATTGCTTCCCCGAGCTGTCAGAGAGTGAATTAAATCTGAAAACAAACTTGGTGATCGAAAGATACAATAATTATATCGCTCGTTACTGACAAATCACGATATTTTGTTCAACCTCGTCCAATAATTGATAATTATGAATAGCGTTAGCTTACCCTGTTTGATCGAAGTTACTAGCGTTTCAGTAGGATAGAAGGAAAAGTCACGAGTCTCCTTACTTCGTGATTAGACACTGTGGACCTCGATTAAGGTGAGCGACCACTCCCCATAACACCTTTTGGCATTATCGCGTACACTTTTATAGGATAAGCTAGCTTTCTCGAAGCAGCTCTCACTGAGTGGGGAGAGGGTTAGCGTAATAGCATGTGAGATTTAATAGGCCATATTCGTATTCTCGGTATTGGACTGGAACTAGCTTGCAACTGAAGCTAACGCCGGGAGTCTTTTCAAATGCAAATGAAATTAATCTCTATTTAAATGACTATTTAAATCTCTATTTAATATTGCAAATGACATTAATCTCTGTTCAATTTTATTGGGAGTGTCCCCGATTAGTCAGCCTCTGGGCCGACTAGAAGTTTTAGACACTTAAATAAAGTTGATTGATTGATTAACTGACTGACTGACTGACTGACTGACTGACTTATTAATTGATTGATTGATTGATTGATTGATTGATTGATTGATTGATTGGTTGATTGATTGATATTCCCCCACATGAGTTACGAATATGGCCTATTAAACTGCGATGGCATGGCATATCGTAAGTGTGGGAACAACAATACTTCCAGTCCCGGCTTCACGCTAACAACAAACAAGAATTAATGCCAGTCTGAAGTTCTTTGAATTGAAACAGAATCAAACTGACGGAGTGATCACAGCTTATGGAAGGGAATTTTGAATAACTTTGGTATTGGTTTTACGACACTTAAGGTGGCTCTATGTCGCAATCTCGTGACCCCTCGGGTGATCGGGTGATGCCTCGCGCTGAAGTGTGCGCTAAACTTCCAGGCGTCTCACGGAAATATTACTGTTTTTAGCCACACAAATTGAAACCGATCTATATCGATTTAAGTCATTTTTTCGGCTTATGTCATTTTTGCACTTCAATGTATTCCAAAATGGTCAATGTATTTCTCTTTATATTTTGATGTAAAAGTAACATCATGTATGAGCCAACTAATAGATCCACAGGCTCTTTAACCTTTTTGTTTAGTTTATTTTTTTCTTTTCACTCTATTACTGAAATGCTACTAAACCAAAGTTTCTCTGTCAAATATGCTTGTATTAGTATTACAAATATTCTTGGATGCTTGGAGTTAATTGTGTTTGCAACTTTTCTAATTTTCGCTGCTCCTCGTGCATCGTTTAAATAAGTTCATATCATTATCTTGCATGCACTTAAACTCTTTGCGTTATTTCAAAAGCACTCTTCGATCTTCGCTGCTCTTCAGTCGTGATACTTGATCCTCTTCGAGGCACTGTCGGGATATTCAGTGTCATCCTAACGAAGGAAATACCAAAACCAAATGATGTTAGATTCTGCTCTTTATCTCTGTAGGTAAAGTCTGCATACGAGCTAAGTGGCCCATGAGGCCGGAGCTTATCCCGGCTTCTTTAGCAGGAAGCGACCTGTAGTATTTCTACTCCCCCCTGGATGGGATCCTAGTCCATCGCAGGGTTACCCCCAGCATTAAATTCGCCAACAACAACAAAACCTTTGTTAAAGTGTCTGGGGGAATTTAGCTTTGCTGCTAATTGGGGACACAACATAAAGGAATTATAAATGTGAAAATAAATAAGTAAATGTGTAGAAATTGTACAAATAATTTAAAATGTGTCCTACAAATTACTACAATACAAGATTATCTAAGATTTGGAATATTTGAAATTCTTCTAGAAATCAAGTGGAGATAAGCATAGGTAAAAGTTCTCCCAGTTATCCTCAAGTACCCATTTATACACCTGGGTGGAGAGAAGCACTGTGAGAGTAAAGTGGCTCTCTTAAGAACACAACATTGTCCCGGACCGCTCGATCCGGAGACGAGCGCATTACTTATGAGCCCACCGCACCTCTTCTCTGTAGCCATAAGGTAATGAGAAAGCAAATTTTTGGCTATCATTTCGTATGTAAATTAAGCTAGCTGGAACATTCTCCAGTTGTCGAAGATTTGTTGGTCGGTTGAATTACACTTAGCCGCAACCTTTTTACTGGGCGAAGAGCAGAGATAGGTCTTGACAAAACAAGGTCCGCACGGAAAAGAACTGACGTGCCTAAGGTCGATATTTACTTCCAATCCTAAGAAAATACTATACCGCCAACCAAGCACGCTGATTGGCTGATTCTGATGTAATAAAAAGTATTATTCTTTGTTATTTTCTCAGATGCGGGTGTAATAGTGCAACGTCGGTATTAAATATAAAGCGCCTTTTTCGGGGGAAAACTACAATAGCCCAACGAGCAGAGGTACTCCATGCCGGCAGTTTCAGCCAACAACAAAGTTCAACTTGTAAAATTACGAGTAGCTACAGAGATATTGCTTTCATTGTGAGTTGTACTTAACAGTTTGATAATGATAAAAGTTTTCCACATTTTCGTACTTCATACAAAATTTACTGTAATTCATCTTCTGTCGGATTCGCCAGTTATCGAAGATTTATCCGTACGTAGAACGATTAGTCCTAGGTCTTGACAAAGCAGTGTCCTTACAGAAAAGGCAATAAGGTCGATATTTACTCCAAGTACTAAGAAAATCAAGCAAGCTGATTGGCTGATTCTGGTTATTGACCTTCCCAGCTGTTCTAGTCGACGTGTAATAAAAATGTAATATTCCATTTTCCTTGATGCGAGTATGATGTCAGTCTGTTTCACGTCCTGCTGTGACTCGTTGTCAACAGTTATTTTGAGTATAGCACACAAAAATATTTAGCTATGTAATCTGTAGGTAACAAAACGATGTCATACAATATGAAAACTGTTTTAAATCCTCGAACACTATTTAGAACCCTGATCATCATTCCCGTCTCAGCGCATTGTAAAACAGTAAAGACCATCGCCTAAGGCAGTTTACTGACCGAGTGTTTAACACTTTCAGCACGAATATAAGAGACAGTCGTGGCGCTGACGGATACGACATCAAATAACTTTGAAGTCTTTGCACACAATGAGATCGCCACCGTCTATAAGTATATCTTTATAATTACTGCCTATAATGTTTACAACGCTATTCGCTTGTTAATTACTAGCTAGCGAGCGTTTGTCTTAATTGCGGGACGACTATTTTATGGCCACGGGCAAGAAATGTTAAAGCGACCATGAAATTACCGCCTAGTGCCGCATTTAGAGATATTTGATACCCTCGAAGGAATTTGTCATCCGTCCGTTTTCTTTTTTTTCTTTTTTTTTTTTTTTCCCTTATCTTATAAGAAGACAGATACAAACGCTGATTTCCACAACTTGGAGTGCTTCAGCTCTTTCCACTTCACAACAATTGATACCATTCAAATTTCTGTTGACGTTAGCTATTGTTTTAACAACGACGTGGCATGTTAGCAACAAAACTAACCAAAACCATTTTGGAAAAGCCAATTTGTAGCGAATTACAGAATTTCATTGCGTATGGTTTTTGTAAAAAAAAGCCTCCCTTAATTTCAAATGACAAAGCAACCTACCCAGACCGAGGACACCCTTGCTTGTTCCCTTTTGAAAACTGAATCTCTTTTCCTTCCATCTCTCCTTCTTTCAGTCAAGCCCCTGTTCCTTCGTCTTCTTGCTGCCCTGACAGTAAATGACTGGACCTGGTCAAACAGAATGCAGTTGAACACCAACCAAAGGCACAAAAATTTAACGAGGAGTTTTGAATCCATCCTTCAGTTCTCCTGTCTCGTTCGATAGTTATTCCGGCTTGTTAACTCTAACGTGTTCGTTATGCAACAGTACTTATTCATAAGTTGCGGAACTTTTCAATTAAAGTGTTATTTATAGTTCCGGAAGTACAACAGTTTAGTAAGATAACGGACCACATCTTTACAGTTTCGCATAGTTTTCGCGTTAAATCACTAAAAATCGTCTAACTGTCTTAATCCTGAAACGGAAAATTCGTAATTGTCAAAGTATGACGTGGAAATCGATGAAAGCTGTAATCTGTTTATTATTCCGTGTTCAAAGTACTGAAGCGATCCTGCGGTGGGTAAAGTGAACTCGGAAATTATCTTCCCACATTTTCGGGATAATTTTTCCTAAAGTAATTTTACCAAGTGTTTTCTTACGTAAAAAGTCGACTCTTGATCGTCAATTTCGTCGATTATTGCAAAATAAAAACATATTGACAACATTTATTTATGCGTCCTCGTTCATATTGACTCTAAGTAAGTCATAACAATGACAAAGTGGCATGTTTCTACGCCTATAATCACTTATTGTGACCTTCAGAGTCAATACCGATTAGATCTACAGACTCCCTTTCCAATTTTATGAGGAAATTCAATGTTAATGAAAGGAAGACGTAAAAAAGAGTGACTTCAGCTTGCTAATTAACCAATCAACGGTATAGTAAGAAATTACCACAATCCTAAAATTTAAACTCATCCATTTAAATTCATCTTCCCAAGAAAATACCAGATGTGTTTTTTTTTTCTTTTTTCTTTTTTTCTTTTTTTTTCAGAAGAAGACGAATTTGTAACTACCAAAACGAAAAGAAAAATCGAAAATATGAAATCGAGGCCTGACTTCCGGTTTCGTTTCCTGTCACATCCATGGTGACGTATTTTCAATTTTAATTGAAAATGCATCAAATAACATAGTAAAAAATAAAATAATAATCAAATTCGTGTCTCTTGCGCGCATTGTGTCTCTATAAAATACATTTAACCTTCTATCCAAGTTTAATTCATGAATTGAGGATAGTTTATCACAGTTAGAAAATTGGGCCAAATGTTGCCATTCCTTCAGCCCAAGACAGACGTTTGCGGCTTCGTGACATTTGCTGGAACGTTGTTTTTACACAAATAGAAACTTATGTTTAGCTAGAGAAAGCCTCGCTGTTTGAACACGCAATGTAGCTACGCGCCAAGAGTAAAGTTTTAGACGTTTGAGACTGACTAGCTTAGAGTTTCGAAAAAACCAAACGAAAAGCGCTCAACTCAAGTACTCCATATAGTAATTAATTCCTTGAAGTGTCCCACAAATCGCGGACATTTCTGCCCTGTCCAAACGGGAAATGTTTGGTGATCAAACATGATCAAACATTGTATCATGCAAACATGTTTGACCAACAGTAAGAACTATCCATATATAAGGAACTGGGTCGAGAACGCCGTCGTGTTGTGTTCCAGAAATGATTTAGCAAGCAAAGGACGCTGTTCCATCGTAAACTCCTTAGAGATTGTCGCCATGAATTGCTGGTTTCACAGGCAGCTTTAAGGACGACGAAATAAGTTCTTTTTGCGCAATAGGACAAGCGTAAGCAAGGATGGTTGAAAATCAACACGCCATAGACACGCGATAAGTTCACGCGAAAAGCTCGCGGGATATCTATGAGTGAGCCCAGAACGCATGCGCGCACAAAACATGTTTGACAAAGCTGTCCAAACGGAAAAATGTTTTACAATGTTTGATCAAAATGTTTGTCGCCGATCGAATTTTATCAAACATGATTCAACACGATTCAACTCGATCTAACATGGTGTCCAAACGGGAAAATATTTGGTCACAAAACAATGTTTGAGTGTGTTTGATCGCCAAACATTTCCCGTTTGGACAGTGTTTTGGTGGTCGTTTTATGCCAAATGCAATTCGTCTGATTCTTTACTTAAACACTTCTACCAAAATATGACTGATACAAAAGGGATTCATATTTTCTTCAATAAATGATTTCAATCATATCTTGCAACGGACGGTTGCTTTGGCAGACTTCCGTTACTTTGAGAACGAGGTATTATATTTGCCATGTCACGACACACGTCAAACAACACCAGGAACACAGAACATTCCGGAAGACTAAGCAATATTTAGCTACGTAAATTAAGCAGAGGTATAGCCCCATAAAGTACTACCCTTTCTTACAAATAAAAGCCAACCGCAAGGAACCTAAAGTAGACTCTCAAAGCAAACAAGAGTAGAGCTAACCGCAATCAAAGAGGAGTGGAGCTAATTGCGAGAAACCGGAGAAAAACTAACCACAAGCAAACTGGAACGCTTCTTAGCTAATAATGTATATATACACACAGACTGTTGTTCAATAGATAATATCCGCCATGGGATAAAGAAAACGTTTAGTTTTAACCTTGTTAAATGCAAAAATATATATATTCTTAATTCGCTGTTTTCCACTGAATTCTCTGATGTTCGGAATGTTCCGCAATGTTCCGTGTTCTTGATCTTCAAGGAGCCTTTAATGCATTAACGTGTGTCAACGATGATAGAGGTTGAAACTTTTGAAGTGTAGGGAAGATTTAGTTTTGTTTTATTTTGTTACACTTCTCAAGTTAGGCTACACTATAGTTTTCAACTGCTAATGAATTTAATGGTGGTTTTCTGTTACGTGGCCGTCTGTTTTGGTCGTCAAAAGAATGGAATCACTTTAGCTACACTGAAGTAACAAATAATCACGGAAAAAAAACCAAACAAAAAAAAAACAAATAATCACGGAGTCACTGCATCAGTTCTAAATCAACGGTTATAAAAAGAAAGAATTGTTTAGAATTTTAGACCCAAGTGAACGAGTGTAAATGGACACAAACTTGTGTCCATTTACACTCGTTCACTTGGGTCTAAAATTCTAAACAATTCTTTCTTTTTATAACTGTTGATTTAGAACTGATGCAGTGACCACAACACACCAAGAAGAGAAAGAGACCCAACTAGAAAGCAGTTTCTTGACAATACTTGAAGCTCAATTTAGTAACCAGCTGTTAAATCCTCTTTTCATATAACAACTATATTTTTATATTTACAACACCAAGCAAGTTATTTTTAAGACAGCCACAAGCAAACCTACCCTAATGGACTTTGTTTTTGCGAAGTTTAAATTTCAATTGAACCACTTGCAAAACAGGTGGGAATAAACCTGGCGGAAACGTTTGGTCGCGAGCGACGAAAATGCATTTGGCTTTATACATAGCCAACAAGTAGTATTTTCGTTTGCAGGGTAAATTCACTGTACGTTGTAGAATTTCAACTGAAACACTTGTTCTGTCGTGCTTAATAGAAACACACGATATGATAAGAGGAAAACTTAGTAATATTTGGCAGTCTCTACCCAGGAAATACAAGACCAATTTCGCTGACAGCTTGACCTGACTTCCTGTTTTTAAGAGAACCAGCA
>Ga0126339_10003523_pt1 | contig 11420 bp, 5 predicted proteins | sample OrbTmetagenome_2_FD_92532 | JGI IMG/M metagenome (GOLD analysis project Ga0126339, IMG submission 92532) | Coral microbial communities from Petempiche,Puerto Morelos, Mexico - Orbicella T R C metagenome | ecosystem: Host-associated > Invertebrates > Cnidaria > Coral | place: Petempiche,Puerto...
CTTCTAGCTACTCGGAATTAAATTTACTTCTCTTACTGTTTTTAATCGGCTTTCATCGGGCTCTTCCTAATTTGCATAATCCGTAATCGGCCCGTGGGCATTACGGCTGCATAATGACCGCTCGGATTTCGCTCTTAGCCAATCACAGCGCGCGTTATATCGGCCACAAGCCAAAGCCGTATAATAATTCACGTTAATATTTACAATATTTTTATTTAAGAATGAGGGCTTGGTTCGCTGAGGTAGTTTTTAGAGACGCCCTAAAATAGATCGATTGAAAATTAAATGGTAATAAAAGTAATTACAATGCCTTATTTTACGAGGGAAAAAATGCGTATTTACAAGCTAGTTTTCAGATGTCCCACGACAGAAGAGAACGAAAAAATTTTAAAATCCTTGAAATAGAAATATCATGCAAAATATAAATTAATATGTTTTTGTCTGACTATTCGTTGAAAGAAAATGAAATATTGTACGGTGTGGTCGTAGAAAGGCACTGCTGGTTTGTAGAATTTTCTACACTTTTTTGGTTGAATGAGCATATTGGTTCCCTTTCATTTGGGTACGAGCCTTTTCTACTTTGGAAGACTGTTATTCGTTTTGTCTCCGACGCCTTCTCACACTAGAATGCTATAGTGAACAGTGCAACGAAATGAGTAAATAGTTAACGATCATGATTGTAGATATATTTATCCTGAGTAATATATCTTCCAGTGGAAAAGAAGTGGTCGGGGATGCTCGTGGGAAAATTTGAATTAAACCCCTAAAGAATACCACTCTGAGCGTGGCTCGAGCTTTATTTGACGGGAGTGTGAGTGAGTGAGAACTTTATTAAAGTGTCAAAAACCTTATAGCCTGGACATAATACACCATAGACACTGCTAAAAAAAAATATACTAATACTAATATTAATACAATAAAAAATAAATGACTTGAAGGGCATTATGTACAGCATAGGATACAGCCCTTACAGCCGGTGTCCATTAAGCGAGTTATATCCCTTTTGCGAATATAGTTTGTAAAAGCCTGCAGAGTCTTGGCTGATCTGTCAGCCATAGACAGTTTGCCCCATAATTTGGGTCCTACATAACGTAGAGATTGCTTCCCATAAGTAACAGTGTTGTATCTAGGAGTAGAAAAATCTGATTGTCTCAGGTTGTATGCGCAAATATGCTCGTTAAAAGACACTGGAATAGGCTCGATTACCATCCACTGGCTGGAAAGGTCGCTCGCTAGCAGACCGGACTCGAGAGAGAGCGGCGGAAGTTTAGCATAAAAAACAGAAATGAGAGCGTTTTATTGTCGTTATTTCTTCGAGTGCATCGTTAAAGATATTTTGAGAGATAAAGATAATGGCGTTTCGTCGTGAACACCCTAAGTGAGACCAAAAACTTTGATTTACAACCCTAAGCGAGACGAGGAGCGTCCTCTACCTTTTCTTATGGGAGTACCCGCCGGGTATCTTATGGGAGTACCCGCCGGGTATCTTCCACCGTTGCTCAGTACTGAAACAGTTCAACTTATTACTCATCGTCTGGTTCTCCCAGGTCACATTCAGCTCATGGAGAAGTACTACAAGGACAGTAATTGGTGTTCATATGACCTGCCCAAGGTCTTAAAGGATAGAGGAGTAGACGATCCAGAGAAACTGCCAGGCTTTTACTATCGGGACGATGCCTTGAGGCTTTGGAATGCCATCAAGGACTACATCAAGAGGATCCTCTCGATTTATTATCATTCCGATGAGGACATTGAGGAGGTAAAATGTACTTTAAAGGTATTCAAAACATTGTCCAGCGGTCTCTGTTTGATTTCTCTTTCTTAGAGACTCAGGTGTGTGGGATTTCTAGAAAAAAGTAGCAAAGGAGATGTTAAAGCAAATGAATGAAACTCTATAGTCCAAGGCCTAGTGTGTAACCATTCAAATGAAACCCGTCATGAAACGACTTGTGTGGCAATGCTGGTTTTCCTAAATATTACACTGGGACTTGAACGTTTGCATTCACTTTCAAAAATGAGTTTGAGAAAAACAATACACACCCGGCAAGATGTTCCGCTTACACCAAGATGACCTTCTTCTCTAAGCAATGATCATATTCAACAGGACACAGAGATTCAAGCCTGGATCCTGGATCTTCATAATAACGGCTACGCCCTCCGGGAAGGACAGACAGACCATGGCATCCCGTCATCCCTCACAAGCATTGAACAGTTGACTCACCTGCTGACCATAGTCATCTTTACGTGCGCCTGTCAGCACGCAGCTGTCAACTTTTCTCAGATGGACTCACTTGGTTTTCCCCCGAGTTCTCCCGCCCTCATGCGACAACCACCTCCGACGGAAAAAGGAAAACTGACCATGAAAGATATGATGAAAAGTCTCCCTACCAAGCACCAGACAGGTGTTACTATAGTAACGCTGTACGATTTGACTCGCATATTTCCTGATGAGGTAAACAAGCGCGTTTTTATTCACCGACAAGTATTTTACTTTGTTGACTTTTTTATGAGTACGTGTCGCTGTATGCCTCTAAATTACCTTTTGTGGCAACGCGGCTCGGTGTTATCACCCAAATTGTCATCAGTAGGTGTTGGGCATTTATTTACTCCTACTCGTATTAGATTCTTTCAATTTGACACGCACATTTGTTATGGAACGACTTTCCTTTAGAGCGCCATAAAGTCAGAACCAAATGAATGAATTAAATGTTATGATGACCTGGAACCTAGTGCAGAAAAACGCGTCAGATCAAGCCGCGAACGGTTTAGGATTTCACTGATTGGGTGACTGACTTGGTGGGGCGGGATTTTAAGACCAGTCACAGAGCACAGCTTATGTAAAACCCCCAAAAACAAACTTACTCAATTGAAACTCACTCGAAAGGTAGTTCGTAACCAAGCATTTTTCGCGTCACTTGTCGCGCTTATTTGGCGCATTCTAGCCAGACGTATTTCCGGCTGTCGCTTGTCTCCGTAGGAATACGTCCGCGTTCGCAGCTATACTAAGCTAAAGAGAACGTACGGAGGTTGTGGAAGTGCTATGCATGACATCAGCGCGGAACCTTAAGGCCTGGCCAAACACACGCACCATTTCAACGTGACCTACTCCAATACTGTATTATGCACAACATGTTGTGCACTTTTGGTCACGGTATGCTACAAAATGTTTGGCTTGCCACAGGGTTGCCAAGCGCTTGCAACATGTCGTGCGCAAGAATGTTGCAATGTGCTTCATTGAAATGGTCCGTTTGTTTTTGTAGGCTTTAACTGTCCGAAGTCTTTTTTGTAGGCGAAACACAGTCTGTGGCCGCAAATGAGTAGCTGTTTCCTTTAGCTACTTCTCGACTTTAGATACTTCACTTCTATGATTTCTCATTGGACTTTGCTTCCTTCACTTGTTCTGAATGTGACAATATTTTTTTCTCTCTCTCTCTTACCTTAAAGCGTTTCCTTGGTGACTATTCTGATGGCTCCTTTACAGACATGGCTGCCAGAGAGGCCATTTTGCGCTTCCAAGGAAAACTGAACAGAATTACAGTGTCCATAAAGAAAAGGAACGAGACTTTGAAATTTCCTTACACGTATTTGCTTCCAGAGAGGGTGCCAAATAGTATCGCCATTTAGACTGCGTCGATGGTTCCTCGACAACGCGTGTAAATTTGTATATGAATTAACCCAAAACGAACTAATTAATGTAATAAATCACGGCCAACTTACTTTGTACGATGGTAAAGAGGACAAACGAAATCTTTTAGGTACAATTAATTGCATTACTACCATATGTGGGATTGCTTAGGATTTGCTAAAAAAACAACTGTTTGTTTACGTTCTTTCTTTCGGCTAGGTTTACACCAGAGCGCAAGTAAGGTACATATATATTTTTAAAATTCGTCATTTTTAAAGGCGTTTCAATTTCAAATCGATGGATCCGTTGGCATATGAATCCAAGGTTACCTTACATTTTGTTTCCATCAGTATCAAAAGAAAAGTTGAATATTTCCATACATGCTCAGTAGGACATGTAAATCTACCACCAGCAAATTAAGCAAAGGACCGTCTAAGACATGAGACGATGATCTCGTCTCTCCTCTGAGAAAATTATATTTTTATATACGTGAGAAATGCAATATTGAAATTTTTACAATACATAGGAGTCCCACCCCCACCCGCTTTTCCCGCCCCTGCACAAGTTAACGTTTTAGCTTGTTAGCGTTTCAGACTTTCACCCCCAAGGGGAGACTTTCATATAACAAGGGCGGGGGTGCTCGTCGGAAATTTTTAAAAGAACCCCTGAGAGGTACCAAGGTCCTGTTTTGTGGGCGTGGCTTGAAATCTTTTTCACCCCTAAGAGGAACCAATTCTAAAACAAAACAGTATCTCCTGTCATATTTTTTCAGCTCAAATACCCTAAAAGGTACCAACAACGCTCCTGCTGTGGACCTTTGTAAATGAAAATGTAAATGAAAGATAGATAAAGGAGTTTAAAGTCGATAATAAACGGAGTGTTCAAGCTCTAAACCCGTAAGTCTACATCTAGTGTTCACTCACATAATCTAAGAAATTCAAAATACAACCTTTTCGTTCCTAGACCAATACTAAAGCAAAAGAAGTTTTCAATATCGCGGTTCTGTTCTCTGGAACAGCTTGCCTTTGAGTGCTAAGATACAGCCCACTCTTAGCTCTTTTAAATCATTTATATAATTAAGATTAAATTTCCCGATAGCTAAATAATTATATAGGATAGTTCTAGTTTTTTAGTAGTTTTTAGTATAATTCTGTAAAGATAATTAATTTGAACTGATACCACGGATAAATAAAGAATACCTACCTACCTACCTGTAGAGACCACGAAAATAAGGCTTTTGTAAGCCTGTTAAAATCATGTTAATAGAAAGAGCGAAACAGGTTAATTAGAAAATGCTCGTGTTATTGTGCAAGGTTCAAATGGGTTCGAAATTGCCCGCAAGAAACGGGGAGCTTGCAAATTCCATTCGAGAGACATTTTGAAGAGTGTGCCGTATAGGACTCGTCAGTACAGTAATCTTATGTTTAATCTCGGCACTTAGAGATTATTTTTAAGCGAATTCTGCGTTTGCCCACTGTGATAAATCTGTAAAGAAGTTCCTGTTGGGCCATCCCTGACTGATTCACTTCTTAATGTAGTCTTACCACAATGCCATTAAACGACAATAAAACCCCATGGAGTAATCTGAGGCATTTTCAAATCGCCCATCCCACCTGCTTAGAGTTTCAGTTCTTTGCGTAGCGTCCATAACGTCTGCATCCCGTCGTCAATTTTAAAACTATCCCACATCCCGCCTGTCGAAACGAGAAAATCCCGCTCCTAAGTATTTTTATCCCGCATCCCGAAATTTTAAGTTGGGGTAACATGGCACATTTCTTGAACCCCTTACCCTAGTGACAATACGTTTTTGGCCCTCGCAGGAACTTTCGTAAACCTGGGTGAATTCGCTGGCTGTGGGATGGTCGAGATCTGGCCAGCAAATAAAATCTTGGAGGACCAAGAAGCAGGCAAAACTTGGCTTCAACAGTGGACTTTAATAGGCGACTTGCATGATGGCGTCATTTGACTACAACTACCAGAAAAGAAATTCTGGTAGTTGTCAAATGACGACAACGTGCAAATCTGCTATTCACAAATATAGCTAAAAACGTAACCAGACGTAACCAAAGAAAACTGTATAAAGTGGTTCTATTTAAGACATTTAAGAGTAGGGCTATATGACGCAATTAAAATGAAATCATAGCTAAGCACGCGACCTATTTAGGAAACATAAACAATCATTCTGAAGATTCTAGTGGATGAAACTAAAACAAGCACTGAAAAATCAATTACTTCCAAAACCCCGTCTCATGGTGCAAATTGCATCCAAAATTAAACACTAAATTACAGAATTTATAATCTTGCGGCTAAGTAGCCACAACAAAAGGTGCTAGTTGTGAGAATTCCAATTAAATCATTTCTATGTTAGATAGCAGCAGAGCGAAACAACAAAACTGAATAAAACTAAATAAACCAATTTTCTCTTTTAACATTGAAGAAGGGCTTCAAACTGTCCGATTTAAAAAAAGAATTGTTTTGTCTCAAGATCATAGGCAACTCCAGGGTAGAGTGAAAAAGCATACCCATTCGGCTTCAGACCAAAATGCCTTAAAAACCATGCCGTTTGGCACCTCACTTATCTACTATTGTCCGACTGTATATAACCAATTCCCGATATTGAAACGTGCCTTGACACGAGCGATTTTTACAAAATAAACTGATAGTCTAGCATTTATAAGCCAACATAACTGCGCCTTGAGTTCCAGTTGAATTATCAATGAGACTCGTCAAGCATGATTATGCAAACTATATATGTGCAAATTGAATTATTGCGGAGACCAATAGGTGACCACAAATTTTTCCGCCTCATTCTCCTCTCTTGAGTATTAAGCTGCCATTGCTTTGTTGTCTGTTTTTTTTTTCAAGGGGCATTGTTTTGGTTTTTTTTTTGGTTTTTTTTCTGTCGGAATTTCAAACAGTTTTTATTTAGACACGTATTTCATGAGGCCGCCTGATTTCATGCATTGTCTGTTCGGGGTCGCTCATCAAATAAAGCCGGTTGAAAGCCTGCATCACATCCTATTAGCACTCTATACGCACCGTCGGCGAGGAAAGGATCAAACTTGAAAACGAGGTATTTGTTATATAAATAATAACGCACAGCTACACCTCGCAGCATTTATCATTTTTTTTCGCGGTGGGGTTCCACTCCCTCTCCTATAAACGATCTATATTGCTTCACAAGACCTATATCGCTGGAATAATAACGAAATCATTTCTGTTAGCGGCTCAACGGCGAGAGGACGGAATGTAATTCTCTTGAAAGTGCTTTATGTATCAGTTTATTGCCTGCTTTTTATCTAAATTCATCCCAAATCAAGATTTACCAATGCAGTTTCATATGATTAAACGCATAAATTTAAATAGTTAATCGTGTACATTTCAGTCAGGAGGAAAACAAAACCCAAGAGGAAAAGCAATAAAAATCAATTTTAAAAAGGCAATCCCGAAAAACTACCACGTGCGAAGGCAAGATAGACTCTCCCATGCTCACATCGTTCTGGCTTCTGAAATGCATGTGTCTTGTACATATTTGTTTAAGAGTTTGTTCGAACCATTACGACGAACGGTAAATACCTATGCAAATGTTGAGTTGTTGAGTGTTTGTGAAACGTACTAAATTTATTTGTGTCCAAGAATTCGAAACGGGAAAAAATGTCAAGAAATGATAAACGATGGAATGAAATTTGTTGAATTTCCTGAACGTCAGAACTGGAATTCAGTCAAGCCGAGTATACTGAACACATTTAGCTTTATTTTTAACATTTTCACTGTCGTAGAAGAGAGGAGCCACTATTTTGCAACTGAAATATTAGGCCTCGTCCACGTTACGCTGGAGAAATTTGAAAACGCAGCTTTATTTCTACAGTTAGGCCTACCGTCCACACTTATCCGTCACGAAAACGGAACTTTTTGGAAACGCTCTTCAAACCTGAGGTTTTTGAAAGCGCCGGCTTTGCGTTTTAGTGTGAAGTGAGAAACATTTTGAAAACGGAGGTTTAACTCTAACCCTCAAGAGTGCCCTCAAGCCGTCATTGTTGCGTTGTCAAATTTCTTTGGCTTAGTGTAGAAGGGGCCTCACCTGCAAAATACTGGCTCCTCGCTTCTAAGACAGTGAAAATGTTAAAACTAAAGTGCTAGCTAAGAATGTACACGATTACAGTTACGCAATCTGCTTTTTGTAGTGCTTGGTAAAAAGGAGATCGTGGACCAATTGTCTGCCAATAACACGACAATGATGATGTAATTTCAACATCTTTAAACATCTAAAAATCGTTTCATAGACCAAGCGGCAGTCGGGTTCAATAAACTTGTACTTGAAAAAAAAACAAACGACACCAATATTCTCTAATACCGACCGCACAGGCGAATCCAACTGCGTATTTACGCTTTTCAAGTCAATTTTGTGAAAGCGCAATTGTCCGCCAAGATCTATCCTAACTGACAACGGGCTGTTTTCTTTTGTGCAATGTTTTGAAAAAGCAGTCAGCCGAAACTTGGCCACGATCGCTGCAAAAATAGTTCAGCGATGTTAGCTATCGTTCCCAGGCGATCGTTGCGACCACGAAGATGAGCATTTCGTTCTATCTCAACCGGATTGTAACGATCTTAGTTTCTTTTCCAATATTTCCCCAAAACTGGCCTCACGCTGGTTCAATAGAATATATCAGTGTAAGCAAGATTACTAAAAGACGTCACTTGGGATTGCCTAGGGCCTTGTAAATGTCAGGAATGTAAATGTATTCGTTAATGGCATTGGGTTCGCGAATAACGAAGCGCGCGAAGTCTAAAACTAGAATGCAAGTTATTGGACTCCCACGAGAGTCAGACAACATAGGCGTTTTCTGAGGGAAACAGGAGGAAAATGAACGCCAAATCTTTGTTTTAAAAACTGTTTTAGGAACACTTGCTTACGCGCTTGAAAAAGTGTCAAATCTTCCACCATTCCGTTTTGTTTGTCTGAGTTTGTCTGAGTTATGACGTCACTCGCGGCTTCGCTATTGAGGTCTATTGAGTGCCACGATTCTAAAAATAATCTTTTTAACCACTGGAAACAGCGGTCAATAATCTTGACGTCTTCAAGGCCAAATTCGTGATTGTATTGTATTGTATGGAATGTTGGGCTAATAGAGAGTTCTTATCTCCCGTGAAAATCGCTCTCTTGTGTTCTCTAGTCCTTGATCTTAGAGCTCTTGATGTTTTGTCGAAACTTTGTTACAGTCTCTACAGTTAATTTTATAGATCACTCCTATGGATGGGTCTTTACTAAGTTTGCCTCTTGGTTTTTTTCAAATGGAGCCAACGGTCATTACGGGTTTATGGGCAACATTGCTATTGAATTGATTTAGAGTTCTTGTGATTCTTTCTGAAGTTCCGTGAATGTACGGCAAGGTAAAAAACCTCTGTGAGTTTGAGACTGGTTTGTAGGTGTTGTGGTTCTTTGACAGCTTCTTATAAATGGGTCCGTATAACCATTGATCTTGAGTGCGTCAACCACGTGTTGTACTTCGGATGATTTGTCTGCGTCAGTAGAAGGGATGTTCTTTGCTCTGTCGAGAAGGGTTCTAGCTACTCAACGTTTGTGTTGTGAAGGGTGGTGAGAGTTGAATTGGAGGTATTTGTCAGTGTGTGTGGCTTTCCTGTAGACTCCCATTTTTATAGTTCCATCGGGATTACTGCTCATTTACTAGGTCCTAGGCAATCCCAAGAGACGTTTTCCCGCTGCTCTTAAAAAACACTTATTTACATTCATGCACCATTTATGCTGAAGAAGGTTATAGTATTTTTAACCGAAACGTTTACACAAAAAAGTTTTTAGTCAGTGTTAACAATTTTTAATTCTTACTATTATCATGCCTGACTGCAACTACGGCATTTTCAACTAGACGTGTTACACTGTGAGCCTGCTTTGAGACGTACATACTTATTTAGTGTTTTGTGATCTCCAGCGGTTGCCAGTTTCAGGCAGCACAGGCTATTTGAAGCTTTGCCCAAATATTCACTCACGATAGGGCAGAAACTTTTTGCAGCAGAGCAGCGCGGCGGAACGTTACGTTGAAATAAAAACAAGGGCTGTACATGATTAATTGTGCCTGACCAGAAGTCAGGTTCAGCAAATTCTGAAACTGCAAATGACTAACAAATGAAAGAATTTTGAAAAAAAAAAAGAGAGAACAAAAGCAGACATGATTTGATGTAGATCAACTGAGAGAGCCCTGATAGACTTGACTGGTCTCACAGGAAACAAGAAATTTATGTGGCACAGGGCCAAGCCGAATCGAACTTACTAGTCACGTGCAACATGCAGTTTCATCGCCTTCAATGTAGTCCCTTCCTTCTGCATTTCTATAGGCCAGACACGTACAGGAAACATTTTATCTGATCAATTTTTTAAGAGTGTCGAGTCTGAAATTTGAAAAATGTCAAGAATATTTTAAGAATAAACCGAGGCTGGGATTTTGAAAAGAGTATCTTTTTTTGTGTTGAATATAATTTCTAAATATAATAAAATTATTTCTTGAGCTTAACCATGAACTAATTGCAAAATGAAAAAGCTCGTAAAGCCGTTAATGTAGTGTGTGATGTGAGATTTTAAAATGTTTTGGTCCTTTATCGAGATCAGAACGATACTAATTTTAACGAGTGTGTATTTTGGCTCTTCAGTTTACTCTAGCTTCCGAAGCGTATCATAACTTGATGCCCAGCTTAATAAGCCCGGTCCTCGCTTGTGACGCAAGTATAAGCATAAACCAATAAGGAGCTTTTGCGCTAGCGAGGACGGCTGCGACGTCCGGGAGGAGGGGACTCCCATACAGAAATGACAGGGGTGTTCGTCGTACCTTTTAGGGGTGAAAAGCGGTTTTGGTTCAGCCTCAAAAGGTCCACAGCGGAAGTTTTTTCGGTACCTTTTAGGGTACTGAACCGAAGAAATTATGACAGGAGAAGGTGTGTTATGTAAGAATCCACAATTCTTATTCAAGCCACGTACACAAAACAGGATCTTGGTACCTCTTAGGGTTCTTTTCAAAATTTCCGACTAGCACCCCCGTCCGTTTATATGTTTCGTGCCCACGCTATTTTTAATGTCGTGACTGGAAAGAGAGGAAGAGGTTAACCGAGGTCACGGCTATAGCACGCGCGTACGTGATCAAAAGTGAGCGGAATCGGTAATCAATTCCAAAGAGGAAGTCTTCAAACAGCAATAAAATTAAACTCCAGGATAAAAGAATCCACAGATCATACATTTGCGGTAAGTGCTCCTCTTTTTCCGGTACATTATATATTCTTTTCTTTATCAGAATATCGCTTTTCCAGCCGTGGCTGAATATTCTTATTTTTCTGCCGATTTAAGACTGAAAATATCTTGTAGCTATTCTTAGATTATAGCGCATGACATATCTGTTTTCGAATGTATTTGTCGTCTGGATGGAGTTCAAGTAATTTTGAAGCCAGCCTGTAGGGATTTAAGCCTGATATGACGCATATAATTTCTTGCAGAAATGTTATCAGCAACAAACGTAGGGCTAGTGCTGTTTTTGTTTTGTTACTTTTTGGTTGAGTTTTGCCATTTAGAGAAAGACTGAATTTTATACGGTTTGGTTAAAAACATATAATTGTGTTGTATTTACAAATTTTGAAGTAATTTTGGTGCAATAAGCCTAATATGACACACATATATAGAGGATATTACACGGTGGCGAGAAGATATGAATTTTATGTTCGAGTGGCAAGAACAATATCTCACTCGTTCGCTTCGCTCACTCGTGAGATATTGTTCTTGCCACTCGAACATAAA
>Ga0126339_10003525_pt1 | contig 11412 bp, 12 predicted proteins | sample OrbTmetagenome_2_FD_92532 | JGI IMG/M metagenome (GOLD analysis project Ga0126339, IMG submission 92532) | Coral microbial communities from Petempiche,Puerto Morelos, Mexico - Orbicella T R C metagenome | ecosystem: Host-associated > Invertebrates > Cnidaria > Coral | place: Petempiche,Puerto...
GATGAGGGTTCTGGGATTTCCAATTTTTCGGGCTGCTTGATGACTCCTTCGAACTTTCCCCATAGCACTACTTTACCGGCACCCACATTCAATGCTCTCTATACTCGTACGCCAGATTCATCGTTCTCAAAATTGTTCAGTAACATTATGCCATTCCATTGGATATGAAAGGTGCTTGACAGATTAGCAGCAACATAGCTTCCGTTCACTCCTGTGGTTGCTTGGCCAGATTCAAGGGCTGTTTCGAGCTGTAAAGCGTTGATGCATTGCCTTCGTTTACGCACCTTCCAACGTCTCCTTTGATTGTTGCTACTTTGCGATAACGTACCCCCTTTCCACCTTAAGGGTCCGAGAAGTCGTTTCTTACAACAGCCACTCCTATGGTCTCACTGGCCAGCTTAGCTGAGATGTTTCAAGTTTCCCTGTGATAACAGCTAGCGTTATGTTATTCCTAATAAGCCTTTTCCAGGTCTGAAATTTCGTTTCTCAGGGTAGTCAGGCTGTCAAGCGTTTTCGAAACCACAGTCACGCTGTCATGAGCGCAGCTTTTAAATACGTGAACAAGTGCCTGGGATTCAAATTGCCTACAACCCTCTAACCGTCTTATGGGAACATTAATATGCCATGGCAATCCTCGCTTCGCAAACCAATCTGACCGAGTCTCTCGATATTTTTTAGGGGCGTATATTTCATTGCCCAGCGCTGGACTAACAGCACCGATCGGCTGTCGAGTTTGGCTAAAACTGAATGCTTTACCTCAGCCTGGTGGACTAAACGTAGCTAACGGGCTTTCCAGCTGATAATATTGTAAGATTGCAACGCCTCTAAATAGTGTTAATATGCGTTCGGTTAATTAGAGTGTATGTTTTGTTTTGTATACTGCAATGTGTTGGAATGTGCGCTTGTATAGTTACGTAATTTATTCAAATAGCCTTTGGGGAGCGCTTTGTTTTAGTTCTCGCAGTGCCGATCGGAGTGTAGTAGTCAAATGGAAGCATTTAGTACAGGTGTTGCTTTATCTCCGGGGCATCTCTGCCATTTATAGCCCAACATCGCATTACTTTCTCGGGTTTTAGTTTGCACCATTTTCGCTTTGTTTATGTTTGTTCTGTTCGTTTCTTTTTCAGTTTTAAGCACAATGAACCTCAGTTGTTGATCGCCAGTAAATAGAGTGTGGCTTCTAAATTATTATTGCTTGCTGGAGATAATGTCACACCCTGTTGGTTGCTTCATCGTTAAAAATTTGTATGGAGTCTGAAGAAGTCTGACGGCGTACAACTTTATGAAATAAAAAGCCGAATACCACCCTTGAAATGGAAGGAGTTTTAAGCGAAAAACTTCGCAGGTTAAATAACACTCGAAGAGGACATCCCGCGAACGTCAACAGAGTTCACGAGTTCCTTTAAGATGACAGGAACCTACAAGGAGTTAAACAGAAACTGACAGCCGCTTAAGACGCCTATCTAAAATTTAAATATGCTCACCTCAATTACGCGGCGGAAATTGGAAGTGAAGAGTATGAAATTGAATGTGGCGAGTAACTCACCCGTGAAGTTCAGAGATATCTATTGGACAACTAGAGATTGGATTACCAGAGTGGAAGGTGATCTCGTAGCTCAATCTCTTCAGGTCGATTCTGAAGTAAAGCCGGAGGATTCTGTGAGTTCTCCCGCTGCGGGGTAACCCTCTAGAACTTCGAGAACCTCGAGACGCTCAACTAGAGCCGGCTCGCGTACCAGTCGCATCTCCTCCCTCTTTGTCGCCAGAGCCAAGGAAGCACCACGTCTTGCAGAATTAAAAGCTGAAAGATCGACGTTAGAAAAATGCTTCGTTTTGGAAGAGCAAAAATTCCGTTTAAAGAAAGAAGAATCGCGTTTGAATTTGGAAGAAAAAATCGTAAAAACAGTGGGGAAGGAACAAGCGGTAGCGGCGATAGCGGAACAGTCATGGCGTTCTGTAAGCCTGAAGCCCGTTAAGCTAGGGAAAGCGTTTCATGAAGAAAAGGAACTTAAGTCTCCATCTGTCGTTAATCCCACAGTATTTAATCCCGAAACACCTTAATCGACGCAATCTTAAGGTGCTAAACATCTCTGCGGCATTCGGCCGATCTATGCCAAAGGTCCTGTTACGTGTGGCACTGCTTTTCACGGCAACACAAAATTGCAGCAACAGCAGAATGCATTACAAATGCAGCAAACTAGGATCATGGAAATGCTCGCAATTAACCAGAACAAGAGCAAACTTCCGCAGCCTCAGGTACCAAAGTTCCATGGGAATCCACTGGAGTACCGCACCTTTGCCCGAGCCTTTGAGAGTTTGATTGAGTCCAGGACATCGAGCGGTACGGAATGGCTTTACTATCTAGAACAGTACACCGCTGGTGATGTGAAGGAGCTTGTACAATCCTGTAACCATTTGACTCCATGTGAAGGGTGCGCTGAGGCCCGCAGGTTGATTGAAACGAAATTTGGACACGAGTTTCGAATTGCGTCCGCGTACGAATCCAAGGCATTAAATTAGCCTCCTGTTAAGTCAGACGATGGGTCGGCTCTCAGTAGATTCTCAGTTTACCTTACCAGTTGTAAAAATGCCATAAAGGGCAGCCAATATTTGTCCAAGTTCGATCAACCAAACAATATTCAGAAGTTGATACTTAAACTACCGTACAGTGTGACAGAAATATGGCATCCTGTTGATGATATGGCGTCGATGATATTATAGAGCAACAGGGGAGGCCTGAAAAATTCGATGATCTTGTCTCATTTATATACCGCGAGGCCAGGATAGCCACCAATCCAGTTTTGGTCAAATCAAAGAGAGCTCAAAAATGCTCGAAGCTCGGTCTGGTACGAGAACAGAGGAAAAGTCGTTACCCAAGTCAGAGAGTTAAGTTTCACCACTCAAGTGAATACTGACCATGGCCTTAATATAGAAGTAGAAAGAAGCATTAACATCGACGCTTCTCAACTTACGACTTCTGTTGCGCCTATCAGCAACTCCTGTTGCTTCTGCAACTTTAACTACGATCTCGAGGATTCTAGATCGCTGAGAGGCCGCTCTTACCAGGAGTGTATTCAGTTTATAGCATCAAAAAGTCTTTGTTTTGGATGTTTGTCCGATATCCCCGTTGCAAAGGACTGCCCTCAACGGAAGTCGTGCAACTTTACTAATTGTCCAAAGAAACATCCCACTGTCCTTCACACTCAGCCTCGTGAAAGATCGAATGGCGAAACCAGTATTGGAAGCGCCAACAATTTTAGAGGCAGTGCATCTCAAGTACGCAATGGCATGGTCAGCACTGATGATGCCTTATGTAGCGTTACTGTGTTCGGACGTCCGAGGACAGGTATTGGCTATCGTGCAAGTGAAAGTTAAACGAAAAGGCAGAGACACAGCAATTATTACGTACGCCTTCTTGGACAGCGACAGCAATTCTACATTCTGCAAGGAATCTCTGATGAAGCAACTTGGCATCGACGGTCTTCAACAAAGATTTTCCTCACGACACTAGAGAAGAAAGGCAGTCTTGTTGACAGTTTTCTTGTTCGAGATCTGGTTATCTCCGACCTGGATGAAAACAACATCATAGCGCTACCAGTCCTCTACACCAGAACCGATATACATGTCGCAAAGGACGATATTCCAAGCCAGGAAGATGTTGATCTGTGGCCGCACCTGTGCGGAGTTAAACTGGCTAACGTCAGTGCGGATATCGGCCTGTTGATTGCAAGCGACGTCCCAGAGGCCCTCGACCCAGTCCAGGTCAAAAACAGTAACAGGGTAGTTAACGGCCCGTTGGGGCGCTATCACCACGGCTCACAAACAACAAGCTTCTTTTTTAACACCGATACTGAACTACAGCACATGGTCGAAGACTATTACAACCTTGCCTTCAACGAGTCCATTGCCAACAACAGGATTGAGCTATCCCAAGATGAGCGTTGTTTTATGGCAAGCGTAGAGGAATCCTCGCTGTTGAAGGATGGCCTTTACGAGATCCCCTACTATTTAAAGATCGACGGCATCCAGTTCCAAACAATCGTTTCCAGCTGGAAAAGCGATCATCCTGGTTGAACAAAAGGTTGGAGAAGAATCCAAGATTGCTTGATGATTACAAAGCTTTCCTTGAAGATAGTGCCACAAAGCGATACGCAAGGAAAGTTCCCCCGCAAAGAGGGAATTAAGTTATCAAGGCAAGACATGGTTCATACCGCACCATGGGGTTTATCATCCACCCAAACCTGGAAAAATACATGTAGTCTTGGCCTGTTCTGCGAACTACAAAGCAAAATGTCTTAATCATCTGCTGTTGAAAGGTCCTGATCTGGGTGTCCTCACAAGATTTCCTCAGGATCGTCTGGATGTAATGGCGGGCATCGACGCAATGTTTTACCAGGTTAGAGTTCCTGACCCTGACTGCTCTTTCCTTCGCTTTCTATGGTGGCCGGATGGGAAATTATCATGCCCTACAGAAGAATATTAAATGACCATCCACCTGTTTCGCGCTGTGTCCTCCCCAGCCTGTTCAAATTTTGCCGTCCGCAAAGGATAATGCCAAGGATTTCTCCGCTGATGTCATAAATACAGTCAGACTGAACTTTTACGTGGACGACTGTCAAAAGTCTCTGCCTTCAGTTGAGGATGCTGTTTGTCATGTCGGCGAGTTGCGCAGCCTATTGCAGCGAGGTGGTTTTGGACTAACAAAGTGGATCAGCAACAACCGTGCAGTTTTAGAGAGTATGCCTGAGTCAGAGCGCGCGCAAGAAATCAAGAAGCTGGACCTCCAGAAGGATTAATTGCCGATCAAACGGGCACTTGGCGTTCAGTGGAGAATAGAGACGACAAATTTGGTTTCAATATTAACGTCGAAATCAGACTGTCTACCCGTAGGGGCATTTTGTCCGTCGTTGGGACAGCCTTCGACGCCTTTGGTTTCGCGCCACCCTTTGTACTGAAGGCCAAGAAGATTCTCCAGGACTTATGCCGAATAAAGTTGACTTGGGACGAAGAAATACCTACAGAGTATAACGTGCGTTGGCAGAGATGGCTAACGGACCTCCCTAAGTTCTCACAGTTTACAATCGAACGCTGCCTTGAACCAGCCAACTTTGGTAACATCGTGTCCAGTTAGCTACATCACTTTTCAGACGCCTCTGAAATTGGTTTTGGATTGGTCTCGTATCTCCCCCTGTCTGATGGTTATGGTACAATTGACTGCACAATCCTCCAAGGGAAGTCGCGTCTTGTGCCTCTCAAACAAGTTACAATTCCTCGTCTGGAGCTTTCAGCCGCAGTAGTCTCAGTGCAATTGGATGAAGTTCCAAAGAGAGAGCTGGTCTTGCCACTAACCGAGAAATCTCTTTGTGGACGGACAGCACATCAGTGTTGCGCTACGTCAGTAACGAAACCAAGCGGTTCCACACATTCGTGGCTAATCGTATCGCAATCATTCGAGACGGTTCGGATCCATATCAGTGGAGACATGTGAGTGGTGACCTGAATCCAGGTGATGACCTATCTAGGGGGTTATCGGCGGAAGCTCTTCTTAGTTTTGAACGCTGGATAAAGGGGCCGGCGTTTCTGTGGGGGAAAAAACAGGGGTGGCCACAGGGTCCTTCGTCACTGGGCAGTATTCCAGACGCCGATCCAGAGGTGAAGGTGAACGTCACCGTCCTGGCGACGTCAGTGGCTGCGCCCTTTTGTCCTCTAGTAGATTAATTTCGAAGAACGTCTTCCTGGCATCGCCTCAATAAATCAATTGCTTGGTTCCTACGGTACCGTGAGAATTTGCGATTGGCAAATACACGCAAGAAGTTAGCAATATCCTCTTAAACGCTCTTTGGCGGCGCATCAACACGGAAGAACTGAGGGCAACAGAATTAGAGATACTAAAGTGTGTCCACTGGCATTATTTCCCTGAAGAGCTCCAATCACTTAGAAACTCAAGAGTTGATGTGGCGCATGTCAAAAAAACAGCGGTCTTCGGAGTCTTGACCCAGTCCTTGTTGTTGGTCTATTACGTGTTTGTGAGAGACTTCGTTTAGCCCCAGCATCCTTTGATTCTAAGTATCAGATCATCCTACCAGAGAGTGATCACGTGTCCACCCTAATTATTCACCACTGTCACCTGATACATGGACACTCTGGAACAGAATAAGTGCTCAGTCTTTTGCGCGAAAAATTTTCGATCGTTAAGGCAAGCTCTGCAATTAGGTCAGTCCTATCAAAGTGCGTAAGTTGTCGGCGTCCCCAACGTCCAGTTTGCGAACAGAAAATGGCCGATCTTCCTGTGGATCGTCTTAGGTGTCGACTACTTTGGTCCCTTTCAAGTAAAGCGTGGGCGAAGTCTTGTAAAGAGATACGGAGTTATTTTTACGTGTTTGGTTATTCGTGGAATACACATTGAAGTCTCGCACAGTTTGGACACCGATTCCTTTCTGTTGGCACTGAGAAGTCTGATAGCGAGAAGACGCCAAGTCAAAGAGATCCGTTCACACAGCGGAACCAACTTTTCCAGCGGTGAGAAAGAGCTCCGTGTAGTCGCCCTTTAGGTACTGCTTCGGCAAACGAAGTTGCTGCTTAACTTCCCTCGCCCATTGTTGAGTCTTGCCACAGTCAACAAGCCTGTCTACGAGTTTCTCTAAATGATCAAATGCTCCCACTCCTTATGCTGAAAAGTTATCAAGTCTTTGTAGAGAATTGCGAACAGATGAAGAACATACGGCCAAAACTCTCTGTACGGTTCTCTTATTCATAGGCTCAAAGTTGATTTCACAGCAGTATTGCTGATACTACGCTCTGGTATCATTGTTCTGATCACATTGGGTGTTTTTATGATCTCGCCAGTTAACAATTTCAGAAGTTTTTCCAGAAAAGGAACATTTTGAATTACGTGTGGACTCGTCATGAAAGAAACAAAATGTTCTAATTTTACAGGTTCCATCCTCATTCTCTTTTTCTCCTGGTTTGGAAGGGGAGCAGCTCATCCATGTAACAGCCTGTGGCGTCGGGCAATGTTGTAGCGATAGCTAGTAACCGTTGGAATAATTTGTCTTTTCTTCTTAAGGAATAACTTAGCTGCCATCAAAGAGAGTATTTGTAGTCTGGTGTTCGAATGTTGCGCGTTTAAGTACCTCTCAGCAAATACACTAAGAAGCTCCGTCTCTTTTTCACTTCTGGCTTCGACCACAAACTGACTCTGTCTGCTAACAGCATGACGATCAAAAAGCTCAGTCGACAGTTCTTGCGAATTTGCAGGTGTCAGGACATCAAGCATCGCAGATATAACTTTTTAAGCTTTCCGTGGGTATCTGTTTTGAATCTTCTTGCGGAAAAAAAGGCTCTGCCGTTTGGATGTGGAACCTTCTGGCACAGATTCATCACCAACAGTTACAGGACAAGTAATCGCAGGAATATCAATTCACTCGCTTGTTCATCAACCTGACAAAAAAGTGAAATCATTGCTTTGCATGGCTTCAAAATGAGATCAACCGTCTCTAAGCGCGGGGTGTCGTGTATAAAAGCGCAAGTCGCATGCGAGCTGGAAAGTAATAGTCGATAATTAATTTAATTGACTGGTAACCTATCCTGATATCTTCATCCAGTTACTACTCAGTATTCTTTTCCATTTGGAAAATTTAGAAAATAAGGCAAGAAGCCATAAATTAATTTAAAACCTTTATTATTTGGCTACATTCTGGGATGTGATTGGCTATCCGGACAGGGTACGCTTTTCCAATTCTTGTCCCATGTATGGTTTTGGCCAGTCGTTGACGGGCGGCAATGGCGGCGTTTTGAGAATGCGCATGCAAGTTATCCTGGACACGCCCTTCTCTAGTGTGGGTGTAACCCCTGAAAAGGGCGAAGGGAGAATTAAGAGAATGCTTTAAGGTTTTCCAATTTCATTAACTATATTGGATGGAAATTTTTCATAAACAATTTCAAGAAACTCACCAAGCTTAGACCACATAGACCTTCTGTGCTGTTTTCCACGCCTCCTGTTGCGCCCAAATCCTGCGATTCTAACTGATGTTTTGTTTTTCCCAGGGACTGTCGATATCGTACACAAATTGCCTTAATATTTGGAGAGAAAGGATTGATTTATTCTTTTCTACTTTGCACATCCCCCTAGAACAAATAGCTCTCAATGTGGTGAAAGAACAAACCTAGCCCAGGAAAAAGCCTGAAAAACCTTGAATTGATTACGCAATCTGTATTTTACCTTGTTACAAGTCAGTCTTTTACTTTCCTTTCCTTTTTCCTAGCATTGTTGGAAGGAATTCTAATATCTGTAAAATATTTCAATTCGAGTGCTCCCCTTTTAAATAAGTCTTGAAGAAGGTGAAAATGTTGAGTAAATGCCAGTGTTTGTACAAGATTGCGACATGAAAGTATTTGCAAAAATCCTGAAAACTCGTGAGACATGAAAATAATTTTGCTGTTAAACTTGGAGTTATTTTACGCGGCAGTGAAGTGATTTGAAGTAAGGATATGAAGTCTGTGATCCTGCCAAGTACCCTGCGTGAAATAAGAAGCTATACGGATGTTTATCCTTGCATAAAGTGAGAATAAACATTGTAATCGCTTACCTGATCCAACGGGTAAGAGGTTTTTCGTGAGCTCAAAAATGTGTATTGAGTGCTGCAAAGTAATTCCCCTTTCTGCTGCGAGTACTTTTTGTGATTCCTTTTTGTGACCGGAGACATCCTGAGGCACAGAACATAATCTACTCGCTCTTCTCCATCCAATTCCAAGGCTTGATCGATAAAAGGAGCAAACAGTCACTTCCGAAAAATTGACGGGCTTCACGAAAATCCCACTTCTTGCTAAGATAAGCCCTATCTCTGTCTCAACAACTGAAAACTCGAAAAAAGTCTTGTGGCTTTTGATATCCTTGCTGCACGATAACAGCAATACTATCTGAGTGTTCATGACGGCAATATATTTGTTTAGATTTTATTCGTGTTGCAGAATGTATTGTTAGTTGATCTCGTTACGTGACAGATTATCACCAACCTCGTTCAAAGGGTCTCTCATCTTACCGCCCCCTGGAGCGAGCGAGGAGAGACCCTGGTTGGGTCTTGTCACGTGCCACTTTGACAATTGAGAACATCAGGGACGGGTCCTCTGTAATCAGCAATTCGTCGCCTTGAGCTTCGTCGAATGTAATGCGCCGCGACTGCTATTACCCGTGGCATTTATCAATACTTAGCTTTCAGGCTGAAATTTCGAATAATATCTATTTCAACGTTTATTTGAAGGTTAAGCAAGTCTGTCTCGAGGCAATTTAGTGGTTGCGATTTTCAGTGTTGCCGTCTTACCTACTGGACTTATGGAAAGTTTGTCATATTCCAACTGGAGACGTCGAGCAGCGCAATTTCATCCTGTAGTAGTTGTTGTTTCTCCTTTCAATGCATTCGACCAAATTGATGCAAAAAAAAAGAATGTCTCTAGGAAAACGTATAGCGTCCTCAAAATAAAGCTACGGCAGACTCTGAAGAAAAGCTGGACGAAGATAAACAGTTCTAATCAAATAGCCGGGTCCGGCGTCACCTGCGGCGTCACAATATAGAATGCAAGTAGGCAAATATATTCACGGAATATTTTATCTTTGTCCCTGGAGAGCCAATACTTAGAGCCTTAAAACATAACTTGCAATAGAAACGAACCTAAACAAAGTAGAAGCACGGCATGGCAAATAACAGGTGTCAAACTCTGAGAAGCGACGTGCAGTTAAGAGCGGAAACTTTGCAGACCTACGACCTCTAAAAATATGCTGTTACACAATCAAACGACTCCGCTCTACCTATAATTTTCATTTCTTCTAATAACATGGCATAAAAATTGCCACTCAGAAACACCCGTGAAGCAAAGAAAGGTCGAAAGATCGAAAATTAAACGAGAATGTGCACAATTGTCACGAACCGTTGGAGTCACGTACACTTCTTTATTAACGACAGAATAAAAATTATATTTTTCTTTTTCTAGCCTCCTTTCGGTCCAAGATAAATCAAGTTTATCGGCAACGACGGCAAAATGCATACCGCGACGAGTTCGTTCTATTATCCTTCGCGCTCTCCAAAGTTCGGGGCGACGACGGCGCGGTGACACTTCAATAAATGTTTTCACCCTTTCGCTCCTTTCAAAGTGACTTTGGCTTTTAGTGATCAATTAAAAAAGGCCCTGAATTCTCTTAAATTATTTAATCGCCCTTCACAAGACCTACACTTCATTCTGAGGTAAAAATGAGTCAAAGATCTTCTATACACAGCCTCGGCCGCGGTGTGCATTCGCATTCTTAAGGAGATTTATACTATATGTAACGTCCTTCACTGAACCATACAACCTTCAGCGACTTGAATTTCCGCTATGAGATGATGAGGCCCCGTTAGGGGTAAATTCCGACAAGCGACATGACCTTGAAACGGCGACACGAGAGCCACGAACTGGCGACGAATGACAAACTACTCCAGCGAAATAGGGAAAGCGACACCAATGTCAAAACAGACCGACAGCGAAGTTCGGATTTGTGAAAGCATTATGAAAGCAGTGAATGTTTTAAACAATAAGGTCAATAACGTTTCAATAAAACCAATAAATGAGTCATAAATACGTCTCATTTTACCAACTGAAATATATTAACGTCACTAATGACATTAATTAACAACAAGAAGATCTGTTAGATCTTATAACCACGCTTTTAAGATTTAACTGTTTACTTAGCACTATCGTCGGAACGCAGTGCACATTCCAAAGCAGTCATTGATGATTCTTTTCTTACTGTAGACATCAGATCACTTGATCAACACAAACTGTATTATTCCACCATCAGTGGTAGCCGTTCACAAATCTCCGATGACGTAATGGTCTTAATCTAGAACTTTCTTCGGGATATGTATGGGCATAAACAATATGCACTACACGATAATAACACTATTAACAACAGCTTTCTTTCTTAAAAACATGATTAAATTTAATTGGTGTTTTCCACGAGTAAACGGCTAGTAAAGTAGTCACACAAGTCATATAATTTAAAGTGCCTATGAAGTAAAAAATAATTGCTGCTTATTTGACAGGCTTTTCAAAGTAAAGAAGAATGGCGTTTCCCTTTATGGAATATCTTTTTTCGTTCTAGAGATATTTACGTTTTTGTATTATGCAAATGAGGAAAGTTATGACGTCATAGCTGGTTCCACTTGAACAGTAAAACACTGAATCAAGAATATCCCTAGAAATATTGGAGCAGTGCTCTTCAAACTTGGCACCACACATGTGCATCACAAAAGAAAGAGAATGACACCTTCTGTGTTGTTGCCATGGCAACACTTTTGGCTCCAGTCTCTTTCTGTGAAAAACCAAATATGCCAATTTGCAACCCTTCGAAAAGGGACAGAGGGTCTTGCTCGGAACACA
>Ga0126339_10003526_pt1 | contig 11412 bp, 7 predicted proteins | sample OrbTmetagenome_2_FD_92532 | JGI IMG/M metagenome (GOLD analysis project Ga0126339, IMG submission 92532) | Coral microbial communities from Petempiche,Puerto Morelos, Mexico - Orbicella T R C metagenome | ecosystem: Host-associated > Invertebrates > Cnidaria > Coral | place: Petempiche,Puerto...
AACTAATTGTAACGCAGGTCTGAAACAGGGTTTTGATTTAAGGGTCAGGTCATAAATAGGGTTTCGAATTTATGGTCAGGTCATAAATAGGGTAGGGAATATCGCAGATTTTGGTCATAAATAGGGTAAGGGTTTTGGGAAGTGGGCCGCACACCCCCGCCCAATTTTTCCAGGTGTACCCCCTCCCCCGAGTTATGAGCTAGCGAGAATCGAATATCGGAGTAATAAACGGGTGTCTGGAAAACCCGAATAGCGAATAGCGAATAGTCCCGAATGGTGCGAATAGTCTCGAATAGTGCGAATAGTGGCGAACAGTCGCGAAAAGTGGCGAATAGTGACGAATAGTCGTCAATGTTCACCGCTTTAGATCTAATATCGTGCGTTAATTAATTATCCAATTAAGCAACAGAATTTCAGTGAATTTATTACCTTTTCTTCTCCGGACTCAAGCTAGATATAGGGCTGTCCATCGCCGACATTAAAAAAAAAACAGAACCACAAGGATAACCTAATAAACACGTATTTACGCTTTTGCAGCGGTTAAAACAGAAGAAATTACGTGTAGAAACACCTTTTGTCCTGATAAGCGTATATGCTTTTTAGCGGGAAAATCCCTCCTACATTGCTGCGATTTGCCACTATTTGCCTGTATTCGCCACTATTCGAGACTATTCACTATTTGCCTCTATTCGCCACTATTCGAGACTATTCCTACTATTCGCTATTCGGGACTACTCGCTGTTCGCTATTCATAAGCAACTATTCGCTATTCGCTATTCGGGTTTTCCAGACATCCGTAATAAACGGAGTCATAAGGTCGACGGAATCGGAGTCGGAGGAATAAGAACGTTTCCATTTCTTCCGATTTCGTTTACGACTCTGTCGCTTGACTCGCTTATGACCCAATGAAAACTCGATTGTCGGAGTCGGAAGCAGAAGCGGAAGAACCAGTTAATCAAAAGGCCCGGAATCGAGTGTTGTGATTGGTTTATTCCTCCGCTCCTACTTCCGACTCCGACAATCTATAGCTAGTTTTCACTAGATCGTAAGCGACGGAATCATAGGCGGAATGGGTGTTGTGTTTTTGACTCCGTCTTATACGCTTCTGATTATGTCGACTCCGATTACGACTCCGTCGCTAGCCTGGTCGCTAGTGAAAACCAGCCTTTAAATCATTTTACATTGCTGTATAAATCAAAGGCAAGTCAGAATACTCGGCTAATCGGATCGGCCTTGCAGCATACTACACAACGAAGAAAATAAATTACTTCCGAATTCAAAGATTCAAGAGAATGATCCATTGGTTTCACTTCAATTTGGTATGTGACGCTTTACATGTGTCAACTGTTGAAAAGTTTGTGTTCATTCGATTGCCAAATTTCTTTGGGAACGAAAGTCTTCTATATTTTGGGGAAGGAAGAAATAATGTAGCATTCTTCATTGGCAAAATTCGACTTGGAGCCCCAATAATTTTTAGCGACTGCTAAGGGTTTTGAAACCCACAAAGTTTGTCAGAGCAGCAATCAAAACAATCTACCACCCCTTCCACCCAACAGAGATTTTACCACCCAGATTCTGGGTGGGCATTTGACCGGCCGCAACCAGCTGCAGGGTCTTTCTCCCAACGACCAAGGGAAGCAGAGGAGAGGGAACCTGGACACGAGGTTGTACTTAACTGGATGTGACATCATAGGCGCTTTCCATTCAACGAAATATTCCGAAAATTTCGAAACGGGTACAAAGGAAATTTCCTGGGAAAGTTTCCAAAAAATCCGGAAATTATTGAATTTCTGAAAAGCGAACAATTCAACCGAAAATTTCGGGAATAAAGTCAAATGGCACAGAAATTCCATAGCACTCCAAGGAAAGTATAATTGCGGTGGTTTCCAATCCACTGAGGTGGCCGTTGGCTGACTGAAATATATATATTAAGATAAATAAGATAAGACAACTTTATTTATACACGTTTTTTCCATTAGTCAACAAAGTTACTGGACTATCTACCTATCTGCCTAACTACAATAAAAATTAAAAAAAAAAAACTGCATTTCATGGAGGCCGTGTCTAAAAATTTACTTAAAATTAAGATATTACTTTAAACTGTGGCGACTTAATTCAGATTTGAAATCGGTCAGTGAAGATGCTTGTCTTAGGTCTATAGGTAAGTTGTTCCACAACTGAGCTCCGCTGTACGAAAAACCTCTCTTAAGATAATCAGTTCGAGGTTGTGGAAGAACTAATTCGTTTTCGGTATTCCTTAAACAATAAACATTTAAGTTGTCACGATATACGAATCTTGATCTCAGATAATCAGGTGTCATACAATTTAATGTTTTATACATTAGAATAGACTTCTGTTCCAATCTTTGATAGATCACATGGCTCCGAACCTGTCGTGTCAGAGGGAGAGAGCACTCCAGGGTCCTCCAGGGAGGGAAGTTACCCGGCTATAATAACAGATCAGCATCACAGCAAAGTGGATGGAAAGAAAAAGATCTTGATAGCACTAACGAGTAATAAAGTGGCTCTTTAAGTTCAGACCTGTGGCTGAATACTATGAAGTTCCACCAATTTCCCAAAAAGCGTGAAACAAGGGCAGCCTTGAGCATACTTAATTTGGGTACATAGGTTAGCGACGAGGCTGAAAAAGATTTCGACATAGTACCAGACTAACCGAACGCTGACTCAAACGGTAAACAATTCTTTATGTGACTGACCTTTCTTTATTGTTTGTTTAACACACTGTTATGTGTAATGTTCCAGCATTAATTATTTAAGAGATAGAAATCATATACCTCGTTTCTAGCGAAGTTTAGTAGAAGTCTGCTAGCGTTCTATCACGAATGCCGTTCTCTGATTGGCTACGTTACTCACTATCAATTCTGTTAATAGTGAGTAGCCTAGCGGTGTGCGCTTGTTAACAAAATGACGGCCGCTTCTTGGCGTTTTCGAAGTGCCTGTGAAGGGGATTTAGATAAAATTTTGAACGACTAGTAGATTTATACCAAAACAATTAGATTATTCGCTCTCGATTTCCATGCGAGTAGGTTTTTTCTTTTTTTTTTTTGTTAATTGATTTACAAACACAATATACACAGGAAAAAACTGAACAAATAAAAAGAGGAAATAATAATAGCACAGCACAATACTTACTTACATTACAATATGATGGTTAAGACTACTTACATCGTTCTTTACATACCTATAACAATACAGTTTGGAAAATGTCCAGTTTCCTTTTTTTGCTTAAAATTTCAAACAAAAGGCAGCACTACTAACGCTGCCTTTGCTCTATATGTACAGTGTGAGCATTACATTACTAACCAAAAGAACAACAACAAAAAAACATCACTTAGTTAACAAAACAAAGAAAACATGAAATTCCACGCGAGTAGTTGACGAGGGCTGCGCCCTCGTGAAAGAAAAACGAGTCGAAGTGTGAGAACACGAGCCGACAGGCGAGTGTACGTTTCCACCGTTTTCTCGAAAAAAAGAAAACAACTTGTTTACTTTGATTATCAAAATGTAAATTCATTCTCTTAGCTCCTACCATCATTACGTCAACAGCTCGTGCTAGTTCTGTACGGTTCTATCGAGCTTTAGTAGAATTCTACAAGTATAATTTTTTTTCTTTTTGTCTCAAATAACACAGGACTACGTAAAATCATGCAACACATGACATTAAAGTACATTCTACAAGTATAAAACGGTTTTCCACAGCGTGTTGGCAACAAGAACCCAGGAATTTTCATATAATTTTAGAAACGTGCATACCGTATTACTCGAATAAGCGCCACCCCCGATTAAGCACCGCCCCTGAATAAGCGCCGCATTTGGGATAAAAAAGCTGATAAGCGCCGCCCCCAATTAATCACCGGGTTCCGGATGCAGCGCTTACTGCATACATATGCCATGACAACCAAAGCAAAAACCACAACAGCACCGGAAATTCCAATTCCAACACCTACACTGATGCTTGCTTGGTCGAACTTCCTGGTGGTACCTTAATAGAAAATGAAAATATTGCTTGAGTTTATAGTATGCCTTTGAAAATGAAAGCACTTTAATTAAGTGGTGTTGAGTTAGGACACAAGCCGAGCACCCGTCGATTCTGTTGAAAAAACATGGAACAAAATTCAAAATTATTTTATTAATTATGACAAACAGAAAACGTAGTGCATTTGATGAGTGTCTAACACAAGGTTTACAATTGTTTGGTGTCATATAATAAACAATTATTGGATGAGGTTTTTGTGATATCCGGAATAATCGAGGTCGAGGTAAGTCAGTGTTATCAGCCGAAGCCGAACACTAACCGATCCGAGACCTTGATTATTTCGGATGTTACAAAAACCGAATCTAATAATTGTTTTATTCGACATTGTTTTAAAGAAAATAACGACAAACGCATTATCGCACCGAACGCAGTTTATTTTCGACAAGCCATGTTCTTACTTCGCTGTCCGTGAACTTGACATTGCTCTTGAAAATCATGCATAGCGCGCGCAACCTACAGATTATTCACTAATCTGCTAGTAGATTAGTGAATTATTTGTAGGTTGCGCTGTTTCCCAGAATTAACTGTAGCCTTCTAGCCAATAGGAAGACAGATGGTAACTACAATTTATAATAATAATTATGATCTAAATGTTAGTTTAGGAACATTTTGGGCAACTGGGATGCAGGTCAATTAACTTCAGATACGATCTCCTCTAACGTGCCTAATATCATGAGTATATTAGTATAATTTCCAGAAGTGAATATAAGAATTGGACATTCTGATTGGTCGAAAAGGTCATCATATGACGCTATATTCACCCCGCTAGAGCTTGGTTTCTAAGCCTAACATCTTTGCCATCTCGGCAAGTTAACGTGGCGGACAGTCGGTGAATGAAGTTTTCATTTATTCGAAAGACATCACTCCAAGTCCAGGATATTTGAAAGGATGGAGAATTTTCAAAATGACGGCTGTCGCGCTTACACCAAAAATATTTTCAAGAACTCGTATTCAAGGCTTTTAAGACCGTAAACGCAGTGGTTGTGTCGATCGCCAGCAGGTCAGATCGATTGACCGAAATTTATTTTTCTTGAAACTAAAGCTACTCATTTTTAGGCGATGATGACAACTGTGAATGAAGTCAACAACGATAAAACAAAGCTACCGGATGAATTCCTATTTCGTAGTGTTTCGCTCGTTTGTTTTACTGCCAAACTCGATGAGTAAATTGATTGACAATAATCGCTGTACACGTAAGCTTATTATTAAAACTAGGGCTGCATACGTGTATGCAGACGAACAAGTGCGTCTGTTTTTAGTGTTTTAGTCTGTTATTTTGTAGTCCTTGATATTCACCCTTGAAAATTATATTTAAACAATTATTCGCCTCAGGCTCAGTGAACATTGGTGAATATTCGCCTCGACTTCATCTCGGTGAATATTCATTAATGTTCACTTCACCTTGGCGAATAATTGTTAAATACAGTAGAACCTCGATTTAACGAAGTCGCTGGGGACCGGCCAAATTTGTACGTTAAATCGAGAGTTCGTTATATCAAAAACCTCGATTTAACGAATTTCAGGGGAAACGACCAAAATGTTCGTCATATCGAGGTCATAGTTAATGATTGATTTGTAACACAGGTGACTTCTGTCACGCAATTCAATGCAGTTTTCGTCACCCAGAAGTGCCGTATTTTGAGATGCAATTCATTAAGCATGGTGGCTTTCAGTATCAATTATTTTCACTTTTGAGCAGACGCGCAGCTTTTGTTTACAAAAGAACAACACTTTCAGAGTAGCGATTTAAAAATGTTGCAACATAAAGGTTATACAGAAAATTGTCTATGTAAACAAGGAAACGGGCCTTAGTGTTGTTATTTTGCACTACCCAACATTTCCGGATTTCAAAGAAGATAGAGCAGAAGTTAATTGATGTCGAAATACTATAGTGTCAATGTCTATGACATAGAATAAGCCGTTGATTAAAAGGTTGCTGTCTCTTTACCATAAGGACTGCAAGGATTTGTTGACTGTTGATCTGTTCAGCGTTTACTACGATTATCAGTTGAGTAAGGCGGGACGAAAGTTTGGTCACCAAGTTTTAACGTAAAAATCGCGTTGTTGTCCCGAGCAACTGGCTCCGTATCCGTTGGCAACTTGTCGGCCTTTGACGTCAATTGGCAGCAAAGCGCGAAAACAAGGAGGTGCATACAGTGCAGCTGACCGATCGTCCCCACGTTCAGTCGACGTAGTTGTGTGGCCCGTGCAACTGAGATTCGCACATCGTAGGAATTTTTGAGGAAGTTTTAGAAGTCGTTCAACGATCGAGGAGAAATATAATAAGTTGTGTACTCTACTAGCTTCGCGCGCCACCAACAACAGTGTAGAAATCGCGTACATTAGCGATATAAATTTACGATATACCTTCGATAAGTTTGCCGTGGAAATTGATCGACGAATATTGTTCCCTTGCGCCCATGAACCGCAATCGATGCGAAAAACCTCTTGGTGTAAGAAGGCGACAGAGTCGCCCGACTGGACCTCCCGCTGCAATCAGCGGGACCCAATTCGAACACTTCTGGAACTGGTTCGGTAAGAATAAGTGCCCAGGGTCTGGTCCGCCCTTGAAGTAAACTTTCGCCCGAAAATATCGCGCACCCGAAAATATCGCATCGTCCCGACTAGCAGCCCCTCGGTCTCCGAAGATGAAGGTTTAATTACATTGGTGCGAAGGGCTACACATGTATACCAAGGGACGCGCTTGTATGCGTAAAGAATATGTCAAGTCAGTCGAAAACAGATCATGTAGTGCCCTGACTCATTTGTTACAATACTCATACTTGACATATCTTTTTCAATAATCTATTGCTAAAAACTCATCAGCATGCTGTAAATTCTTGATGAGAAACAAATCATTGACGTCTGTGAACATTAAGCGAGCCTATATATAACGAGCTGAGGTGTTCAGCCTGTCCGTCACAAATCCCAACGGGTGAGCAATGCTCCCATTTGATTGGTTTATTCACTCAGGTCTAATATTAGCGCCACAAAATTCTGGAGTTCTTTGTGTTTTGTTTTAGAAGTAAGCAACACCCTTTGAACTGAGCGAAAGATACTCTTCAGGAGCCGGAGAATTTGGAAAAATAAGTTACTTCATTGATTTCAACTTCATATATAATTTTTTTCAGTTGCAAAAGCCCATGGTATGGTTTCGAGTTGTTTACTCTCTTCGTTCCTTCGTGGATTAACGTGTTTAAGAAATAAGCTTGGAAAAAAATTCGTAAAAGACCGAGGATACAAGCAGACTGCGAAGATAACAATGCGCGAGACGAAGATGCGGCCGGTTAATTATCAACGTGGCTTGATTTGTACATCGCATAGAAGTTGAATGTATTTAAAGCCGGTACCAAAACAAAATACTATTATTTATAATCCATCAAATATTTTCGCTCGCGCGCGATTGGTCTAAACACGTCACGTGACCGAATATTCCCCAGCTAAAACTGGGGAATATCCGAGAATATTCCCCAATTTTCAAAACTGCGCGTGTTGCGAAAAAGATTTGAAGGATAATAAACACAATAGCCTCCATTTTGGGCGAAAATATGCTCGGATATTTGTCCCTGGACATTATCTGTTCCTCGAAGCTCACAGTTTTCCTCGAGCTACGCTCTCGGAAAACTGTTCGCTTGTCGGAACAGATAATGTCCGCGGACAAACATCCGAGCATATTTTCGCACCAAATGGAGGCTATTGTTTATATATCCACGGTAATATGGTTATTCTTCAACCAGTATCTAAAAGAGATTCCTTAAGTTGACCATTGGCTGCTGTTGTAGTTGCTACTTTCTTTTCAACGTCGATATTCAGGCGAAATCTTACTTTGTCATGGCCATTTTTCAGGTTCTTTTTGTTTTCCTCCTAGTACATTTTGTTTCGAATTTCCTTGCTCTAAATACAGAAGAGTTTAAAGAATAACTCGGCATTGCACAATGGACCTTTTCGGCGATACGGCGGCCATTTTGAGTTCTATTATTTGAAATAGCTATTATGGGATGCTCAGGGGGCAACTTAGTATGTAATTGCCCCCCTGAGCACCCCATAATTCCCAGCCCGCCCATCCCACCAGGGAATTGGACGGGCATTTGACAGGTCGTCAGCCCCCGCCATGTGGCATTTGCTCGCAAAGGGCTGCCCGGGGGTGAGGCATTTGACTATTTAGTGAAAAACAAAGAATTATACTTCAGTTCTTTGCAAAAACCTTCAGTTTGTTTTGTTAAACATCAAAGGGATTAATCCTAGGTAAAGAACGTACGTAGTTGTAAATTCTTTTTTCTGACATTTAACGCACTCAAAACAAACTAGCTCGTGCCCTACTACCACCCCTACAAATTCATGTTGGTCTTTCACGTGCGAGAAAATCGAGTCGAGAAGTGATGGCGAACACCAGAGACGACGATCGTATGTAGACTTGTAAGCACAGTACTATGATATAAAACAAACAGTGATAAGCCTTCTTTCAATGAGCTTTTTTCTGCAAACATCGTCGTCTTCATTTGTAAAAGGCAAAACATTTCTCGCCTCCGGCGAAAATAAGGGGTCCTTTCTTTATGCAATATTTTATGCTGCTGTTTGCTTTTTTTTTCTTTACTTGATCAACATTGTCAAAACGATATACCTGTGGCGTCTTCACTGTTGATATCCTGCTCTGTAATTTGAACGCCTAGATAAATAAACAACCAAACCAAATCAAACAAGTCAACTGATTTAAAATAAACAGCTAAGAAATGAAGAAATTCAGATTGATGGAAAATGTACACTGATAACCCGTTAAGTTACATGTGTGGTTCAACTCTCGTAAAATGTCGTCACGAGTTCTTTAAGCTTTATAATCAAGGACTCTACAGCGAATGCCAGGACTTTCTAGCAATTAACTAATTTGGCAGAAATAAAATATATTAGTCTTGTTTACTTTATATATATGTTTCAAACTGTACCTAACGGTGGGTTGATTTTACCTTTCATAAATTGCACGTTTTCCTCCTCTAATTTTACCTTCTTTGGGCTCCAAAAAAAAAAACAAAAAAAACAATTACGTGACTGTTCTCTCGATACCAGCCTATTACAGTGCACCTGTATTAGATACCGTTACCGTGTTCGGTGGCGTTTATTTTAAGAAACCCTCTTCTGTCCAGATTGTACTTGGAACCGTTTGTCATCGAAATCATCCATTATTGTTCATTCCTGCTACCCATTTTCACCCCAAATCCCGAATCAAACCGCGAAAGAGCAGTTTTGTTTGACTCCTCTGAATTAGTAGGTTAAGCCCTAATTTAAAACAGATCAGAATCGAAAGCTTACCCTTGACAGATTGAAGTGTAGTAGGCTGTGGCTTGGTCGTTGGGATATCTGCAACAAGTAAAGAAGCTTAGAAATCTGTATTCAAGAACATATTCAAGAATATATGTTTCAAACTGTACCTAACGGTGGGTTGATTTTACCTTTCATAAATTGCACGTTTTCCTCCTCTAATTTTACCTTGTTTAGGCTCCAAAAAAACAATTACGTGACTGTTCTTTGGATACCGGCTTATGACAGTGCATCTGTATTCGGTACCGTTACCGTCTTCGGTGGCATTTATTTTAAGAAACCCTCTTCTGTCCAGATTGTACTTGGAACCATTTGTCATCGAAATCATCCATTATTGTTCATTCCTGCTACCCATTTCCACTCCAAATCCCGAATCAAACCGTGAAAGAGCAGTTTTGTTTGACTCCTCTGAATTTTTAGGTTAAGCCCCAATTTAAAACAGATCAGAATCGAAAGCTTACCCTTTACAGATTCACTTGTAGTAGAACAAGGCTTGCACGTTGGGATATCTGCAACAAGTAAAGAAGCTTAGAAATCTGAATTCAAGGAACAGTTATGGACTAGTAAAATCAGCATTAGCTTCTAAGAAACTCACTTGAATTAAATTTAACTTTCTGAAAGTTGAAACCTTTTTGTCACAGAAAATTGAGTTTCCATGTGTGTTATATTATGCTGCTGTTTTCCCCCAATTTTTTATCTTCACAAGGTAACTTCTTATTTACCCCCTGCCGTTGGATGAACTTTTTTCATAATCTAACCAAAAAACTATACGAATTTTTTGTTCTTTTTTTTCTATTATATTATTTGAAGTATAAATGTTTCCTTCTTCTTGTTTAAACAGGAGATAAATGTGGTCACTCGCTTGAGCTAGGCTTCTCTTGGTCGGCTCATTGAAATATTTGACAGTGCACCTATGTAAGGTATACTTCAGCCACGCAACAGAATTAAAGTTTTTGTAGATTATCCTCAGCAGTGCAGAGCTGCGTTCTGTCTGTGATCCCACGACCTCGGCCAAGATTTTCCCTTACAGACCTCCAGCTACAATTTCCACATCTTTCGATTTTCGCGATCTGGTAAAGGGGAGGTTGATGTGTATCGTTTAAAGTCCAAACATAGTTCAGATCACTATGTGCTTTTTTGTCACGATCCCTTATCACACCTCGCCATCGATGCGTCATCGTGCGTGAAGTTGATACATACAAGGACAGATTTTAAGTTACACTTTCTTTCTTTCTTTTTTTTTTTTCTTGCGGACAATTTGTATCACTATCAGTGCAACAGAGTGTGCTGCGGTATTACTATCTTTTAGATACCCTAGTCTTTAACCTAAGAATACTTACCGTTGAAAACAATGAGTTCCACTTCCGAGTGTCCTGAAGCCTTAGTTTCCATGTCCTTGTATCGGCACTGGAACGTTCCAGCGTCCGATGATGTCACGTTGTTAATTATCAAGCCTCGGCTGGCGGACACTTTCACTCGGCCATTAAACTGTTCGTTAGTGTAGTTTGCATTAGGGTAGATGGTGTCTCCACCTAAGATCAGCTGTCTAAATGTTTCTTTCGTGCCACTTTTATCTCTAACGATTACCCTGAGATATCTGTTTCCGTTATATTGAGCCCACATAGACTCTACTTCAGGGTTTGGTACTATTCCTTCTCTCGCTAACTTGATGCAGGGAAGATGCACCATTGGCTGTCCAGCAACTGCATAAATGGGTATGGCGACAGAAGCTTGAAAACAAAACAAAAATGAACACGATTAGAAACAAGAAGCTATGTTTCAGGCTATATCTGCTTGAAGATACCGGAGGGCCTGGGGGACTCCGATATAAAGAGGACGGGGCTGCTCGTCGGAAATTTTGAAAAGAACCCCTAAGAGGTACCAATATCCTGTTTTGTGGGCGTGGCTTAAATTTTTTCTCACCCCTAGGAGGAACCAATTCTAAAACAACATTATCTCCTTTTTTTTTTTTTTTTTTTGGTTAAATACCCTTTGAGAGGTAAACAAAAACCTCCCGCTTTGGACCTTTTGAACCTGAACCC